>Ga0307515_10012458_pt1 | contig 15995 bp, 23 predicted proteins | sample 17_EM_MG_FD_194513 | JGI IMG/M metagenome (GOLD analysis project Ga0307515, IMG submission 194513) | Populus trichocarpa ectomycorrhiza microbial communities from riparian zone in the Pacific Northwest, United States - 17_EM | ecosystem: Host-associated > Plants > Roots > Unclassified | place...
GTGCCGGACCGGCCGCAGCCGCCACGGCTCAGGCAGCGTCCAAGAGCATCCCAGCCACCGCCACCACCGGGAGCGGCGCCGGCCCGATGGTGGCGGTCGTGCCAGTGGCCGAAGATCTCAAGGCACCAGGGCTCGCTGTACCCAAGCCGCCGACGGTCGAGGAGCAGAAGAACGCTATCGCCCGTGGCGAAACCCAATCGTATGAATGCGCCTATGTGCATCCCCGGGGCGCGAAGGCGGAGATGGATTTCTGCACTCCTGCGTCCGGCACGCCCCCCAAGCAGCCCACGCCAGGGGCGGGCGCCGCGTCTGGCGCCACTGGCGGTCATGTGCTGACGCCCGAGAACGGCGACATCGTCGTGGTGATCAGGGCCGACCGCTACTTCGCCGCGCTCAAGGCCATGGATGGCCTGCCCCCGCAGTTGTCACTCAATGGTGTGGCCATGGGCGCCAGCGCGCGGCAAGCGGGCTGGGCGCAAAACGAGACCTACGTGCAGCTGAATTTCAGCGTGTCACAAGTCGACACGCTGGAGGCTCGTGCCTTTTGGTCTACGGCCTACCAGCGCGTGGGCTTCAAGGGCATGACGCCGCTGTATGTCACTCTTGGCTGGCCCAGCAACCCGAACTTCTTCAGGCCCGATACTGGCAGCAAGGGCCTTGGGGACACGCTGTTCGTCACCAGCCAACATCGCATCTTGGGCGCTGGCGCCTTGGGGGTGGCGATCGTGGCGGGCCTGCTGTGGGCCATGTGGGGGTCCAACATCTTCCGCATCGGGCCCATGCTGGACACAGGCAAGCGCCAGGCCTTCAGCTTTGCACGCGTGCAATGGGGGGCCTGGACCACCTTCGCTGTTTCCTCCGCCGTTTACCTGTGGGTGGTCTACGGTTTCCTGCCCCCGTTATCGGGCTCCATGCTGGCCCTGGCAGGCGTAAGCACACTTGCGGCCACGTCCTCCTTCTTCATGGACGCGAACAACCCACCGGTGCCGGCGCCGTCCGATAACCTCTGGATAGACCTGTTGACGGGTAGCGGCGACTCCACCGCCCAGGCACACCGCTTCCAGGCTCTCGCCGTCAACGTCGTCCTGCTTGCCGCCGCCGTGTACCACGTCTGCCAGCACCTGGACTACCCGACCTTCGACAGCACCTGGCTGGCCATGCTGGGCATCAGCGACGCTGCACAGTTGCTGGGCAAGCAGACGCTGGAGAACCAGGGCGGCGCGGCCAACGCGCGAGATCTGCCCCAAGCCACGGTGCCAAGTGGTCCCCCCGGCGGTACCGCCCCGCAGCAGCAGCAGGCGCAGCCGCCGGCCACGATGCCCGACGGCCCTGCCTTGGACGCAGAACCGCCCGCACTCCAATAGACGAGCAGCGGCCCAGTTCGCCGCTGGCATCACCTTCCAGCTTCTTTTCGGGGAGATCCTCCATGCCCATCACCGACGTCTCGGGGCTCATCAATTTCAAGCAGAACGTTAGCTTGTCCGGCGTTTGCAGCGTGTCGCTCGATTTGGTCGAGGGCGGCGTGCTGGGTCGGCTGACGACGGCGATCCGCGATCAGTCCGGGAGCGTTCTGGTGACCGGCGGAGTCAGCAAGGACCAGCCCGCTCTCGTCACCAGCGGCGGCCGCCATGTGAGTTGGCCGTTCACCGTGCCGGAGGGGGCCTATTCGCTGTCCTGGGCCGTGGTCGCCTTCGCGCCCGTGGCCAATGCCAGCGCATACAAGGCCAAGGTGACCGTGGTCAACACCAGCGGCGAGGTCGTGGCCACCAGCTGGTTCAAGGGCGAGCTTAAGAGCTTCAACGACCCAGCGCAGGCCGACGGCATCTTCGTCAACGCCTGAGGCAAGGCCCATGAAGACATCATCGACATGTTCTTTCTTGATAGGCTCGGCCGGTCTGCTGCTCATGGGTGTAGCCGGTGCGACAGAGGTGGTCGGCTTCCAGCCCGGCAAGGTCTACCTAACCACCTGCACGCCCGCAGATGCGAATGGCAACTTCAGCTGCCAGCACAAGGTGGTGGAGACACCCCCGACGTCCGCCTCCGCCGCCGCTCTTGGGGTGAAGGTCGCTACCGCGCCGCCGGCCGCACCCGCGCCCGCATCCCCATCGACTTCCTCCCCGGCCGCGACCCCGGCGCCTAAGCTTGTGTCCCCACTGGACGCCGAAGGCAAGGCCATCGTGGCCAAGACGGCGGACGAGGCTATCACCAACCTGCTCCAGGCCGATCTCAGCATTCCCGCCAGCCCCGCAGCGGCCCTGCTGGGCATCTCCGCCGATAAGGTGCAGCGTCCCGCCAGCATCCGCGAGCTGTCGGCCGCCGTGGTGCGCGGCATCGGGCCTGACGGCAAGATCCAGTCTGCCGTGGCGCTGGACATCGCGCCCGCCTTCGTCTTCTTCCCTCGCCTCATCGGTGCTGGCGACGTCTACGCTCCGGCGGGCGCCACCAGCGACAGCGACGGCACCTGGAACCAGCACGTGCTGCGCATGCTGGCGCGCACAACGCTGTCTTTCGGCACCACCAACCCCGACGCCTCGGGCGCAACTCGCAGCGCGGTGGGTCTGCGTGTGGGCCTGTACGACTCCGGCGATCCAGGCCTCTACTGGAGCAAGACTGTCAGCTGCGTGAGCCAGATCGCCGGCGTCCTCCCGCCGGGGCCTACGAAGCCTGGCGAAGCGGCTGCCCCCATCGCCGTGGACTACAGCAAGTGCGACCCGATGAAGGACGCCTCCAACAACCTGTGGGCCAAGCCCTCGCTGTACGCGGGCTACGGCCAGTCCTGGTACTCCAAGACCGGCGTGCCCACCGACCGCGCACCCGACGTCAAGCAGATCTGGCTCTCCGGCTCCGCCGGCTGGGTGCCCGACGACCAGACGCCAGGCAGGGCCAATGACTGGCGTGCGCTGGGCCAGCTCTACTTCGGTCGTCGCCTCAATGACCGCATCGCGGACCCCAAGAACGCCGGCCAGATGCTGCGCGAGGACGCCAGCGAAACCATCCTGCGCGTGCGCGCCGGCAAGACCAGTTGGCACGGTTTCATGGAATACGGCCGCAGCCGCGTGAGCCTGGGCGACGCGACCACCCGCAATCTGCGCCACAGCGCCTGGGGAGCTGAGTTCATGCTGGACTTCCTCGGCGGCAAGGACAACTGGCTGGAGATCGCCAGCGTTCGCAAGGAAGGCGTGCTGGACGGCAAGACCTACTCGGGCGTGCTGCTCAACTTCCGCATCGGCACGCCGTCGCTGACGATCACTGAGGCGGGAAGCATGCCTTCAAAGAAGTGAACACACGGAGGTCACCATGCGACCAGCTCTACGCATCCCCATAACCGTACTGGCCACGCTATTAGCGTTCGGCGCTGGCGGCCAGCCGTCCATCCCTGCGCCAAGCGTCGAGCGCCCTATCAGTGTCAAGTGCACGACGGGCTTGGCCACGCTGAAATTGAAGGTTTTGGATGTCTTCACCTCCTCCAGGGAGGAGGCATTCACCCTGCAAGGCTGGCCGACTTCCAGAGGCAAGACCTTCGCGGTGGCCGTGGCGGACTGGGACGACACTCTGCTTCTCAAGACGCACGATGGCACCGAAATGAAGGGGGGCAAGGTCGAAGTGCCCTCGGAGAAGCCACTTGAAATCACGGCGCGGCGCGTCAAGGGGCAAGGTCCCATCAAGTTCACCTTGACGCTGTTTGGCGACAGCACGTGCACGCTGCCGGTCGCGCGTCCGCAGGAAGGGATCTGATGAACTTCTTAGGCCTGTTCGAGATAGAGCGTAAGACGGACGTCCTCGCGCTCACCGCCTTCCTGCTGTCTGCCCTGTCAGCCTTCTACCAGTTCGGCATCTTGGTCTTCGGCCCAAAGGCGACGCTCATTCCTCCCGCAGCTGTCACGCTGTACCGGTTTGGAGGCGAAAAGGTGCCGGCATATGCTTCGGTTGCAACCTCCATGTCGGTCGCGCACACGTCCAACGCCACCGAGCCTTTGCTCGTCAAGATGGAGACCGCTACGTTCGCGCTGGGCAAGAAGACCATCAACCTCATGTGGCACGGGCAGCCTGAGTCCCCTATCGCCGACGGCGAAACGAAGTTCGGGAAGATGAATGCTATCGGCCCCTTTATCGTCGACACAAAGAAAATCCAGTCGTCACTCGTGGTCTTTGCGCCCCAGTCCAAGGAGTGCGGCACGGACAAGACCTGCGACGTCAACGAAAACTTCTTGTCCTGGAATGCCTTCATTGACCTACTGCGAGACGCCATGCAGAAGGGCGAGACCCAGCTAACCGTGCAGTTCGCCGCCGAGTTCACCAACCATCGCACGGTTTCTGTGAGCTGCGTCATCCCTCTCCACCCCAACCAGCTGCACCTGCTGGCCACCGACAACTACGTTACCGAGCGGTGCGCTTTGGAACCCTCGTGAAGAAATCCTGCGCTGGGTTGCTATTGCTCAGCCTGTCTTGCGTTGTCGCCGTGGCTGACACGAGCCGCTCCTGCATGCTGGCGGCCGCCCGCTTCTCGCAGACTCAGGCGATGGACCCCAGGATCGAGCAACTGCTCCGCCAGACGCCGGGGGATCGGTACGCCGACGTCGCCCTCGAAGGTCCTCCGACGGACTTGGCCGTCATCTGCGCCGAGCTTGATGCACTGCAACAGCTGGCCTCGCAGCGTCCCAACCGTCAGGCCCAGTTCGCATGCGAGGCTGACCTCGCCTGCCTGGCCTTCGCGGGCTACACCCTCGGGCCTAAGCCCGGCCCCGACGCTAAGCCCATGACTGCTTGGCTGCTCACCGAAGCGGTGCGCCGCCTGGAGCCAATTACCTACCGCGAGAAAGCCAGGTTTGATCGGGTCCGGCCCTCCGTTGCGCGACCTAGTCTGGGTACCGCCCTCCCGCTCCCAAACCATGCGTCCTACCCCAGCGGGCACGCCGCTACCGCCACCCTGATGGCCGAAATACTGGCCGAGCTGTCACCACAGGACGGTGCCGCGTTCCGGGAGGACGCCAGGCGCATCGCCCACAACCGCGAGATCGCCGGCCTGCACTACATCAGCGACAGCGAGGCCGGCGCACGACTGGCCGGGATGGTCGTCGACAGGTTTCGCGCCGAGGCATGGTATCGGGACGCGCTGCCTGCGGCCCGCTGCGAATGGGGTAGGTGCTGACTTTGGGCTGGATATGAACTTCGGGGCAGCAACGATGTTTGGGGTGCCGAACGCATGGGGTCACCAGGTGCAGCGCGCTACGCGGCAACATCGACCTTGTCCGCCAAATGTGCTTGGGCGGGTCGAACGGCCTCTGGATAGATGCGCTGACCTCGTACAGCCTTACGAAGACGTTGAGGTAATCCGAACGGCCATTGGCTCTGGATCGGTGGTCAGGCGGCGTTGGGCCACTGCTCCATCGTTGATCCGCTGACCAAGGAGATGCGCCTATGCTGCTGGATCTGATCTGGCCCACGCTTGAAGGCTCTTCGCATGAGGCCGAAGAGAGCAAGCAGCAGCAGGGCGTTGGCACCGAGGAAAGGTTGCTCAAGCTCCCTCCATCGATGGTGGAGTTGAAGGAGCACCTGGACGCCAGCGAGAGATTTCTCGATGACGAGCAGGTCCGCAGGTCCAGCATCGAGTCTCGTCTTCAGACCAGCGCCGGCGCCGTGTCCGTCGTGGCGGTTGTTGTGCTGGGTCCGTTGCTGACCTTTGCTGTCTCCAACCCACTTTGGTCGGGCGTTTTGCACCTTATCTTGTTGGGTTGCACCTATCTCGCCGTGCAGTTGATTGCCGTTCTCGTGGCAGCGTGGCGCGGTATGAGCTCGTCCAGCTACCTCACGGAACTCCCGCATGAGGTCTTGCCATCCGGAGATGAAGACCGCACAGTGTTCTTGCAGAGACGCGTGCGCGCCGTCTTCGCGCGTGCTCACCACGAACGGCGCCAAAACTGCAAGAAGCTGGGTCAGCTCAAGCTCGTGCACTGCGCAACACGCAACTTCCTCGGCGGCCTGCTAGTGTTTGCGGTACTCGTCGTTGGCGTCGCGTTGTGGAAGGCCGACGCCGATGTGCGGCGCTGCCCACCCGATCTGGTCTGTACGCCGCGATCTGGCGTTGCCGCGTCGGCTGACGCGGCGGCCATGCCAAGTGGTACCCGTAGGAGTGGGCCGGATGAGACTGCATCCGCGAATGCAAATCCCATCGGCACGACGCTGCGCTATACGTTGATCTTCAGTGCCGTTGTCGTCTTGGCTGTGGGCGCAGCATTGACAAATATGGGCCGGACCATCAAAGAGCGCCTGGCTGGCCTTGCGGTGACCGTCATCGGCCTCGTCTGGGGGGTGACCTTCATCGGCAAACTCGATGTGACAGGTTTCAAGTTCGACAAGCTGCTTGAAGTGAACGTCAATGCGGCGACGAAAACAGCTTCCGCTGTATCGGGCGGGGGGGCGACCGAAACTCCGCCCATCCAAGCTTCGCCACAGCTGAAGACCGTCCTGCATCGCGCGCTCACGATCGGGCCGTTTGGTCATGGCGAGCACACCCTTGAGATCTCAGCCATCCGCCCCTGCGTGGCCAACGCGCTGGGCGAATATGGGACCAACGGCATCAGCGGCTGGGTATTCGTTGGTCGCGTGGACAAGCGCGAGTTGAATCGCGAGCGTGCCCGCCGGTATGGCTCCAACCAGGCCTTGGCCATGGCGCGCGCCAACTGGGTAGTCGAGCAGACCACCGCCGTGGTCAAGCATCCTGATCTGAACAGTGCCATCGTGACCATTGGTGGCGCGCAGCGCATCGGGCTCGCTGTCAAAGACAGCGAAATGAAGGCCGACCGCGTTGTCGACCTTTTTGTCATGGTCAGTACCACGGCGGATGGTGCAAACGCCACTGAGGTGCCTAAGGCAGGCACCTGTCCCAATGTCCCTGCCAGTCAAGCCTCCGCTAGTCGCGCCGGCACTTAAGACGCATCGGGCGGCAGGGATGAAAGTTCGTAGGCGGACTGCGCTTCATTCGAGGTGCTGCAATGTGGTGTTCGCCTTGAATGCGGTCATAAGCGCCAAGAGGTGGCTGGTGGCTGACAGGCCGCTGTATCAGACCGCCTTCGGCGTCGGCTGAGCGGCGGCGTTGAGCGCCCGCTTCCGGGCAGGCTGATCGGCGAGGCGAAGGGCCGCAACGGGTCGATAGCGCCAACTCGAAGTTGCTCAGAGCTGCCGTTGACCGGCGTTGTGGCGTTGCGGCGTTGCGGCGTTGGACGTCAGGCGTTGCAAGCAGGGGTTCCGCCGAGCGTCAGGTCCTGGATGTGCGGCGCTCACTCATCCGCGCGCAGTCGAATGACCGGTGCCGGCGGGACCGGTCATCGGATCACCAAAACTGGATGTCGGCAGCCAGCCTCAAGCCGCCACCTCAGAGACTCCCCAACGACCGCGCACCTCGCATCGCTCCGGCATGCCTAACATGCCCACATGCCACTGACCCACCCCCGCTACGTCCTCGCCGTGCCTGACCTGGCGCGGTCCGCTGCCTGGTATTGCGACGTGCTGGGCTTCACCGTCCACGGCATGGGCGACCCGGGCTGGTGCTGGCTGGAGCGTGATGCCTGCGTCATCATGGCCGGCGAATGCCCCGACGCACTCGCACCTGCGCAGCTGGGCGACCATAGCTACTTCGCCTACGTGCGGGTCGATGCCATCGACGCGCTGCACGCCGAATGGCAGGCCCGTGGCGTCGAGTTCATCAAGCCGTTGCGCGACGAGCCCTGGGGCATGCGGGAGTTCGGCATCCGCACCCTCGACGGGCATCGCATGATGTTCGGGCAGCCGACGGCATGAGCCTCGATCTCGTGAGCTGGCGCGCCGCTTGGCGGGCACTTGGCGCCACCCCGAGCGACTCATTGCACACCGAGCTGCTGGCCCGTTATGCCGAGCGTCACAGGGCCTATCACTCGCAGCAGCACCTCGCCGAATGCCTTGCGCTGTTCGACGAAGTTCGCCACCTGGCCGAACGCCCAGCCGAGATCGAAATCGCGCTGTGGTTCCACGACGCGATCTACGACGTGCACCGGCATGACAACGAGGTTCGCAGCGCCGACTGGGCGCGCGACGCGCTGCTGGATGCCGGCGCCGCCGTCGACGCCGCCGACCGTGTGGAAGCCCTGGTGCTGGCGACGCGCCACAGCGCTGCGCCGGCCATGCCCGACGAACAGCTGCTGCTCGACATCGACCTCGCCATCCTCGGCGCCGCGCCGGCGCGCTTTGCCGAGTACGAGGCGCAGATCCGCGTCGAATACGCCCGTGTGCCGCTGGCCGTCTTCAACGAGAAGCGCGGCGCCATCCTGGCGGGCTTTCTCGCGCGACCGCTTGTCTACGGCACGCCGGCTCTGGGCGCGCGCCTTGAGGCCATCGCGCGTGCCAATCTGCAAGCCGCCGTCGCCAACCTAGGCTGAAGCGGCTGATGGTGCCTTGAACGCCGTGCGCCCGGAGGGTGCGAGCAGCAGATACAGCAGCGGCCCGAAGGAGCCGGCTGCGATGGTCAGTACCGCGAACGGCCAGACCGTGCGGCCCGTCAGCCGCGCGTCGCGCACGATGAAGCCCAGCGCGATGAAGGACATGAGGATCAGGTCCAGCAGCACCTGCCAGGCACCCACGCTGGCCATGCCGGCCTGCCAGATGCCGAGGTAGCCGACCTGCCACATCGCGTAGAGCGAGAAGGCACCGAAGGCGGCGAGGGCGATGAAGAGGATGGGGCGCATGGTGATCTCCGGTGGGTTGGGGTGGCGTCATCGTCGGCAGCGGCGCGCGCCGTCGCAATGACCTCGGAGGTCATGGCCGCGACGACCGCGCCCGCCGCAGAATGCGCCGCATGACCGCCACCTTCGCCGCCCTGCGCAAGCGCCGCCGCGTCAGCCAGCTGGAGCTGTCGCTGCGCACCGGCGTCTCGCAACGCCACCTCAGCTGCATAGAGACCGGCCGTTCCCGCGCCGGCCGGGAGACGCTGATCGCCCTGCTCGATGCGCTGGGTGCCTCGCTGGAGGAGCGCAACCAGGCCCTGCTCGCCGCCGGCTACGCGCCCGCCCACGCCGAGCGCGCGCTGGATGCGCCCGAGATGGCGCCGGTGCGCGCGGCGCTGGAGCAGCTGATCCACGCGAACGGCGCGGCGCCGGCCCTGGTGCTGGACGGCGACTACAACGTCGTCATGGCCAACGCCGGCCTGGCCCGGCTGATGGCGCTGTTAGGCCTGCCGGCCGACGAGATGCTGAGCCAGCCGCTGAACCTGCTGCGCGCCGTCTTCGCGCCGGGCGGGCTGCGCACGATGTGCGTGGACGAGGCCTGGCTGTGCAACGAGATGTGGGCCCGCGCCAGCCGCGAGGCCGAGCACCTGCCGCGCTTGCGCGCCCTGCTCGACGAGTTGCGCCCCACGCTCGAGCCCTGGACCACGGCCGAGACCAGCAGCCAGCTGCCCGTGCTCGCCTTCCGCCTGCGCGCGGCGGACGGGCGTGTGCTGAGCTTCTTCTCCACCATCACCAGCTTCGGCACGCCGCTGGACATCACGCTGGCGTCGCTGAAGGTGGAGCATCTGTTCCCGACGGATGAGGTGACGCGGCGGGCGTTGACGGATGGGGACGAACGGACGAGTTGAGGGGCGGCTTGGAAGGTTCAGGCGCCACCTTGCGATGCAGCAAGGAAGGTCGCCGACTCTTGCTCGGTGAGCGGTGCCGCCCAGACGTCGTTGGCGTGCTGGGTGTCCAGATACTCTCTGACCGACATGATCTTCCCGCCTCTGAACTTCAGAAGCATGTGGTACTCCTGTCGATATTGGCGCCCATTCTTCAGGTCTCCTGCGGAGACAACCTCCAGGGCGACATGATCGCCTTCGGCGATGCAAGAGATCACCGTCATCTTCAGCCCGCTCTTGAGTGCATTGACCATGCGGTGGAACAGGCGGCCGATCTTGTCTTTGGAATACAGGCCAGCAGAGGGCGAGCGTTCCTTCTTGCCTGGGATCCACCAGGTGGCATCGTCAGTCATCGTGCTCAAGGCGCCCTCGATGTCGCTCGCCGTAAAACGCTCGAAGAACTGGAAAGCAACGGCTTTGTTCTCTTCTGTGCTCATTGGTGCAGGCTCCTGGGTTGAGCTGACTCTGACGCTCCATATGCGCGCGCCTGTGACGCACAACGTGAAAGTGAACGGACGCTGAAGGCGGTCCGCTCCAATGACAGGTTATCCGGCAGCGCTCGCATAGGCGTTCCAGAGTGATTCGAAAACCGCTGCGTCAACCTCATCCCCGTCGAACTCGGCCTGCACGTTGATTTCGTCCAGCGAAGGGACCGGCGCCTCGCCCAACCTCGTTCCGTGCGTTGCGTCAGCAGGACCAGCGTATCCAACGCGCCCATTAGGAAAAAACTCCAACTTGCGAAGCTCCCAACGGTTCGCGTCAAGCTCGGACACGAGACGCGTCGGGTCATCGGCGCTGGAATGATGCCAACGGACGTCGATGTAAGTCATGCCAGATAACGTGTTGTCTGTAGATCGTTAACGATTCCTGCCTAATATTTGAGCATGTGACCGTACCGCACTGCCACCGGTGCTGAACGTGACGCTCGCCGGGAGCCACGATTGGCACGTGGCGAAGACGATGAGCTTGCCCGGCTAGAACTGCGTCATATGCCCCGGCAAGGTATCGAAGCTGGCGTCCATGCCCTCGCGCCGGGCGTTCTCGCGCGTCAACATCCAGACAGGCACTGCATCGACCGGCATCGGGCCGGCGATATGCAAGCCCTGCAGCGCGTCGTAGCCCAGGTCGCGCAGTACCCGCAGCTGTTCCTCGCTCTCGACGCCCTCGGCCACCACCTCCATCTTCACAGCATGGACGAGCTGCACGATGGCTCGACGACGGCACGGGCATCGGCACTGGCGGTCAGGTCGACGACGAAGCTGCGGTCGATCTTCAGCTGACGCGCCGGGATGTGGCGCAGGTGGGCCAGCGACGAGTAGCCGGTGCCGAAGTCGTCGATGGACAGGCGCACGCCCAGCGCGGCGATGCGGTCCAGAGTGCCGCGCTCCTCGACGGAGCTTTCCATCATGGCCGACTCGGCGATCTCGCAAGTCAGCCGCCCCGGGTGCAGGCCATGCTTGCGCACCTCGCGCTGATGGGCTTGAAGCCGTCCATGTCGATGAACAGCATGGCCAGCTTCGCGTCGCTGGCCGGTGCGTCGGGCAATTGACTGCGTCGCAGCGCCTGCCGCAGCCGGTCGTTCAGCGAGGAAGTCGCGCCGCCAGCCGACGCCGGCGGCCGCCAGGGCTTTGGACGCGCCCACCCGCTCGGCGTCACGGCGTGCATGACCTTAGGTATCGTGGCGGTCATCCGAACGAGGCCGCCATGAAGAACATCCTGACCCCCGCCACCCGCCTTGCGACGCTGCGGCGCGCGAGAGGCTGAAGCCATGCCCCGCTATGTCGCCCTGCTCCGAGGCGTGAGCCCGATGAACTGCAGCATGCCTGACCTCAAGCGCAGCCTGGAGGCCGCCGGCCTGGCCGACGTGAAGACGCTGCTGAGCAGCGGCAACGTGGCTTTCACGGTGGCGCGGACGCTGCCGGCCCCGGTGTTGCAGAAGCGAGTGGAGAAGGCCATGAAGGACGGGCTGGGCCGCAGCTTTGTGACCCTGGTGCGCCCCAGCGTCCACCTGCAGCAGCTCATCCAGGCCGACCCCTTTGCCGAATTCGACCTGCCGGCCGGCGGCAAGCGCGTCGTGACCTTTCTGCGCACCCCCGGCGCGGTGGCGGAGGTGGCGCTGCCGCTGGCCATGCACGACGCCTGCATCCTCAAGCGCATCGGCGGCGAGGTGCTGTGCGTCTACGTGCCCAACGAGAAGGGCCCGGTCTTCATGCATTTGCTGGAGAGAACCTTCGGCCAGGACATCACCACCCGCACTTGGGACACCGTCGCCAAGTGCGCAGTTGCCTGAGGAGACAGACGCCATGCCCATCGCCCTTGACCATCTGCTCATCCCCGCCCGCGACCGCCGCGCCGCCGCCGAGCGGCTGGCCGCCATCCTCGATGTGCCTTGGTCCGCGCAGGCGGCGGTGGGGCCGTTCAGCGCCGTCTATGTGTCGGGCGAGCTGACGGTGGACTTCGACGAGGTCGCGCCTGGCGCCGAGGTGCCGCTGCAGCACTACGCGTTTCGCGTCAGCGAGGCGGAGTTCGACGCGCTGCTGGCCCGGCTGAAAACCCTGGGCATCGCCTGGCGCAGCACGCCCATCGGGCCGGACGACTTCCAGGTCAACACCTACGGCGGCGGGCGCATCGTCTACTGGCGCGAGCCCGATGGCCATGCATGGGAGGCGCTGACCAAGAGCTACGCGCGCCAGCCCTGAGGCTGTGGAGGAATGAGGAAGCCGGCACGCCTGGTTGCATCCGACGCGTTTTGCAGCCTGACCAAACCCGACGGAACAACTCGTGGCCTCGGCTTGCGATTTCGCCGCCCGTGCGGCATCTATTCCTACAAGGATCCGCAGCGAGCGACCTAAGGTGATCGATAGGGCGGCGCACGGTGTGTCGCCCGATCCAGATGTGAAGGAAGAAGCAATGTCCAACCAGCGCCAATCCAGCGACAAGCAGCAGCCGCAGAGCGGTCAGAACATCCAGCAAGGCGGCCAGAACCGAGATCAGAACCCTGGCCAGCAAAACCAGTCCGGCTCGGGCCGCGATACGCCTCAACAGGGCGGTGGCTCGGCCACCCGCGACAACCAGGACCAGCAGCAGGGCGGCAAGTCCAGCCAGCAGCAGGGTTCCAAGAACCGCTGATGCGCCGGCTGATCAACGCATAGCGCGATGCGCTCGCGCTGAGCAGCAACCACACGCCATGTCCGTTTTGGGCGATCGGACATGGCGTGTTCACATTCAATCAAACCAGTCGGCCAGATGGCCCATCTGGTCCTGCTTGGTGCGCAGATAGCGCTCGTTCTCCGGGCCCGGCGCGGTGAGTGAAGACTCGCGCTCCACGACCTCGATGCCGAACTCGCCCAGCGCCGCCACCTTCAGCGGGTTGTTGGTCAGCAGACGGATGCGGTGCACGCCCAGGGCGCGCAGCATGCAGGCGGCGGCGTCGTAGCGGCGCGCGTCTATGGGCAGGCCCAGCTGGGTGTTGGCCTGGATGGTGTCGGCGCCGGCGTCCTGCTCGGCATAGGCGCGCAGCTTCTGCACCAGACCTATGCCCCGGCCCTCATGGCCGCGCATGTAGACGATGGCACCACGGCCTTGCGAGGCGATGCGCGCCATGGCGCTCTCCAGTTGCGGCCGGCAGTCGCAGCGCAGCGAGCCGAAGACCTCGCCGGTCACGCACTCCGAGTGCACGCGCACCAGCGGCGGTTCATCGCCGGTCAGGTCGCCCATGCTGAGCACGACATGCTCCTGCCCGCCCTCGGTCTCGCGAAAGCCATGGATGGCGAACTCGCCATAGGGCGTCGGCAGGCGGGTGGAAACGATGCGTTCTATCTTCATGGTCAGCGCGCATTCTCGCCGCCGGGGGGAAAACCCGGTGTCGCGCAGGTTAGGCTGCTGCGCCCAACCGAGTTTCAGGAGTTTGCATGGCCCAGATCGTCCAGTTCCAGCGCCCCGACGGCGCGTCCGTGTCCGGCTACCTGGCCGAGGCGACCAACCCGCTTGGCGCCGTCGTCGTCATCCAGGAGTGGTGGGGCCTGAACGACCAGATCCGCGGCGTGGCTCAGCGTTTTGCCTCGGCCGGCTTCACGGCGCTGGTGCCGGACCTGTACCGGGGCAAGAGCACCGTCGAGGCCGAGGAGGCGCACCACCTGATGACCGACCTGAACTTCGGTGACGCCGCCTCGCAGGACGTGCGCGGCGCGGTGAGCTACCTGAAGGGTTTGCAGCTGGGCAGCGGCAAGGTCGGCATCACCGGCTATTGCATGGGCGGCGCGCTGACGGTGCTGGCGGCGACGCTGGTGCCCGAGGCCGACGCCGCCGTCATCTGGTACGGCATGCCGCCGCTGGAATATGTGGACGCCAGCAAGATCGGCATGCCGCTTCAGGCCCACTGGGCCACGCAGGACGAGTTCTTCGCGATCAGTGGCGTGGACGGCCTGGAGGCCAAGTTCGCCGAGGCCCGCGTGCGCTACGAGGGCCACCGCTACCTGGCCCACCACGCCTTTGCCAACGAGGAGGCGCAGGGGCCGGGGCGCATCGCCAAGACGCAGTACGACGCGGCCTGGGCGCAGCAGGCGTGGGACCGGGCGATGCGGTTTTTCGGCCAGCACCTGGGCTGATCAAGCGGCCGCTACGGCCGGGGCGCGCGCAAGTCCTCCAGCTCCGCCATCGAGGCGTGCAACAGGTCCTCCACCAGGCCCAGCACCCGATCCCGCTCCTGCCTGAGTTGCTCGGTCTTCATGTCTGCCGGGTCCCCCAACAGCAGGTGAATCGGCAGCACCAGCGCCGCCCCCGTCATCGGGCCTCGCGGCCCGTCGGCAAGGCCGCCCTGGGGCGAGGAGGTGCGGTCGGTCAAGTCGATCATCGTGCCGACCATGCGCAGCGCTCGCCCGTCGGCGCCGCGCTCGATGATGCGGCCGCGGGAGTGCATCAGGCGGTAGCCCGAGCCGTTGCTGCGCAGGCGGAAGCTGGCCTCGTAGCCGGGCTGCGCGCCTTGCGCATGCGCGCGCATCGCGGCCAGCATGGGCTCAAGGTCCGCCGGATGGACCCGGCAGCGCCAGAAATGCGTGCTGTCCGCGCGCTGCGGGTCGGGGAAGCCCAGCCGCTGCTTCCACTGCGGGGAGTAGTGGACGGTCTCAAGTTCCGGGCGCAGGTCCCAGATGCCGAGGTCCCCCGCTTCGATGGCCTGTTGCCAGCGAATCCAGGCTGGTTGATGCCGCATGTCCATGCGGGGGATTGTCAGGTTGCACCTGGCTTGCCTGCCTCAGAAGGCCAACGCATTCGTCGCCTTCACCTCTTCCATCACGGCATAAGTGCGCGTTTCCCTCACCCCCGGCAATGTCCAGATCACGCTGCCGATGAACTCGCGGTGGGTTTTGATACGGCATTGCCGTATGATTCGCGCATGCGAACGGTTGCCGAGACGCCCATCTTCCAGCAGTACGCCACCCAGGTCTGGAGCGATGCGGAGCGCATCGAGTTCATCAACTGGATTGCCGCGAACCCGGATGCCGGGGACGTCATTCCCGGCAGCGGCGGTTGCCGCAAGGTGCGTTGGTCTCGGGCGGGGCAAGGCAAGCGGGTGGCGCCCGGGTCATCTATTTCAATGTCGGTGACCTGACCATCTGGCTGCTCATCGTCTACGCCAAGGCCAAGTTCGACAACCTGCCCGCCGCCTTTCTCGCCGAACTTAGACAAGGAGTTGAAGATGCCCTCTGACCTCGAAACCTTCCAGCGCGACCTGCTTCAGTCCGTCAAGCAGATGCGCAGTGGCCAGGCCGCACGGACCACGCAGGTTGCGGTGCCGGCCGCAGCGGCGGCCCGTGCCCGCACAGGGCTTTCGCAGCAGGCGTTTGCCCAGTTGCTGGGTGTCTCTGCGCGCACGCTGCAGGACTGGGAGCAGGGCCGGCGTGAGCCGACCGGCGCGGCCCGAACGCTGTTGCGGGTAGCCGCATCCCATCCCGAGGTGCTGCTGGAGTTGGAGCCCTGACGCGGCGCCAGCTCAGAGCGGCAATTCGCTTCTTCGGCCAGCGCCCGGGTTGAGGTCAGATGGCGACGGTGCTGCGGCGGGCCGTGGCCGAGGCAATCACCCGGCGCGATAGCGACTTGTTTTAAGGCGCGAGCTCTTCTGTGCCGCCGGATCAACGGCCGGCATATTGAAGTTCGAACGGGACAGGGATCGGGCGAGGCTTTTCCTCGCCGGGCACCACATACTCGAGCTTGAGCGCAGCGCCGCCCCCCGTCTGAAAGTATTCCATGCGAACGGGGTAGAACCCCTTCTCCAGCGGCACCAGATAGGTCTTGGGATTGCCGTCGCCATGAAGGCCATCATGGGAAACCAGCAGCTTGTCACCCAAGAACAGCTTTG
>Ga0307515_10012459_pt1 | contig 15994 bp, 8 predicted proteins | sample 17_EM_MG_FD_194513 | JGI IMG/M metagenome (GOLD analysis project Ga0307515, IMG submission 194513) | Populus trichocarpa ectomycorrhiza microbial communities from riparian zone in the Pacific Northwest, United States - 17_EM | ecosystem: Host-associated > Plants > Roots > Unclassified | place...
AAAAATATAAAAATTTCAATTTTTTTTTTAAAACATAAAAACAAACATGATTAGTTATATATGTTATTTAAAGATATTAAATGACTCCCTTGTACGTGAATAACTTGTATAGCCACTTCAACTAGTTGATATCTTTTTTTTATATTTTTAATTTATCTAATTTAATTTTTTCTAATAATATCAAAGATATCATCATTGAATTTTAAATATCTTCAATATGTCATTAATTTTTTTTCTCCCATTCAGTGTGTGTTTTTTAAACACCACATTTTTCAATTATGATTTTTTTTAAAAAAATAATGCATGCGAGAACAGTGATTTTTCTCAAACTGTCTTATTTTCTAAAAAATAAATTTCTTATATCATATTTTCTCAAGACTTTCTCACACACTTGTTGGAAAGGAAAAACACCCAAAAATAAATAAATAAATAATTTATTTTGCAACTGCTGCAACAACTATTAAGACAATATTGCAGATTAGTCCAAAAAAACATTTTTATGGGTCCCCACAGTTATGATTGAGCTAATTATGTGTGAGTAAATGCGATCATCGAGGATTTTTTATTTTTTAAATTAACACAATCAATTAGAAATATTAAGGAATTAGTACAATTAAAAAAAAGTAATAAAATAATATATTTTGTATATATCTTGATTGACAAACAGGGTTGTTATAACTTATTATTATTTAGAATAACAATATTTAATAAAAAATATCAAATAAATAGGAGAAAACATAGAAAAAATTAAAAAAATTCTAAAAATACATCAAAACTCTAATTATAACGCAATCAAAATCTTTTTCTATTATTTGTTTTTTCTTTACCAAAACCCGCAATCAAAATCTTTTCAAATAAAGATTTTTTATTTTTCAAATATATATATTTTTTAATCTTTTCAAATATATTAAAATAATATATATTTTTTATTTTTTAAAAATTATTTTCGACATCAATATATCAAAATAATTTAAAAATACTAAAAAAAATATTAATTTATAATAAAAAATATAAAAAAATTAATTTTATTTTTTTTCAAATAAAGACTTGCGCCGGTCTTGTTAGAAGAACAAGCATTGCGTCTGGAGGGATAGGCGTGATTGATGGGATAATCTTGAAATTATTGGATAACATATGTGATTTAAATTGAATCAGTAATAAATTAACTATCACGTTAAAATTGACATATTAACTTGATTATTTTGTAATAAAAAAAAATTATTATACGCATAACGTTATTTAAGTAGGTTTTACAGTCGTGGGTTGGACCTAGCATACCAGTGTCTTTGAAACGTACTTCCTATGTCCAAGAGTTGTGATGGAAGAGTAATTTTTTTTGTTAATTTTATGTTTTTATTTTTGTTTTTTTATGTTTTTTTTTAGTTTGAAAGAGAATATTTTTTTTTATTTCTTATTAATAGGATTTTATAGTCTTTTTCTATATAAAGAGTTGTTGTAATAACTTTTTGAGAAGTGAGGTTCCGGTGAATAAAAATTAAATATTTTACGTATCTTTCCATAATTATAATGTTCTTGATCTTTGAAGTTTTTGACTTATAACAAATTTTATCATCCTTCGCTCCTACCTATATCAGTTGATATCAAAGCTTTATATTAATTAATACTAGAGGCCAACAATACCTGATGGTTTTGATTGGAGTTCGTGTAGGGACTTGTATCAAAACTCAATGATTTCTCGTGGTTAGTTGTTATGTGATGTTAAATAATTATGGGTGGAAGAGGTCGCAGAAAAAGGTATGCTTGTGTACAAGGGGATGAAAATGTTTCCTACTAGAAAAAAGATGCCCGTGGACTTAGTGTATTGTTTCTATTTGCGTTGGTTGTTGTTACTAGAAATCCTAATAATAGGATCCATGATGGGTTAACCCGTGCAAAGGTGTTGTGCCAAAGATCCTTGATGGAGTGACCTGTACAAAAGTGTATTAGAGTTTTATGATGGGAAGGCACAGACAAAGATGTTAAAAATCTACGATAGGATAACCCATACATAAAAGGATGTCCATGGCGAAGGATAGTTTTTTGCTGCGATTTGAACTCTAAGACGAGTTTCTTTCAACCTGGAGAGACTAATGCATGGTTTTTTTAGGAAATAAATATTTTTCTTAGTTAAGTTTATGTTTTTATTTATTTTGTTTTGTTATGTTTTTCTAGTTTTGTTCCAGATATGAAAATAATAGTTTTTCTATTCATGGTTGGATCGTTACAAATCACATGTCGTCTAGGTGTTCAGTCTCTAATGGTAATCCACACGAACTACTGATGAAAAATCTCTTAAATCCTTTTAGAAGAAAGAGATTGTTGTCTTTTGAGTGCTAGATTTTTTATTAAAAAAATCTAGCTAGGTTGTTTTTTCTTACCAATAACAAACGATTTTTATTTTTATAAATACATCATGCAAACATATTTTATTTTTATCAAATATCAAATAAAAAAATCAAAGATAAATTACAATAATATCTTTAAAACATTATAAAATTACTAAATAATGTAAAAAAATAACTAGTAATTTGAAAAGGTGAACTAAACAATTTAAAAAATAAGAGAGAGAGAGAGAGAGAGATTTAAATATAAAATTTAATGCAAAATAAGAAAAATATAAAAAGGGTATTAATTAAAATAATAATAATAATCAAAATAAAAAAAGTACAAGAAAGGCTAAGTGCTGCTAAGCCCGCGCACATAGCCAACTACTTAAAAGCCTAGGTGTAGGTGTGTCTGGAAGCCTAGGCCACACCCCTAATTTTTTTTTTGTTGGCTTTTCATTGAGTGAATGATGCATGATCTGCTATAATTTTTTAAGCTGAATTACAAGTCATCCACTATGGTAGATAACTTATTGTCTCTTATAATCTTTTTCGGTCACCTTCTTGGACAAGGAAAAAAAAAGTATGAATTTTGAGAAATTAAAACCCATTTTCAACCTCTTTTCACCTGAAAATATCTAAAACAACACTCTTAAAATATCAATAAATCAATTTATCAAATCCAAAACACCCCTAAATTGGTCAAAAAAACAAAAAGCTATTTTTCTTCTTTTTTCAATCCCAATCTAAGCAAGATGATGGGCAGAAAATACCATAGTTATTAAACCCGGCCCGAGGGTTGACATGGCCAAGGGGCCGGGTCCCGGGTTTCATGGGTCAACTCGGGTCAACCTAGAAAAATTAAAATTTTAATATCTCATATGAAAAAATCCATGTAAATATAGGTTATACATGTTGTAAACAATGAAGTTTAAAAGAATATTTTAAAAAGTTTTTTATTCCACATTAAAAAGATATTATGTTAAGCTTTTAAGTTGAAGTATTTGAACAAAAAAAGTTTTTTATCCCACATTGAAAAAACATAACTTTTTTCTTGGGAACATAGAGTATATATACTAATAGGTTTCAAATCCCATATTGAAAAAACATAACTTTTTTCATGGGAATTTAGAGTATATATACGAAAGGGTTTCAAATCCCACATTGAAAAGATACTATGCTATCCTTTTAAGTTGAAGTATTTAAACTAAAAGGTTTTTTTATCCCACATTGAAAAAACATGATTTTTTTCTTGGAAACATAAAGTATATATACTAATGGGTTTCAAATCCCACATTGAAAAAACATAACTTTTTTCATGAGAACATAGATTATATATACAAAAGGGCTTCAAATCTCACATTGAAAAGATACTATGTTATCATTTCAAGTTGAAATATTTAAACCAAAAGGTTTTTTATCCCACATTTAAAAAACATGAATTTTTTCTTGGGAATATAGAGTATATATACGAAAAGGCTTCAAATCCCACATTAAAAAGATATTATGTTATCATTTTAAGTTGAAGTATTTAAACCAAAATATTTTTTATCCCACATTAAAAAAACATGACTTTTTTCTTGGGAATATATATATATATATATATTAATGGGTTTCAAATCCCATATTTGAAGGAAAAAAAAACAAAACACCGGTTCTCACCCGGGTTCGCCCGGGTCATGGGTCGACCCGCCGGGTCACTCGGGTTTGGCCGGGCTGTTGCCCCAGCCGGTTTTTTATTAAACCCGGACCGGTCCAGCCACTGGGTCGACCCGCAGGGCCGGTACAACCATCGGGTCGACCCGCAGGGCCGGGCCAGGTTTAATAACAATGGAAAATACCACAATGAGACTCATGTAAAATGGAATTTATGGACATTATGAACTACCTTTTTGATCGCCGAATCATGGTCACTCGTCGACTTTCTCTGTCATCTCTCTAACTCGGTGACTAAAATGTAAAGCAAATGAAGTCCTGCATCAAAATGTAAAAACCTCATAAAAAAGGGATTAACTATGAAAAAAAAAACTTAAGGGACCAAAAACACACCTCAACTACAAAAAAAAAGAGTATGGGGATTTGTCTTAAAATCAATTTTGATCCTTAGTTTCAATTATGTTTAATCAAGATGATTAAATTTTATTTTATCAAATCGAACCATCGGAATCTTTTTTCAACATTACAAGAAACCTTTGCAAAGTTAACTGAAATAAATTATTCATTTTAATATTAAATAAACTAATTATGGGAGGATGACATTGAAAAAAAAAATAAAAATCTAAAAAAAAATAAAATTAAATGGAACTACAGTGCAAATTTACAATGAAAAACCTCAGAGGCCGCAATGTTTCAATGTAATTGTTTCGATGTTAAGAAAAATCCTCGAACTAATTTACGTGTCAATTAAGATTAATAAATATATTTTTCATATAATTTTAAAAATATATTTTCACATCATCCGATGGATTTTTTTTACATCAAGAAATGTTAATCAACGGTGGTGGAGACAGGAGGCTGGTGAAGGCCCAATCCCTTAATGTTTTTTTTTTTATAATATACCCCTCGTAAAACTAGGAAGATTTAAATTTTAGAGCCAAAACTAATCAAATTAAAAACTCTGCTCCCCTAGAAAAGTTTCTCTGCTTTTGGTCCCTTAAAAATAATTAATGGCTCCACCACTGTTAATAAACTTAATTATTTTTAGGACTGAAATGTATATTTAGCTATAATTTTAGCAAAATTTTTTTACCGTATTCTTATTTTAGTTCCTTATATTTTAATTTTATTTTTTTTAATAAATATGTTTTAATTTATCATTAATTTAGATATATAAAGATGTAATGAAAAAAATAATTTCTGTAGCAATGTATAATAATTTGTTTTTTTTTTTATTTTCCACGAATTTTTAGATTATTATTTAATATTTAATAATAAACAAGCAATTAACCAAAGCAGTAACCATGCCATTGCCATAAATATAATAATATTATATGTATAATTCTACTCTGTTCCCCCACCCACCCCACGCGCCTCTTTCGAGTTTATTTCCCCAATCTTCCTGCCACCCTCGCCCCCTCTTTTAACACTTTCCATGGCAATGAAAACGACAAAGACAACGACGATCACGTGGCGGGAAAGTATCAGGTCCCGATAATTTTTCTCTCTCAATCTCACGAATTTACCCTCCTCCTCCCCTGCTCCTCCTGCAACCGTATATAAACGTGTAGAACGAACGCACGAACCTTCTCAGGAAACGCCTTCCAAGCCAAGCAAACTCCTCTATACCAAAGAGACGAACCTCGCTCTCCCTCTCTCTCTAGAATTGAATGTAATCTGGCTGTTCGGTTACAGAAGTTGTCTTCTTAGTCTATGGTTGTTGTTTTTTTCTGGTTTTGTTTCGATATGCTTGTCGGTTGTTATTGTATTGATGATTCGATGATGATGATCTCATTGCCGTCCTTCAATAATCACCACCGTTGATTCTTTATACTGCTCTTCTTGCCTTCGCCTGTTATGAAGTTCGCCGGTGATTCTTTTCTCTCCTCCTCTCTTTCATGGAATTCTCATTCTCATTCTGAAGGTCCTTCTTAATTAATTATTATATTTGATATAATAAATGAATTGAGTTGAAATAATGGTAATGACAAATGTGCTGTTATGCTGTGCAGTGAATTGTGATTTTGGACCAAATTTTAATGGGGAAAGCCGATGATTCAGAATGCGTTTTTCCTTTAACAAGTCTCCAGATTGGGTATATGTTTTTATCATCACTTGCGCATCTTCCTATTTCATCTCCTTAAATTAGTTTGATATTTCAACTCCGAGAGATAATTTTCGTTTCCCTTTTTGTAAATGAAAAAAAAATTTAACTTGGAATAGTTATGAGATAATAAAGATGATGGTTTATTTCCTTGTGTATATATTGCTTGATTGTAGTGGAAAGGAATGGCCAGCGAGCTTCATGCAGACAGGGTATTATGCTTTTGCAATTCTAATAGTGTAGTATCTTTTAGGAAAACAATTCGTTTTCTTTTTTAGCAGAAAGTGGGATAAAAAGGGACAAGTGAAGGGAGAAAAGAGTGAAAAGCCTGAAAGAAGATGTTAGTAGGTGCAAAATTAATCACTTGATGAGGTGATATAATTTCAGATTAGAAGTATATGAATGAAAATCTTCCACAGTGACTTTTTATGGATAGTGTGGAATCCTGTTCTTTTATTGACTCGTGGGAAGCACTTGTGTTTTGGAAGACATGATCTATAATGGGCAGCATAGTCTATGATTTGTGATTATTATTTTTTCATGATCTTCTTGTGTTTTATTTGATGTAGGCATAAAGGTCACTTGTCCCTAAATTACTTTATGCAGCTTGTAGGATGACTATGACAACCGATGATGAGTTTGTTTGCATATTCGTTATCTTGAGTGTGTTTGATTGCATCTAAGAACATGTTGTGTCTGCCTGCTTTGAAAATGCTGAAGATTTCGTTCTTTTTTCCCCCCCAATTCCTTCCCCTTTTCAAACATATCATATGGTTGTGAACCTTGTGGTGTCAATCATTAGAAGACCTTTAGGCCTGTAGTGTATTTGAGTATGGTTACTGAATACTTACTCTGTTTTAATTTTTTTCCCTCGGTGATTTTAGAGACTTGCAGTCTTATCTCTCAGATCTTAGCCTTTTCGTTGCGTTTGAAAGTGGGAAATTATATATTTTGGTGGACAATCGACCATGGCTGAGAAACCTTGGTTCACACCCAGCACACTTGTGGCAACTGATGGTTACCAAGGTTGCGAAGACTTGGGATACCTTTTCAAAAAATCCTCATTTTCAAGTTTTTCCTTAACCATCTCTGATTAATGTCATTTTCTCATTCACTCAGTCTAGGTTATCTCCTTTTGCAAACTCAAAGGCTCGGAGGGGGAGAAAGGAGGGAAAGGATGCTTCTTCTCAGTCCAATCCCAGTAAATCAACAAAGCTTGAGAGATGGTTCTTGTTGATTGAAGTGGCAACTTTGTCCCGGAAGAGGGGTTTGCCTCCCGTGAAGAAATTAAGGAACTCACTGTTCTTAAGCAGTGAATTACACAGGACACTTTATGGTTTTATTGTCTTTGAAGTTGCATGGAATGATGTGCGGGGTATCAACTACTTAAACGAGCTTCTGGTACTGCTCCTCTGAATGCTCCCTGTTTTGTTTGCAGTTACGCTGAGCATTGTTTTGGTCAATGATTTCATGTCAATTGCAGACTGACACATCTCTGGCTATTGAAGCTAAGATAATGCAAAGATGGGAATTTGATAGTGTAGCTCAAGCTGCAAGTAGTTTATCTTCATGGTTCTCAGGAACTCTCTCTGAGCTGCTACAATTGAAAGGTTATCTTGATTCTGCTACAGGTATTCTGTTTCTCTCATGATTCCTTACTTTACAATAGTAGAAGAAAGCTACTATTTTTTGAATTCTGAATTGGTAAGAAGCATATGATGATGAATAGGGATTTACTTTGAAATTCGGATATTGTGGCATGCCTACATTTGTGTTGGAAATTCATGATTCCTGCTGGACTTAGGTGGTATCTAATATTGTTAAGAGCCATTTCTGGTTCACCTATGCAAGGAGCATACTCAATGTGGATAAATTAACATCTTAAGTGACGTCACTGTCTTCTATATCCATGTGGAGATTGCACTGTAAACTAGCCTTCACAGTTGGTTGAAGTGCTTCACAGAGATTTGAATGCAATATATGTATGCTTAATGGATAGTCATCCCAGGATCAACAGCTCTCGCTTTTCATGGAGAAATGCTGTTGGTGTTTCAATAGGTATGGAGGTAAATTGTAGAAGTAGTTGCACCCCAATAATATGTGATGGCTGTAACTTGCTCAGATTTGTGGCTGTGAAGTGAACAGTGGGGTTTAGTAGTCTTATGTTTGGTCTTTAGAATTTGGCCTTTGTAGGATGCTTCTTCTCACTCTGGGAATTACATGAAGTCCAAATATCTGATGGTTTGGTTCATCACCACCACCATCGTCTAACTGTTCAGATGATATTCATGAATAATAGCTTAATATAGGCCAATACACAAGACCTTTTGCTGGCGTTACAACAGGAATGTGATCCTGGATTGTTGCATCTTTTGCCAGTTGGTGAGGTGCAACCTAACTGAGATGTTAACATAGTTGCTGTTGTAATTATTATGTTTATATTTGATGGGACTATGTATTTCCTTTCCTAAATGAGCAATTACTCTGTTTAATGTTTCCTGAAATTTTCAGGAGATACCTTTTATGATGCTGAAGAAAATTTCTCAATGACACCCTCTATTGATGACGATGACAAAATTTGTGATGATAATCTGTGGGCTGAGGATAATTCTTCATGCTGCCTTGGTGGCAGTTCTGATGTATTTCCTGGGACCCCAGAAAATATAACGAGTGAGCCACTCACTCCTCCACCCACTGGGCCTTATAAGCGAAGAAGAGCGATCAGGTCAATTGGAACTAGAGTTGAAGTTGATTGTTACGCTGAGGAAACACAGGGTGGAAATGAATACTTGTTAGACAGCTCTGGTGCCAGTGATTGTGAGAATGTTCATGAACCTAAGCTATACAGGGATGTTTTGATTTTGTTTAGATTCAATGATCATGACCTGCCATTTAAACTAAAACAAGTGATAATGTCTGACCTGAGGTTACTTACTTTATTGGAAGCTGGGCTCCCGTCTTGGGTTCTCTTTCTTCAGTCATATCCAGGATTTTGCCATCTTTATCGTCCTTGGATGTGCCCTCTGGCAAGAGCTTTGTATGTGTTAATCTCAGTTATCACTGTTCTCATTGGATTTTTTGACTTGTACAAAAATGTCCCAGTTCTTAAGGCAACTGCTTCTAGTTTGTTTGGACCACTTTTAGACTGGATAGAGACTTGGGAGATGGTTTCAAGAATCAAGTACCTGGGAACAATGCTATTTCTACATAACTTTGAGAAAGCTGTTACTTGGTTTCTGATGGTCACACACACCACTAGATCCTTCTTTTCAGTTTTCACACAGCCACTGGTCGAACCGCTCACTGAGATTTTAGGCTTTCTTCTTCCATTGTGGAATATATTCATTGAAGTAATAGAGAGTTTGTATTCCATTTTTTGGGTTGTGATTGAATCGTCTTGCAGTGTACTGGGAGGCCTACTAGAGATTTTTGTATGGCCTATCTCAGTTATCTGGAGCATTGGTGGGTTCTCAGCTGTTTTGGTTATGTTATTTTGCAATCAAGACTCCATTATTTTAAAAGGATGAGTAAATTCCTTGATCTGTTTGTTGCCTTTTGTGCTGCAGCAACTTCAATTATATATCCCATATTCTGGATTGTTTGGGAAATACTTTATGCTCCGATTCGCTTGGTCCTTGCACTAGCTGGTCTTGTCGCTTTCACCTGTGCCTGGATATCGGAAATGATTGGGGATATTTGGAAATATTTAAATGGAATATTCCATCTTGCTGCAGCATCTGATGCAAGAGTCAGTACATGCGAAGTTTCAATGTGGCGTTCACTTTGGAATGACCTTTTTTCTCAGGTTGGAAGGCATCCTATAATTCCTGATTGCATTTTGATCACAAGCATGCAATTATGAAGCAAGTGATATTTATGTTCGTAATCTGTTCAGGTTTTCCGTGCTGTAAGGAGCATATTAAATGGTTTTGTTGCCTTCTTCGCAGCCTGCAACAGGCATCGCCTAAGGTAATGTTCGCAGCAGTTAGACCATATGCTTCATTCCTAGCCAAAATGCAGTCCTTGATTAAACTTGGTTTGTGTGTAAAATATCTCAATTTAAGCAGTATAACGGGTAAACAAAAATATTTTCAATACTGTTCTCATCTGATCAAAGACGTCGGTTCATTGAGATGTCATTCCTTAAACTTCTAGGAACATATTGTATCTCCTTGCAGTACGAAGCATAAAATGAGAAAAACTTGAAGGATCTCGCTTGGGTTACCTTCTAATTGATGTGTTGGAATTATTGTTGATTCTTTGATTGCTTCTCTATCCTACGGATTGTTTGACAAAGCTCTGCGTATCTTATCATATTTTTCTTCTGTTGTGCTGGTATACAGCATTTATAATCACATACAGGATTTCATTCAGAGAATACTTGGTCGGGCGCCAAGGTCACAACCATTGGATTATAGAAACAGCAGGATGACACCTGAAACTCGAAGTCGGGCGGTAAGTTCTCAAAAAAACTTCTGATGTTATGGCTCTAAACTTCAGTTCTTTGCTTTAGATTCAGAAGCCAAATTGCAATTTTTTTTAGCTTGATTGTGTTGCTTCTGATTTTGCAGTCTGAAGGGAGTAGGAAAATTCACATGAGATGAAAGCTAATAAGCAGTTTTTTGGGTCCAGAAGAGACTATACGTTGGATGCAGGGCCTGCCTTACACTATAAAGTGCATTTGTTGACAAATAAATAACTGAAACAACAACGGGTGGGTTAAACAGGCAGGAGATTCTGCAACTATTTACAGAGGTATCATAGAGAGAGCTTTCTTTTGTTTGTTTCGTGTTGTATTAATTCTTTCTTTCTTTCCATACGATAACGCTCTCCGGTTTAAGATGTGAGCAGCTTGTATAGGTATCAAAGTATTAAACAACTATTTTTTTTTATTATTAACGTGGGTGTCCAAACCAGCTTGCGTGTACCTCGACTAATCTCACAGGCCCTGAAGTTGATGACCATGTAAACCTCCAGTGGCCCTGAGGTTTGTGAAACTCGAATTTGTGACCTCTAGGAACATGTAACCTAATTGCTAATCTCCTAGCTCAATTGATCGGCCGGTTGATTTGGTTGTATGAACTGGCCAATCATTTCACATAAAAACCATAATTTTATGAATTGTTTTCTTTCAAATTTGTTTTATGAATGTCAATGATATAGTTGAGTTTGCGATAACAAGTGATTCTGAGTAGTCAAATGTAAATCTGTCAAAACTAGATGAGTATTTGTTCAAGATAAATTATGTGGATGACTTAATAAATGTATTTATAGACCAATAAGACAAGTTTAAGCTCAAAAGAAGGTCTGGTCGTGCCAGATCAGAATGATCTGATTGTCGGATCTTTAGATTTAAAAAATCTCATCTTAGGACCCTGATTTTGATAGTTTTGTGATTTTCCTTGTCATTTTCGAATCAATCAACCAATTTAACTAACCATTATGAACTGGTGAACCAATTAGTTCTGAATTTAATGATATGGTTGTGAACTGCAACATTAATTAAAATTTTGTTGTGGTTTTCGACGAAGATATTTAATTGATATCATGGTTTAGAAACACAATATCTAAAAGTGTGTTTTTTCATCAAAACTTTTTGCTATAATGATAATTTGCTATTTCTTTTTATTTTGTATGATAATTGCTCAATTTATTCAACATTTTGTCCCTCGATCACATATGATGATAATTTAATTAATGTGGTGATTGTAAATTACAATATTAATTAAAATTTTGTTATGATTTTTAATGAAAATATTTAATTGATATCATAATTTAAAAAAATAATATCCAAAAGTATAATATTTCATCAAAACTTTTTGCTGCAATGTTAATTTGCTATTTTTTTAAAAAAAATATATGCTAGTTGCCTAATTTATCCAAATCTAACATTCTGTCCCTTGATTACGTAGGATGACATAACTGACAGCCGTTATTGTATGTTGATTATGCTAGGACAGAAATTCTCGTTTGGTTTTTACGCAGCTTGGCAATGCAGATATCTGAAACATAGCAAGTACATCCTGGATCCTAGGAGCATGGAAAGTGGCTGACACTAAATTTGTAAAAACTATAGACGAGATAAAGTAAACGATATGTTCACTCCTTGCTGGTTGAGCTATGCTTGTAGCTACAGCAAAGCAGATCCTATTGAGAACTTGTCCTTGCAGACAAATCCCGACTTTAGTTATTCTAAAATCACACGCACAGTTTCGGGTCAAAACTTTCAACTTCCAAGCAGGCAGCAATACTGGCCTGTCATCTCTGACGAGTCCTACGGTGGGTATAACAGCCTGGCCGTGATATTTCAAAGGGTGGAGGATTGCTTTTCTCACGCCGGATTCTTCTCACTATATGACAGTTTCCAGAACTTGAAAATACAAATTCAGAAGTTCTGAAATCATGTTCATTAGAACATGGATGGGGTATCTATTTCATTGGGCGGAAGGCCGATTGGTTTCCACCTACATACTTTCCTATACATTCAAGGAGGTCAGATAAAACATTCCCTTTTAGAGCCCTCAATCACTGTGATAAATAACACATGGAGAAGTATGGAGGGAGAGAACAAGAACACATGGAGAAGTAAGGAGGGAGAGAACAAGAAGAGTGAGGAGCCATATCCCAACAAACCAAACATTGCAAATCCAATCCCAGTAAGATAGTACAGTTACTGTCAAAGCTCTTGGTGAGAGCTGATATAGCAAAACAAGACCCGAATAGATATGTTCACTGCCAACAATCCTATGACCCTACTACCACCGCATGCCCTAGTAGATTAGCTCTCCATCAAGCATTAATTACTTGTTTTCACAGCACCACCAGTTTGGTGCAACATAGCATCGATCTCATCCCCATCCTCCATGTCCAGCTGCAGAAAGAAGAAAAAATGAAAGGCAGTATATGCGTTAACTTAATGTCTATAATCTTATGAATGTGCAACTGTGTGCATGAGCATGTTGTGTGAGAAAGATACCTCATCAGGAGTTTGCTCTCCACGGAGTCGACGACCATCAAACAAGAAGGCAATTGAGTTGAACTCAACGGATTGGCGATCACAATAGGCATTCATCAGCTTCTTCAATTGTGTGCTTCTTTTGATCCTGAAAAATACTTCATTTCCATCCTAAATTTAAAGTCAAAACATGTCTTTCTTTAGTCAGCATGTTCTAAAAAATAGGACTCTTAAGAAAATCATCAAGCACGGCAAGCTTTTAAATCTCGAATCATCAAAACAAGTGTTAGCATGGACTAACCCTACAATAAAAATTCAATTAAATATGCAACTTCAAGCTTGTTATTCAACGATTTAAATATCTAACAATAGATTTTCAACATCTAGAAGAAAAATCACGATTCACCGGCATCGACCAGGATACACAAGGTGAGCAACTACTAAAAGCACAAGTTCCTCAAATTCTTCTACTTGTCTTTGAAAGTAGCATTGATTTTCCACTACAAAACTGTCCTAAAGAAGGCAAGATAGCAGTGGCACCGCGCAATTTCATCTGGAGTTTCTCCTGAACATAACCCTTTTAAAATCCAGAAATCAAAATATAAAAGAAGAGCTTTCTAACTATTACCAAGCATATCACCTAGTAAAGAACTGAAACAATTAAAATGCAATTCAAATTGTGAAGAACACTGTAATTCCCAAAGCATTACTCCTCAATTGGTGAACCAATATTATTAGCATAATAACAAAGAAAACCCACACCCCCATTATTTTAATTCACATAATAAACACACTCGGAAAACAATAAAACCCATACGAACTTCACATGAGCAAAAAGCCCCAGAACGCCTGATTGTTAAACAGTAAGGAAAAAAAAAACCCCAAATTTAACACTAATTGCAGAGCTAAAACCTAAATAGATCGGGGAAAAAGAACAAAACCAAAACAAAAAATATGTAAAGACAAAACAGAAACAAACCCATAACAAAGTAAAAAGACATCGTCAACAAGCAAAAACAAACCTGGCCTTTCACTTTGAGATTGATGTGAGCAGACTGATCGTTGGGCTTTTTATCTTCCTCTTGTGGCTGACCTGTCGCCCCAGACATTTTTCTCTTCTCTCTCTCACACTCTTTTTCTCTTCGAACAAGGGAAAACAAGAAATCAGGATTTTTATTCCTTTGTTTTACTTTTTAAATTATTATTGTTATTATATATTCCGTCACCGACTTGGGTTTTTTTCTGAAAGTCCGTCAATCATCCTAGAGCATGCATGTGCGCATATCTGATTGGTTTGGTGTTCAGTCCTAAGTCTTCTTTCGACGCTGTCTAGTGGATTTATGGCGGGACCGAGTTGTAACCCTTCACTTCAGAATTTACAAAGAATCAAGAAGGTTTCGGCTCGAATACGATTACAGACAGAGACCCATTGGATAATAGACAGAGCTGTAAGGCCCGTTGGTGGTGGGTAGAAATTAGGTTCTTCATGGATATAACTCAGGTATATTCAAGATATTTTTATAAATTACAGATTCAATTTTTTTTATTATTAATATGAATGTTTGGGTCAGCTTACTTATATTTTAATTAATTCTATGAGTCCTGAAATTAATAATCATGTAACTCTCCAGTGACGATTATATTAATAACCACAGGACTAGAATATGAGATAACAGGGGAAGCAAATTTCTAGGTTCCCAAGCTTTAAACACTAATCACCTACTAAATGATTCGATTTTATTTTTATATGAGTGAGTTGAATATATTAGGTTACAACAAATTGTTTATAAATATTATAAATATTTATGAGTTGAATTTATATTATTAATTTTGATGAATTTATATTTAGAGGTTGGCTTACAAAATAAACTGTAGGTATTATACCTTTGTAAATCTAATTTTTATATGTTGCATTATTTTTAAATTCTTCTTCAGTAAAAAAATAATTCATTTTTTATGTTAAAGAAAAATAATAAGTAGCTCATTAACAAAAAAAAATTGGAACCAAAGTATTTCTAAATAAAATAAAAATAATTAATTAATCTACAAACTATCTACTATAAAGATATAAAAAAAAAGAGTATATGGTATAACAATTGGATTAAATTGATTGAATTTTAAAATTCAAGATCTGCCATCTAAATTTTTTAATATTTTATTATCTATATTATTTAACTTTAACGAATAGGGTTAAATAATATAAATAGTACACGTGGAAGAATTTTTAAAACACCTCGAAGCAATTACTTTAACTATTGATGACCGAAGAGCATCTAGTATTTGATTTAGGGGTGAGCAAAAAAACTAGAAAACTGATTTAACCGAGAAAATTGGAAAAAAATTAACTGAAAAAACCGAACCGATAAAAAAACCAATTGAACCGGTTAAAGTATTTAGGAAAATGTCTGGTTCGGTTCGGTTTCCGGTTTTGATGTGCCTGAACCGGCCACCCGAACCGAACCGAACCGGCTCGGTTTAGGAATGAAAAAAATAAAATAAACCAAGCGGTCCAAGCCGCGGGCTGCCGCCTCCCATTACTTTCCCTTTCAACAACCCTAGCTAGTAGACCATTTATTTGCTTTCTCTTTCCCTTTCACACAGCCGCCCCCTCCCCTCCGACCCTTTCAATCTTCATTCACACTTCACACTTCACAGACACAGCCGCCACCTCCAATCACCCCTACTCCCATTAACAGCCGCCTCCTCTTCACCAGTCAACGAGCTTAGGCTATTCTCGGGCGAGAGCTTAGGCTATTCTCGGGCGACCATTCTTCGAATCTCGAAAGAAACCGCCGTGCGTGTGAATTGGTGAAACTGTTACCGCTTCTAGATCTTCTTCAATCTATTGCTTCTATCAAAGCCGATTACATCGCTCAGGTAATCTTGTCATGTAATTACAGATTTAATTAATTGTTGCTTGTTGATTTTATATTGTTTCTATTTTTCTATTTTGAT
>Ga0307515_10012460_pt1 | contig 15993 bp, 6 predicted proteins | sample 17_EM_MG_FD_194513 | JGI IMG/M metagenome (GOLD analysis project Ga0307515, IMG submission 194513) | Populus trichocarpa ectomycorrhiza microbial communities from riparian zone in the Pacific Northwest, United States - 17_EM | ecosystem: Host-associated > Plants > Roots > Unclassified | place...
TGAATTTGGTATTTTACCAGAGAATTTGTTATGTGAAAGTCGAAGAATCCTAAGGTTTGTGAGTGATGAGAGAAAATCAGGTATGGTACCCGTGAGTTTGTTATTTTGTAGACTCAAGAAAGACAGGTCTGTTAGCTTGCTGATTCCAAGAGGAATTGGGCCAGTGAGTAGATTGTTACCAAGTTTAAGCTGACTCAGCTGAGTCAACTCGGCGATTGAGCTCGGTATTAACCCAGTGAACTGGTTGCCTGATAAACTGAGAACGTCAAGTTGGGTCATCTTGCCTATATCAGAAGGTAACGGGCCCGAGAGCTTGTTGTTTTCTATGTAAATGTATTTGAGCTTTGGTAACCGGAATAAAACATCCGGGAATGGACCCGTAATGTTAAGATCAAAAAAATAAATACCATCAAGGTTTTGAACTTTGACGAGAGAGGGTGAGATTGAACCCGTTAAATATCCATTCGGTTTGTCCGGGTTGCCGGTAAGCCATACGGTGTTGACCCGGATCTTGTCGAGGCATGTAATGCCTCCCCAAGAGCAGCAATCGGTGCCCGGTTTCCACGAGCTAAGCATGCCTGATGGATCGTGGGTTATACCCGACTTGAATGCCAAAAGACCCGCATGATCATCGACGTGGCAGGCAGCTGATGTGTGCTTGATAGAACAGAGGATAAGCAGCAGCATTGAGAAGAGGAGAAGAGAGAGGAGCTTCATGTTGATTTTTAGAAAGGAGAAAGGCAAGAAAGAAGACACGTGTAGTTGGGAGTGAGAGTTGGGAGTGGTAAGAAGGGGATTTATATAGGATTCAGTTTCAACTCTTATGGGTCCAACCATCACCCATGTGCTTTTTTTTTAGTTGGTTTGGTATTGTGTTTTAAATAGATAAGATTAAAATTTGAATTATTTTTTATTTAAATTTAAATTGTTTTATATTATTAGATTGTTTTGATATATTAATAATAAAAATAATTTTTAAAAAATTAAAAAAAATTATTTTAAAACATATATCACCGCAATCCCAAAAATATTAGTCAACAATAAATATTAGTCAACAATAACTGCTGCTCGCATTGGCATAGATAAATGCACATTGTTCCCTTTTTTAAAAAAAAAAGAGAAGAGAAAATGGTGTTAGGAGACCAAATTTCGGGGGTGCTGAGAGTTATTATTGGCCAAAAGGAAGTCTATGATGGACCTCAACTATAGATGAGCAACTCACTCCCCAATCCCATATTGATTCATGTTGAAGGTGAACATGCAGAAATTAAGAATTGGTTAAGGACATGCAGTGAGATAAGTGTAGGGTTCTTAGGATGGTTATCGTTCGATTTCATTGTATTCCTCCTCGTAAAGCATAGAATACTATTCATTGAAATAATAATTTATTTTATTTTTTTTCTTTAATTTTTTATATTAATATTTAAATTCATCATTTAATATTAGATTATTCTTTTTCTATTTAGTTATTATTATTTTATGACACGGATCCTAGATTTGATGGGTTAACTTCGTTTGATGGGTTAACCCGGTTGACTCAGGTTTTTTTTCTTAATTATTTTTTTCTCATTTTATCCTTTAATATTGATTTAATTGAGAATTAAGTTTCATGATTTGTTTTATTCACTTTTTATTAAGTTATCTTGGTCTCATGACCTGAGAATAATATTTAATTGATTAACCCGAGTTGACTACGGTTGTTTTTTGTATCTTTTTTTTTAATTAATTTTTTTTCAATTTTATCATTTAACATTGGATCGGTTGATAATTGAGCTTCATAATCGGTTTTGATTTGCTTTTTTATGAGAATATATTAGTCTCACAATCAATGTCACGAGTTTTGATATTTTAACCCTAGTTAAATCAGGTTGTTGTTTTTTATTTTCTTTCTAAGAGTTTATATTGGTTTCATGATTTGTTTCAGGTTGTTTTTCATTAGATTATCCTAGTCTCATTACCCGAAAATAATGTTTAACGGTTAGCTCGAGTTGACTTGGTTTATTTTTTATGTTTAATTAAGATTTTTACAAATTACATGGTTCAACATTAGGTCCGACAAGTGTGATTGAAAATCAAACTTTATAATTTTTTTTGACTTTTTTTTTATGAGTTATCTCAGTCTCAAGATTAAAGTAGTGGATTTGATACTTCATAATTTATTTTGACTTGTTTTTTATAGAGTTATCATAGTCTCATATACATGGATCATGAATTTGACATATTAACCCAGGTTGATCTAGCTCAATCTAATATATTTTTATTTTAATATTAAAAAAATATATCATCTTAAAATTTTGTTTAGTCAAATATTATTTTTACTGAGTGTATGAGTTATTTTTAAACCCATAAAGTCAATCATATTACATCAAGTAAGCCCCCAAACAATTTATTTTTTTATTAAAAAAATAATTTTTAACTCAATTCATGGTATGTATTATTCATCTAGTAAGTAATTAAGGAAATTAGATATTTTGCAGTGATATAGGACAAAAGAAGGGTCCGCGCCCCCTAATAAAGGAAAGAAGTGCATTCAATATATCTTATCTAAACACGGATTTCGCTGACCAAGGTCAAGGACTCGACTAGCAGCCTCATCCATTTCCTTTACTGGTCAAACCCGTCGGCAAATCCACCGATCTAAATCAAATAGAGAGCACACAGAATCAATCCAACGGTTGTTATTTAATATCCTTTTCAAATTTGCAGGTTGTCATTTCTGTCATGCACTAGGAGGAGATTGAGAATATCTATGTCTTATAATTTTTTAATATAATTTTTATTTTTCATAAAATATATTATAATCATAAAACAAATATCTAAAAAATATTAATTTAATATTTTTTAAAAGCAAAATTATTATAAAATGCTAGAGTTACGGAAACAAAAACTACCTTAATCATTTTTATCCTATATCATAAATAGCATCAAGTAATTAACAGGGTTATATCCTTAATGTAATTACTTATATAATTAGTAAACCAATCATTTGAATTAAGTATTCCATACCAATGACTGAAAGACATTTGTAGTTTTTTTCTTGTCTTTATATGACATGAGGAAGTAGCATTAATTTGGTTTTATAACAAATAAATAAATGATTAATTTTATTGGTGTAGTTTAACTATTCAGGCTCTGAGTTTATTTTTTAAAAATTATCAGTTCGAATCCTACAAACCTCAAGGCCACTGAAGGTTTACATGGTTGTTAACTTCAAGACCCGTGGGATTAGTCGGGGTACGCGCATACTAATCCGAACACCTACATTAATTAAAAAAAATAAAAGAAAAAAGAATTGCTCATCATAATATTTCGGTTGTTAATTACTTTAGTTTGAACTAAATGAAGATTTTGTTGTTAGTTTTTTTTTTATTAATATATATTTTGCAAAATGTAAACCAAGAATTATGTGACGGTTTTTCATTGTTTGAAGAGTTTGTGGAGCGATCATGGACAACTTGATATAGTTGTTTATGATATGAAGGTGTTACCATAAAGTTATTAAAAGTTGTAATATAAAAATTAAATTAAATTTTTTAGTATTTTTAAATCATTTTAATATACTATATTAAAAATAATTTTTAAAAAATAAAAAACTATTTTAAAAAATAATAATAATCACACACTATATAGATAAAGTTGTTGTTCACTCGTAATTTAGTGACGAGGCTAAAAGTTTTTTAAAATTAGTCCATTAAAATAATTATATTATTGATGAAAATGAGTTGAGTGCAGATGATGACCCACCAAAGTCATAAGTCCAATCATTATAGTTATGCTTTAAAAAATTTTCTCTCTAGATATTGGTGTGGAAATATCTTCGATTGTGAGGTGTTTGCACATTTAATTATTCCATTGTAAATTAAAAAATATTGTGTAAATGATAATTGAAGATCAAATATTAACGATGGAATTGTTAAATAAGTGCTTATTATGTACATTTAATGAGAAAGATAGCAGAATCGCGTGTATTTTTATCAATTTTAACAAATGGTAAATAAGGAGAAATAAAATGAGATTAAAAAATGATAAGATGTTTGACTTGATAGAAAAAGTTAGAATAAGACTGTTGTTATTATTTATTTTTGTATCCTTACCTAAAAAAATAAAAAAATTATAAGAAGAAAACCGAAAAATATATTGCAGTGAGAGAAAAACATGAGGGCGCCCAAAAAATAGACAAAGATTGGTTGAAGAAGTTTAAAAATACAAATATTAAAATTTGACAATATATTTTTAACTGATGAAGGTCCTATTGACAAAGAAAAATCAACTTGAGGAAGAAAAGTTCAAAATCAAATGTTTAACGACTAAATTAGATTTTGTTGAAAAATTAATTGAGTTTATGAATGATTTGATTGTAAGAAAAATTAATTTATAAATTGATTTAGGTTTTAATTGGAAAAAATTAAATTTTGGAGTCAATTTGGTCAAAAATTAAAAGAATTAATATGTTCAAGGACTTAATTAAACTTTGATTTCATTAATTAATGCAATCAAGAGCTTAATTGAAGAAATACCAAAATTTGGAGTTGATTTGGGTTAAAATTGCAAGAAATTAAAGTTCAAGCACTAAAGTGAATAGGTTGTTATACTATGGGGGGTTAATTGATTTTTCTAAGGGTAATTTTGAAAGAATTAAAAGTTAAAAAGTCAATTAAGGACTGAATTAATTAAATTGAAAACCATTGATTGTTTTGTAAATTGCACTGAAATTCAGGGATTCAATTGCAATTTGATCCACAGATAAAATTAAAAAAAAAGGAAAATTTTCCTTGAACAGGGGCCCACTTGTTAAATGTCAGAAGTTTAGGGAGCAAATTGAAAATAGCCATTTCCAGGGATACAAACAACGTCGTTTCAAAAACTATTCATCGCCTTCTTCCTCCGGAAATCGTTTCAGCAGTAAAGGCACCAAAACCGTTTCAGTCATGGACCACGTTTCCTAGCTGATATCCCTCGCCCCCACGATGCATGAACTCTTGGCATTCTCTGGCTTTATAAAAGCCAAAGAAAGGCCACGAAGGAGGTGGAGGAGAGAACAAAAAGGAAAAGAGGAGAGGACAAAAAGAAGACGGAAAAAAACAGAAGGAAAAGAGAAAAAAAAGAAAGGAAAACAGAGAGAACCAAAAAGTAGAAAACAATTGAAAAAACCAAGGGAAGGAGGACGAAGAGAAAAAAACCAGAAGCACAGAAAATAAAAAAACAGAGGCAGAAATAGATAAGGAGAGAAGTTAGCTTTGGCCAGTCAGCACACCTTCGCTATTGTCTTCGTCATCAAGCTCCATCACCAGGCAAACAATGAGAAAGACAGGGAGAACAAGAGAAGCAAAAAGAAACCAAGCAAAGAAAAGCAAAATCAGAGGAGAAACGTACAAAGAACAGAGGCAGAGGGGAAGAAAGTAGCTTTGGCCAGTCAGCACACCTACGCCATCATCTTCATCATCAAGCTCCAGCACCAAGTAAGCTGCGTTTTTTTTCTGGTAAATATAATTACTCTGTCACTGTACAAAGCATGCGTGAATAATTCACGCATGCATGCAACACTGATTTGAGTTAGTGACCAGGCTGAGCCGGCTGGGTTCAGCCCAGTTTATAGGAGCTGAGCTCAATTTGATTTAGGCTACAAGTATATTTGACAAAACTTACCCTTATGCCAATTCCCTTTATTTTATTCCTCTTTTAAAAAAATTTACGGTTTTTTTGTATATTTTTCTACCAATTTTTTATTAATACTGGTTTGTATTTTTATATTGTAAAAATATAAATTCGGTATTAAAATTCTTGGTTTTCTCCGAAATGTTTCAAAAAATATATATATGAAAAAACAAAACAAAATACTTTGTTTTCATGCATACGGCCAAGTCTCTCAAAAATATATAAAAAATTCATATCGTATTTTCATACAAACAAAATTAAAATAAAAATGTATTAGCATGCATTTTGAGTTTTAATAACTAGTTTATTAAAGTATGAGAATTAGGCCTATATTTCAAAAATATCAAAAAAAATATTTTCTTTTAGTAACCGGGATTACAAATTTATATATGTAAAACGTATTTCTAATATTAAAAAGGGAGTTTTTTTTTATTGACATTAGAACGGTTAGGTTTGTAGCCGATAAGATAATGATCTCCTTATTGAAGAGAATTTATCTTCAACCTTAGACATCTCAACAATCAGACAACTAGTTTAATTAGACAATTAAATAATGCAGCTTATCTTAGGTAAGGCGTATTAAGGGTGCTAATATCTTCTCTTTACGCAACCAGTCTTTGTGCCTGATTTCTGAGACCACTTAGGATTCCTAGTGACCAAATACTAGGTGACGACTCTCATTCCCTCTTTCCACTGATAAAGAACAAGAATCCCTTGTCCTGTCCATTTCCCCACACCATATACATATACACTTGGATTATATCAGGAGGACGTTCGTTGCGACGCCGCACACGTGCGACAGAGTGACAACTCCACTAGGGACCCTTGTGGATAAGCTTTGTTTTTTTTTGTTCGATTATCATGTTCGATTATTTGGTTTGTGTGTTTATTTTTAATATGCATTTTCTTTTTATTATTTGCTTCTACGCTTTAATTTTGTACATATTTGTTCATGCATTGTATAAAATTGCCTCATGCATCACATGTCTTAAATTTTCAAGCACACACAAGCTTTTAAGTTAGGTAGAGGATTAACGGTCTATCCTATGACTATGGATCAAGGTTCAGATGCGTGAAACACCCAACTCATATCTGAGTGTCTGCTTGGTAATGATTGGCATACGTGTTTTAACCTTTCCTTACAACACCCCCATATTGTATTTATAAAGATCATCACTAGGCAGATATGAGACCTTTTTGAGACCAAGTATAAAACTTACTCATGCTCACTTAATAGAACTTGTCCTTAAGTTGTATGTGCTACCTTTATTTTGCATTAAGGCAAGCCTTTCTTAAAGCATCTTGAAGTCAAGACTTGCGGGTAACACAATAGTCGTCACTCAGGAAATTGTTGTTGTAAAGTTTGGGCAAGAATCAAAATTATTGTTTCATCATGCAAGAGTTATGATTATGTGTCACCCCTTTGAAAAGCGAGCTCATCATATAAAACATGCTCATACATTTATCATGCATGCTGCCAGGTTGAAACGTAGGCCCCCTACCTAAGGTTTACTACACCTGAATGAGAGAAAAGATGGAAAATGAAGAAAGGGCTCAAATGGAGGCCCATTATCGAAAAGAAATTGAGAGCATCAAAGGTGAAGTAGCTAGACAGATCTGCTTGAACAAGTGCTGAACTTCAAGAATGAAAACGGAACGTCTGTACAGCCTCCTATGGAAACACTATCAGTCCACATCCCTCACACATCTCAGAACTTGGGGGCAAACTTAGTAACTGGGCATCATTTTGTCCTTTTTGCCCCCATCTATCCGAGTCAAGCTTAGATCATTGTGGATCCAACAGCGAAAGGACCTTCTGATAATAGGTTTACTAATCCCATGGACCATGATAAATGGGGGCTCTAGAAGAGAGATTGAGAGCAGTTGAAGGATATAATTTTATTGACCCTGTGATAGCACTTAAAGTTTGTTTGGTTCCAGATATTATGGTGCCGAAGAAGTTTAGAGTGTTGGACTTTGTCAAGTATACCAAACTAGAATGCCCACATACCCATCTCCGGTCATACTACAACAAGATCACTGAAATGATCCATAACAAAAAGATGCTAATATATTTTTTTCCAAGATAGTCTCTTTGGATCCGCCTTTGAGCTAGTACATAAGACTAGACAATATCTGGATCAAGACATGGAAAGAGCTGGTAGACACCTTCTTGAAGTAATATAAATTCAATCTGGAAACTGCTCATGATAGAACCAGCCTAATGGATATGGAGAAGGAAAACCAAGAGTCTATGAGAGCATATGCGCAAAGATGGCGGGATAAGGCAACACATGTTCAACCTCCACTAATGGATGAAAAAATGATGATGTTGTTCGCCAACACCTTCCAATCCCCTTATTATGAGCATTTAATGGGAAGCTCGGCTCAACATTTCAATAAAATTATGAGGATTGCTAAAAGAATTGAACAAGCTATCGAGATGGGAAAAATCAGAGGTCTTACCATGGATTCTAGAACAATAATGAGAGATGAATCTGAAGATGGATCTCAAGTGAGAAACCTTAGTTATGTGGTCCAGCCAAGTCTTGTTGTAGAATCAACTGCTTAAATATCTTTGTCAAAGATTGACATACCTTTGCCACTTGAGTTTGTTTACCAACATATGTTAGGCTCTGGACTTATTGCCCCGACTCTGTCAAATCTCATGCAATCATTGTTTCCTAGATGGTATAATTCAGATAAGAAATGTGAATATCATGGTGAGGCCCTAGGCCATTCGATTGAAAACTGAAAAAAATTCAAGTATCAAGTTTGGAAGCTAGGTAAGCAAGGGACAAATTAAGTTTTTGAAGAATAGTGGTACATACCATATAGTCACCTCTATTTTTAACAATGACCAGTAACTTGTAAAATGCTGACAAGGTGTAAACAATATGCAATTATCTAGAGAATGAACATTGTATTTTGCTACAATATGCTTTCATATATCAAGAATACATCACATATATTCAATGAATTGCGTTTTGTTCTTTATCTTATTTTTGTCTTGAAATGAAGAGATGTTTCTTTCAAAGGTTATTTTGGTAAAATATTTGATCAAACTCCAACATACGATTAAGGCTAATTAATCCTGAAAAATTAAAAATGTTTTGATTGCAAAAATGACTCGATGTTTGTTAAAATGTCATGATGGGGTGACTAAGCAAATTTTGAACTCACACATGAAATTGAACCACATATCATGTAGCTAAGTTTTAGCAATATGCATAATAACATGTAGTGGATTCAATAGTTATTGACTCGCTAATCATGATTTCTTATAAGTCCGAATCATTACACTTGATGATGTCAAAATTTATTGGTTCTAACATATTGTGCTTCAAATGAGAAAAGACCATATTTGTTCACTCCTTTCACAATTCTTGAAATATCTATCCCTTGCAATCCCATTTTGAGCCTTGAAGAATATTTATTTCAAAAAAGAAACCTTAACATAGATCACACCCCATACCAGGGGCAAATGAGAGATTTTTGTTAGAAAAGATAAAGACAATGTTAGAATCAATGGTAAAGAGAATATTAAGAACACAAATCCAAAGATTGAGAAAGGGCTAAAAGAAAAAAAAAAGACATAGACTGAGGGCATCCAAGAAAACTTTGAGGAAGGTTATGTGAAAGCCAAAAAAGTAGAAATTGTCTGCACTTAAAGGCAAGTGAAGGATAAAGGTAGGAGAATGTCTATCAAGTCTAGGAAGGGCAAAAAAGGTTTCAATTAAGAAAAGACACAACAAACACCAAAAGTCAACATCAGAAAAAATACTAAGCTACAAACATGTTTTTTAGTATCTTTGATAAAGCCTCTGATGTCTTCAAATGATTAGATTGGTTATTCATCAAATAAAAAGTTGGATTTGCATTACGACCTATGTTAAGAGAATTTTGATATTTAAGGTTAACAAGGTTATATGTCATTTCCTCTAAAAAAAAAAAAAACAATAGAAAGAGAGTTTATGAATAGTTGATGTTGATTCTAGGTTTTTGAAACTCTCAAACAGTATGCGATTTGAATCGATAAATAGCGCTCTCAAAACTTGAAGAGCTTTTTCATAAGGGTCATTGCTTCATGAATTAAGTTACTGGTTATTATGCATGCTGATAAGATAGATGCTCAAAAGAAACAATCTTTTTTTTTATATATATATATAAAGCCTCAAGTTTTGACTTGAGCATCTTGTTTTTTTTTGAAATTCACAGAAGGTCACCTCATCATGTACTATCAAATGATGTACCTAAAATCAGAGATTAAAATTGACACAATGAACTATAGAAAAAACAATTTTAATCTTACAACGAGTCAATTTATGTTTTCAAAATACAAGCCAATCAAAAAACTACATATATTGAATGACGTGTGTTGGGTCTTTGACCAAAGAAGTTCGATTTTCAAAAACACTTTCAAAAATTGACATCTCTTTGATTTCATTTCAATAATCAAACTTGAATAAACATGATCTTTGAAATGCGAGAGTTGATTTCAGAACAAGAAAGATTGTCAAACAAGAAGAATATTGAACCCTGAGAAGGAAAAGTTGAGCATTACTCTCAATTGAGAGTAATGTTGTTCAAAGACAGTCTATGATCTAGTGAACTCCAGCAGCAATTGAGAGTAACGCTGCATTTGAAAGACATCTTCATATCTTTATTTGAGTTTACCTTCTGAAACATGGCTATAACTCTCGACATACGTTATCATATAGTTGTATTTGAATGAATGTTAAAAAGACACACACCACCAAGACTACCTGTGGAATAATCTACTTTGAAGCTCGTTGATTTCAAGGTGCACTTCACCAACATGAGCGTGGATAATGAAAAGGAACATCATTAATGATGTCAATTAAACGGGTTGAGAGGAATTCATTTAGAATAATACTGAGCATACAACAATGCGCCTTATACTACAAGCTATGAGATGCATGTCTAAACGACTTGATAGTTCCATAAATGTTAATGATAGCATATACATGAAAAGTATGTTTCAATTGGAGGCAAGTTTGTGGCTGATTGACCATCTAAGACAAGGTCAATACTAGAAAACCTCTTGATGGTTATTGGCAGGATGCATACAACCAATCAAAGAACAATTATTGAGAGAATCCAGGAGATGAATGATTTTTTAAGCTCTTTTATAATGAATCAAGCAACACCACACTCGGGTGTATGGTCAAGCTTAATAAACATCGAAAGTAGTAATCATCGCGAAAAACCTAAGATGGGCATTCCACTTATATCTTAGTGGAAGGCTAGCACACGAATGAGCTAGTGCATCGAAAAAACAAAAAAAAAGACATTGAATAGCAAATAAAAGCACCCTATGATGATGGAACATCAAAGAATGGGGCTTATATTTCAAACTAGATAAGGACGCATGCATGTCATCTAACCTCAAAGCATTGCACAAATGTTTTTTGAATTGTTACAGAAAAAAATCCTCGATGAAATTCAGCAATATTATGATGAATCTGAATGGACAAAGAAAGAATCATTGAGTTGATAATAGTAAAGAATCGTAGTTTTGATCTTGGAACCGGAAGAAAAATTAGAAGAACCCTATCATTAAGAAATTTTCAAAGAAAGAAGAAAGTTCGAACCCTATCATCAGGAAGAACACATAAAATTTTGGTTCTGGTTAAAGGAGATCGTCAAATCTGATCTCAGGTTGACCGAGCCGCAATGCAGATTTAGCTTTGGTTCAAGGGAATCGTTAGATGGGATTTCAAGTTAACTGAGCTACACACAGACTTTGGTTCTGGTTAAAGCAAATCGCCATATGAGATCTTAGGTTGACCAAGCCACCAACATAGTTTTTAGATTTGGTTAAAGAGGATCGCCAGATAGAATTTCAGGTTGACTGAGCTACACGGAATTTGGTTCTGTTTAAAGGAGAACGCCATATTGGATCTCAGATTGACCGAGCCGCAATACTGATTTTAACTTTGGTTAAAGGGAATCACCCGATGGAATTTTAGGTTGACCGAGCTACTCACAGACTTTGGTTCTGGTTAAAAGAGATCGCCAGATGGCATCTCAGGTTGATCGAGTCGCACACGGATTTTTAGTTTTGGTTAAAGAAAATTGCCAGATGGAATTTCAGGTTGATCGAGCTACACATGTTTTTTGGTTCTAGTTATATCTTGGAAATGAATATTTAAAATTTCCATTTTAAATAAAATATAGATATGGATATTAGTTTGGTACGAGGAAGTCATTAACCTAAAAACTAAAACGCGTGGGGTAAATACTACACAACTGGTATTGTTCACACCCTCACAAAACACTGTGGATGACTCTATTTATTTTCAAAAAATTCTTTTGGCTCTTAAAGTTATATTTTGGAAGATTTGATCCTGATTGAAGGCCAATTGATTTGGATTTCTAAGGCAATGATGGAATTGGAAGAATAGAGATCGAAATTAAAAACGCTCCAAACATGGGTGGCATGCCAGAAGTTTTGGCAAAGAAAACGTTTGGTAATCTAAATTTCAAAATAACAACAATTATACGATTTTGGTGCCTCAATTTCTTTCGAATTCAATTTTTGTGTAAAAGTTTATTTTTGAGTTCCTGGTTGAGAGAGGAGAGAGAGGGAAGTTGACACTGATTTAAGCCACCAAAACGGCCAATATTTGTGTCAAATGATTTCATTTGATAAGGAAAGTTTGTATTGGTGTATTTTTACATTTAAAGTTCATGAAAAAACAAATTTAAACTCAATTTGATTTTTTATTTCGGGTTGGTTTTGGTTTTTAGGATAGTTTTTTTTTAAGCCATGGATAAATTTATCACGGTTCATAAAGTGTTTTAGGTCAAAAATGAATTGAAAAACTGAATTTTAGTTCAAAATAACTTAAGCCCTAATTTTTGACCACTACAGTGGCTGAAATCTGGGTAAATCAGACGACTTATCGTATGATTTTTTCTTCCGCCCCAATTGCAACTAAAAAACAAATAAGAGCCCTAAAAAAAAAGGCAAGGTTGGCTTGACAGGTCGAGCAACATCTAACCTTTACTTTTTTTCTAAAATATTTTTTTTCTAAATATTTTTTAAAATTAATGATTTTTTATATAATTTTATTCTAATTTTATTTATTTATATTTAAATTAATATCTCTTCTCTCTCGGGTCCCGATTGGACCGTACAGTGTGATTCTAGCGTCTACCTTGAAACTATTGATGCGAAATCCATCACAACTATCGTCTGTTAACCACAGCACTCAGACTCCGTGATGCCAAGGCCCACCACCGGCGGGTGGTACCTCTTCCTCCGAAGCTTCAGCTCCAGCATTCATCCCCAACTCCCCAACTCAACCCCGGAAGCCACCGATCTTTTCAACAAGGTGCGGGTGCTCTCCACCCGCGGCAACATCAAAGAAGCACTCTCCTTCTTCTACAGCACACCACAGCTAAACCAGTCTCAACAAACCTATGCCACACTCTTCCATGCCTGTGCACGCCATGGGAACCTAAAACAAGGCCAATATTTACACCAACATATGATTTCCGAAAACCACAAAAACCCACAAGACCTCTTTGTAACTAACCATCTTATTAATATGTATGCAAAATGTGGTGACCTGGACCGTGCACGCCAAGTGTTCGATGAAATGGGTCGCAGAAATGTGGTGTCTTGGACCGCGCTCATTTCTGGGTATGCCCAACATGGGCGAAGTTATGAGTGCTTTTCCTTGTTTTCTGATATGTTGGTGGATTGTTATCCGAATGAGTTTGCTTTTGCGAGTGTGATTATTTCTTGTGATTACGTTTGTGGCAAGCAAGTGCACGCCCTCGCGTTGAAAATGGGGTTGATTGCTAGTGTTTATGTGGGGAATGCTCTTATTACAAGATATAGCAAAAGTTGCGAGGATAATTTTGTCGGTTATGGTAGCGAGGCCTGCCGCGTTTTTGAGTCTATGGAGTTTCGTAATCTTGTTTCTTGGAATTCAATGATTGCCGCGTTTCAACATTGGAAACTTGGGGATCTAGCTATTGGAATTTTTTGCCAAATGCATAGTGGTGGAGTGGAGTTTGATGGTGCTACTTTGGTCAGTGTGCTTTCTTCCTTGAGTGAGAGTTATGATGGCGATAATGCTGACGTGGGTCTGAAGGGTTGTTTTCAATTGCACTGTGTTAGTATCAAACGTGGGTTTATGTTGAAAATTGAATTGGCAACTGCATTGGTGAAAGCTTATTCGGATCTTGGAGGGAAGGTTTCTGATTGTTACAGGCTCTTCATGGAGACAAGTAGTCGGGATCTTTTTTTGTGGACTGGCATTATAACAGCATTTGCTGACCGTGAACCAGAAGAAGCACTTCTCCTCTTTCGTCAGTTGTACAGGGAGGGCTTAGCACCCGATTGGTGTACATTTTCAATTGTGTTAAAAGCTTGTGCTGGTTTTGTGACTGAAAGGCATGCTTTGGCAGTTTATTCTCAAGTAGTTAAAGCTGGGTTTGAGGATGACAGAGTGCTTGCAAATACCTTGATCCATGCCTATGCTAGGTGTGGCTCCATTTCTTTTTCGAAGCAAGTTTTCGATAAAATGAGATCTCGTGATGTTGTTTCCTGGAACTCGATGATCAAGGCTTATGCTTTACATGGACAAGCTAAGGAGGCATTGCATCTCTTCTCAGAGATGAATGTCAGACCTGACTCTGCAACGATGGTTGCTCTCCTCTCAGCATGCAGCCATGCAGGATTAGTGGAAGAAGGAATTAACATCTTTGACTCAATGTCCATGAATCATGGTGTTTCTCCACAACTTGATCACTATGCCTGCATGGTGGATATTCTAGGTCGAGCTGGGCTTCTTTTGGAGGCAGGGGAGCTTATAAGTAGAATGCCAATGAAGCCTGATTCAGTGGTTTGGAGTGCACTGCTTAGCTCATGTAGGAAATATGGCGAGACTCAGTTGGCAAAATTAGCAGCAGATAAACTGAAAGAGTTGGAACCTGGAAATTCATTAGGCTATGTACAGATTTCAAACATTTACTGCTCTGGAGGTAGTTATAATGAAGCAGGGTTGATTAGGGATGAAATGAATGGCTCTAGAGTAAGAAAAGAACCTGGTTTAAGCTGGATAGAGATTGAGAATCGAGTACATGAGTTTGCCTCTGGAGGCAGGCGTCATCCTCAAAGAGAGGCCATATATGCTAAACTTTATTCACTGATTGGGCAGTTAAAGGGGGTAGGCTATGTGCCGGAGACAAGCTTGGCTTTGCAAGACATAGAGGAGGAGCATAAACAAGAGCAGTTGTACCACCATAGTGAGAAGCTGGCCCTGGTGTTTGCTCTGATGAGTGAAGGTAGTTTGCGTTGTGGTGGAGGTGTAATAAGAATCGTGAAGAACATCCGAATTTGTGTGGACTGTCACAACTTCATGAAGTTAGCATCAGATCTTCTCCAAAAGGAGATTGTCGTGAGAGACTCAAATCGTTTCCACCATTTCAAAAATAGGATGTGCTCTTGCAATGACTATTGGTAACAAAAGAGCACCATCGACCAAAATCACCCGGTTTCCACGTGCTTCCTTCGTTGTTCGTCGAGCACCTCCTGAATGAATGCGAGTTATTCTCCAAATTCCCTCATCAACTTCTGTCGGCCTGTGATATCTTACAATGGGAAATATTGGATATCATAGTGCTGAATTTTGCATGAATTGGGTGGAATTATAAACAATGCTATTACTCTGAAAAGCAATTCAGATTCTTCTGAAGCCAACACAGTTTGATTATGGAATGCATTGTTTGTCATGGAAATATTTTATGGCAGTGACTACAATTGATCCAAGTGATTGGAGCAATCCCCAATGTTCTTGGCCATGTATCTGCGCTGAGAATACAATCATCTCAACAGAAACAATTTTGTTAGCTCGTCTGCTAGTTTTAACCAACGTCTTGTAGCTGTGAATAGTTGGACCGGAGTATGGACAGAGGTTCCAAGAATTGCGTGAGGTGCTATGAAGTGTAAAGATAGAGCTTCTATGAAGATTTATCTAACTGTTCATGATTGGCAACCTGGCATTCCTATTAATTAAAATAAAACAGTCTTGAGATTTATCTATCAATTGTTTCAGATTGATTGAGAATCCAGGAAACAACTTGGCTGCTGAAATTCCAAGACATCATCTTTAACGAAAATCAAGGTTTCAGTGATCTTGTTCTATTTCTCAAGTGGGCTGAGAACCAAGACAAGCAATAATGTGGTGCTCACAATGATAAAATGTCATTTCATGACGTTTATGGGATGTCTGACTGCACTGCTTATCCAAATAGAGAGATCCTCAAAGACATGATGTCGTTAGCATCATCATCTTGGTC
>Ga0307515_10012461_pt1 | contig 15993 bp, 12 predicted proteins | sample 17_EM_MG_FD_194513 | JGI IMG/M metagenome (GOLD analysis project Ga0307515, IMG submission 194513) | Populus trichocarpa ectomycorrhiza microbial communities from riparian zone in the Pacific Northwest, United States - 17_EM | ecosystem: Host-associated > Plants > Roots > Unclassified | place...
ACTACGTAACCGTCAGCATACGTTTGTTGCTCCAATTCCACTCTGATGACCGATTTAGTAGGAATTACGAGGTAACAAGAGAGCTGGTACCTTCCGTACATGAATGCCTCAAACCACTTGAGGCGCGCAGCCTCCTCACCGACGAGGGGTAAAACGAGACTTGGTTTGGCCATCAGTACGAAGGATAGGCCTCAATGCTTGTTCAGAGTGCTAGTTGAGTGCGGTGGGCGGGATCAACGTGGGCGCCAATACCGGCCCGGTTCGTAACTTGAAGCCGTTGAAGAGGTGGTAAACAGTCATACCTCTGAAATAGACTGCGATTGCATTCCAGGTGCGTCACCTGTCGGTCTCGAAAGCGATCGTGTCGCACAGAGTACCTCGGCTCAGCCCTACACCCACCATGGCACAAATAACCGAAATTAAGGTTAATGAAGGTACCATCGAATCTCTCAGGGGGTATGCATTGGATCGTTTCCGTGGCATGTTAGCTGTCAATTTCAGGCAACTTATAACGTCGATCCTTGTATAGTGTGATATCTCACGTAATGTATCCATGTAATCCTGCTTGTCTTCCAAGCCGACGATGAGTGGTCAGATTACATATATGTCTGAATGATTTGTGTTTTGCCATCTTATAGCCTTGTAGCCGACTTCTTGACTAATAAATTTGCTTTATACCCTAATTGTTGATACTTGAACCTAATGCGCCCATAATCCCGATGGGCGATGAAATATCTAGATTGTTATTTGATTGGTACGAGCGATCGGTGTACACGATTTTATTTTCCATTTCAAACTCCGCTTCTCACTCCTGACCTTGTTGACCCCGCTATGGATGCACCGCTCCAACTCGTGCCATTGAATCCAAGTCTAAATCTCCGCATCTGGCCAGGTGTGCATGGCTCAAAATCTCTCGTCTGTTTCATAAATTTGGGATGATCGCTTCTATATACCACTGACATCAGACCGTGAAAGTGCTGCGGGACGTGGGTTAGAGGCTGGAGAAAGTTGGCGATTGTGAAACTTGCGTCTTCGAGAGTCTCAGGAAGGGGAGGTTGGCAATGACATATTTTGTGTGAACGCAACACTGAGTTACATTTGAAACGGTACGGGTAAATGCATCATAATGTAAATGCATCCATGGCGAAATCGTTACAACAGAAATAGTACACTCCCCTCTAACCATATTTAATCACTGGTCGGATCAATAATGCTCACATCCGCAATCTTCGGCTTCATTGTTGACACATACCCCACGTTCTCCGTCCACGACGTTGTCTTCGCTTGCATCTTGATCGTAGGCTTGATCAAAGTTGGTACTATCGCTCGTGTCTCATCCTCTTCACTATCAGAGAGCTCGATGCAATCAACTATTTTGCTCTCACCCCTTCTAGAAGGTAGAACGAGAAGCTCCCGGGCTCGCAGTGGCGGCACTCCCTCCCGTAACTCAGCGCTAGGAGAAACCAGCACGGGAGATTGGCGCGCGCGCCTCTTTGCCCCTCCATCCTCAGCCTCATCTGTATCCTCAGCAGTGGCAGGGGAACTACGTGACGATGCCGCCCACGCCCTTTCCTTCCTTTTCCCTTTCTGTTGCGGTGGTGCACGGCGCCCAGGATCAGGGTCAGAGGTGGGAAATTCTGGGAGAACGAACCGGCAGGGTTTCACATTGGGCGTCGTACGTTCTTGTGCCTTGCGGTGGGGTTCAGGTTGGTTGCTCTTAGCAACAGGTCTAGTATCCACAAAGAGGTCCTCGAAACTCTCCACTTCGTCCTCCTCCATAGTAGCCCTGCCCTTTGAGACAATAGCACCAGCAGAAGCAGCAGGTCCAGTCGGATTGGTCCTGCTACTTTCACTCTCGCTCGCTTTGGTGCTTGCGGAGATGGTTCTCGTGTTCGTTGGCATAAGTGGAATGGAAGCAAGCCCGGCATATGGATCAAGTTCCCCTTCTTCGTCGCCTCAGACGGTGTTTTCCCTTTGAAATCATTCGCGGAAGGAGCCGGGATAGTGTCCAAGAATGGATTCTCATCTCCAGCCTCAAAAGGCTTGGTGTATTGGGTAGGGAGGAGGCGATTACGTCGTCCATCAGCTCGTCTAGCGTATTCCTCTTGGTGGTCTGCTTAGGAGTTGCGGTGGCGATAGAAGTTGATATTTTCTGTGAGGTGGGGATATCATCGCTACCCTCTTCAACGTCGCTATTGTCAGAGCTCGCCATGATGAACTTGTTCGCTCCGCTTTGCCCTTGTCCCCTCCTACTGCGGGTTTCTTGAGGACCATGTGCTGTTTTGATACAGCAGCCGGGGACCTCTGCCTATACGATACATTAGACATGAGACAGGAGTATCAAGGTTAGAACGAACAGGATGGTAGTCACCACCACTCATCAGACCGACGAGAATGCAACCGCCCCTTGTGAGGCCGAGCTCTTCTTGTATTTGTCAGCGCGATACATCATTACGTGCATTTTATCGACCACTCCTGCGCTATTCTTGATCGGGTGTGAGAGGTTGCTGGAGAGTGGCAGATGGACTAATGAGAAGTCAATTGAACGTCGCAGGATGTTCATAAGAGGGAGGAACGGAGTGGGTAAATGTGGAGGCTTACTTCCGACTGACTACTGTTGAACCGAAGAGAAAATTATCGACGTCATCGGAGATGACCGTGTTGATCACGCCGATGCGGTTGAGGTAAGCGAGCACGGCCTTTGCTTCACCGGGGACCTTTCAAGTGCACACAAATCAATACAAGAAGGTCGTTAGCATGTTTATACGCACTGTCCGCCACTCAAAGCCATAAGCCTCGATGATTTGTTGCATGCCGGCGGTGAGCCAATGGACGTTCTTTCTAACGCGTTTCCCTCTCTTGAAGGCAGCTCTCTTGGTTCCATCAAACACAAGGAGCGGAAGAAGGGGCAGCGCGAGCATGCGGGCGAGACGAAAGAAAAGTGTGCGGAGCTCTGGATTCTCGCCGTGGGAAGGCGAGTTTGCCCATCCTGTTGCGTGAAAGAACCATATCGAAGTATCGATACCGACCCTGTAGCCCCGCTTGCCATCTACGTTTTCTTGGAAACCGTCGACAACTGAGAGGTGGACAAGCGAGCGTTGCTCCCCGGCTGGGCGCAAGATCTAAAAGTGTAGACAATCAGCTAAGAGGATGTGCTACACTGGATTACGTACCTCCCAGAGTCCGGCTACTCCCATCGTCCTACGAACGGTGGCCCAACTGGCGTGTTCCAAAAAAGGGAGTACACAGAGCCAAATAAGTCCCACCTGTCACCCCCTCGACCCTCGCGACAATCGGGCTTAACAAGCCATGGTAGCCATGATAATGCGACTATGGATACTCCGTCGGGCGCTCTGCTGCGAGACAGACCTTTAAACAAATGTAGAGAGAACCATAGCCGAACCTGACATTGTCCTTTTACCGGGCGGACATACGCGCGATCCTACGAATGAACGTAAAGGCATACGAGTCACCATTAAGGCAACCGTGTGCGCCGTTGACCAGCTACGGTACCAAGGAGACGATGAAAGACGATTGAGCGGTTACTGGGGCAATATGACGGACTACCACATGAGTCGAAGCAGGTGCATAGAGCTTATCGGGTAGCGATCATGGTGCATGCGGGACATGGAATGGCTTCGTCTGGAATCTTGCCGTTCTTGCACACACGTGTAGTGGACGGAATAGGAGCAGACAGAGCCGAGCTTGTCGGAGTAGCATTGGACTGAGCGGTGCTTGTCTGACCCATCGACTCGTTCGAGCCCGGGGTTAAATTAGACAGTAGATTGGAGTTCTGGGGTGCACTGGAACTAGTGGTCTCATGTCTCATAATGTCTGCGTCTGTGTACCTATGTCACGCTTCATTTGTTCAACACATCAAACCCTTTTGTCTTGGCCCTCACACTCCTTCCTCAACAACTAATCGCCCGATCTCCCGAACATCGAGCCGACCTCCTTTTGGCAACACTGGCAACACTGACGATGCTAACAACACTGACAACACTGACAACGCTTGGCATCGAAAGGCTAATTAAACATCTCGATCGACGCTGGACAGACGTACATAGTTCGCCCGCCGTTTGCTCCAACGTCTGAGAGTTTGCCCCCGTACCTTTGCACCTACAAGCACACAAGTCCCGCGTATCACCTGTTCTCAGCTTGATAAGAAGCCGCAAAGGGGACCATCCAGTGATGCTCTGTGTTCGTATTCACAACTTGGTAGGGATACTCGACCCTTGATGGCAGAGACCTTCGTGGGTATGATGAATACAGATTGATGAGAAGATAGGATGTTTTGAGTACATTGGGAGTCGAACGATTGAACATGGTTGTCGACGTTCGACAGAGGACGCCGTTTTTTGTGGTGTTGTGACACGGTAAACAGCTATCGGGGCTCGGCTGTCTTGCAAAGGTGCTTGGGAAACTACAAGCACTTACGAACACCGAGAACAATACCGCAGGAAAAGGACAGCGAGCACGAATGTTTCCCTTTTATTTTATTCATTGCCAAAGTCCAGACCGCAAGAGTAAACACAACGTAATGTGTCCTGGAAAGGAAATCGTCAGTAAAGGGTTCAAGTGAAGGACATGGATAGAGTGTCAGACCTCCAAGGAAGGACATCCAGCCCTCATCGTGCCTACCATGACCTCGCGCCCAGCGCAGCAGAGCCGGCCCACGGCTTCCCCACACCAGATGGGCTCAGACATGCATTGGAAGGGGGAGTATAGACGCGAGTAGTCAGGGAGTACTCCTTGGGAGGGCACTAGGGAGGAAACTGCGAATGTGACGGATGGTTTCAACACGAGATTTGCATTGAAGGTTACACTTACATCTATGCTGTAACCTCGCAAGGCTCCTGAGGGGTAGATCGGGCTAATCAAAAGGCTAATACCCATGGAAAACAGGGACAGCCTATTGGGGGAAAAAAAAGAGAGTTTTGAATGAAGAAGAGAATGGATCAGACGAAATGACGCTGGCAAGCGTACTGTGCGCCGAAAGACGCGTGCACCCCAGCGACGGGGTGCGAGCTGTGTTCCTCGGCATGGTCGTGTAAGACGAGGAAGAGAATAAAGTCATTACGAAGAGAGAGTACACTACGTGTTCACAAGGACATGCACGCACCAACCATAGCAAGAGCAAGGCAAGAGAAGATGAGAAGGTAAAGGGTGGGGATCGAGGGTAAAAATAAAATAAACAAAGCAAAACAAAACAAAACAAAAATTTCAAATTTCAAATTTCATTGGTGTTTGGCGTTATTTGGGTGCCAACGGACCCAAACATCCCTCAATATGAGCCCGGAGGGAAGAAATTGAGGACGTTGGAATAGGAGCGGAGGGGAGAGCGGTCGGGGCGAGGGGCGAGGGGTCAGGGCGAGTGGGTCAATGGCATGGAAACGGGAAACGACACACGATACGCGATACGTTTTCCAAATAATGGGAAACTTGGCAAGAGCTCGGGCTCTAATGAAAATGAAGAAAGGACGCGTCGGCCGCGCTCTGTGTTCTTACATTGCATACTATCCCTCCTGCTCCTCGCTTCCAACCGCTGCCACTGATGCTGAAGACAAGCAATGAATTGTACGTCGCCCGTTGCGCTCAACCCCCCCTTCGTTTACTTGATTGACCCTTTGATTGGTCCACCCCTACAGCTAGGACAAAGGTTTGAGGCTAAGGAGCCTGACAGCCGCAAAGCCCTCTGTCTCTGTGAGTCGTGTTAACGCTTGAAGAATCGATCATCCACTTCTAACACCTCACCACCCCAGTGGAATTCAGCTCGAGTTAGTGGCTGCCGATCCTCGCAATGTGCGCCAGCGCCCGACGTTGACGGATGGAGGGAAGCAAATGGACATGGAAAAGCGGTGTTGTGTAGTGATTCTGAGTGATAATCCCTCACCTGTTGTCGGTCCAGTGGCTCAGCGGTTTCAGCCATGCTCCTACGAGTACCCGTTAGGCCATCTTTCTCTTTCATCATGCAGAATTTCAATCCACATGACGTCCACAGGTATCATGCGTGCGCCGACTCAGCTGCTCGGTCCCTTGTATACAAAGTAACAATGTTGGCATTACCAAAACCAATGCTTCGGACAATTCCAGCAATCAGAGCTATCAAAAATCGCTTTGCATGCATAACACCACATGAAGGACCAGAATATCCATGATATTGAAATGGTGCACCCCAGTTACTCTGTTTACTCTTGAACATTTTGACCATTGCTAATAACTGACCTCCAGATATCAGGATCTCTGGATAGTGATAAGAGACAATTGCCAAGGTCGTGAAGAGACTGAAAGATTTTAATAATGTACTTCCTCCACTTGCAATAAATAGGAATGAAATAAACATACCAAGTGTTGAGCCAGAGCGCTAGCTATTTCGTAACAAAAAAATCGGCCTCTACTTAACCTAACCTGACAGGAAAGTACGGCGCGGAGAACAGCTGCCTTGATGGGGCTTTCCCTCCAAGCATACCACATCATGCTTGGACGGTTGAGGTCATATGGAAAATAATACGACGACAATACTGGCTCTGGAAGCGCCCAAAGGTATTCCTGTAGGGTCTTTCAGCTTTCGGTATCGGTGTATCGGAGCAGACAAACCAGAATGAGGAGCCTGAGCTTGGCTTGGTCAAGCTTTGAAATGAAAGCACGATCGATTTCCTCCACACATGTCCACGCTTGCTCAATCTCATTCACCAGATGCCAATTTTCCCCTGCCTTACAATAAGGTCGGTGAGTAGTACAATTTCTGTGCGTTTGACCTACTTTGTAGGGGCCCTCGTCAAATCCAGGCCAATTACGAACAGAATCCAAAAGATATTCCAAAACAGGAGGAATTCTCTTCAGTTCTCCAACAGTGCGAAGCTTTAGTGAACACCCAAATAGTATTGTTTGGTCACTGGAAGAGTGTGACATAAATCCAGGATTTTGATAGTAGATTGGTGAAAACCGGATTGGTGATTGGTGATATGCAAACTCAATGGCCTCCGTGTGGACGTTTGCATCCACAAGAGGCTTGATATTCTTGGCCGATGCCCAGAGTGCCGATCCAGAAGAATTACAAGTGCTTGATACATTCCTGCGAACGAAATTAGTCATCAGGGCTTCTAGTCCCATTATCACTCCTAGACATACCGAAGGTAGTTTGAAAATGACTCCATCACCATGAATACGTCACGCACAGCAGTCCAATATCTAGTCCCATATTCCTGTGCTTACAAGTCAATCAAGACCCGGACGAACAACACCAGTTTCACCTGAACTCGGTCCGGGATTGAGTTGAGGAATTGCTCTTGGCTTTGTCTCTGGTGATATATTGTACGGCGATATCTCAAATCTGGCAAATCTGAATCAGGTCGGTCTGGTGGTCTCTCTTCCTCGGTTCACCTCGCTTGTAATACCCCTTGAGTGCTTCCTTTACTTTCAGTGTTTTCTCGCTTTCCAGCTTCTCCATTAGAGCTTTGCCGGAAGCAAACAAATTGGAGAGGTTTTTTTGGACAATGACATCAACCGATTTGATGTCGAGCCACTCTTTGTGTGAAGCTACTGTGTCAGCTTGAGCCGAGTCGACTCCCTCTGTTGATCCGAGATTTTCAAACTCAATCTTTAGGCCAGGAATACAAATTTTCTGACAGAAGGGATCAGTGTCGTGATGAATAATTAAGGTCCCATCACTCACAGCCGTGGCGATGGATATTCCCACAGTTTGTATTTGGTCTATCAGGCTTTCCAGCTCTTCCACTCGAGCGTGCAGTTCTGCCATTGATTTCAGTCCACAATTTCAACTGCCCACAAATTGGATTCGAACCTCGTCGAGCACCATCCAGAAGCTTCTCGAGTGCAAGATGCCACAACAGCTTGCGTTCAGGTAAGGGAGGTGCACCTTCAAGCAACGCCTGAAGCCCCGAAATCCTTTCTGGACAATCAGTGCTAGGTTCGTGAACTATGGTACCGTCAGCATACGTTTGTTGCTCCAATTCCACTCTGATGACCGATTTAGTATGAATCACGAAGTAGTAAGAGAACTGGGTACCTTCCACGCATGAACGCCTCAAACCACTTGAGGCGCGCAATCTCCTCACTGGCGAGGGGGAAACCGGGTTTTGGGTCGGCCATCACTACGAAGGGTAGACCTCAGTGCTTGTTCAGAATTAATGCTAGTTGCGTGCGGTGGGCGGGCGGGATCAACGTGGGAGTCAACGTGGGCGCTAACATCGGCCCTGTTCGTAACTGGAAGCGTTTCAAGAGGTGGTAAGCGGTTATACGTCTGAAATAGACTGCGATTGCATTCACCTGGTCTCGAAAGCGATCGTGCCTGTTGTGCGTCGCACGGAGCACCCCGGGCCCGCCCTACATCCACCGTGGCACAAATAGCCGAAATCAATGTTAATGAAGGCACCATCTCTCAGGGGATGTGCATTGGGCCGTTTCCCTGGCATTTTCGCTGTTTCAAATACCTATTAACCTCGATCCTTGTCATATCTAATGTAATGTATCCATGTAATCCTGCTTGTCTTCCAAGTCGACGATTAGTGGTCAGATTACGTACCTGTCGCAAATGTTGATCGACCCTTAAAAGGGAGGGGGTGAATAAGGGGCCTTATTGACGGCCTTATAGAGAGTGCGATACACAAATCCATGTAGTTTTGGTGTTGCTATGTGTTAGACGCCAACTTAAGAGATTATGCGATCATGCTAAAGTGGTGGGAGAGCATGCCAGCCGTCATTTGTCACTCTCCCCATGGCCTTTCTTCGGGCCTCCCCCATGGACAAAGAGGTGTTCTGTGAGGGTTGTAAACAATACTGGACCACCACAAATTGCGCATATACCACCCCTTATCTTCACACCAGCACTTCTAGAGGCCATCGGCATTCACTAAGGCTGCAGACTTGATACTGAGTGCCCTTTGTATGTGTTTCTTTCTGCCTTGTTCCTTTCATTTAGCCATTGCATGAGATAGAGCTGATGTGTGAACCAGAAAAATGCTAAGTTCAACGGACGTACCCGACCACTTCCTTGTCCCCTCATATCATTGCCCTCACTCAAAAGCACGCTAATGAATCAATTATATTCAATAATCTTGACGCTGGTGAGTACACTAATGCACCGCTCATGCAACCCAAAAAACATAGACACGTGACACATGGTGAGTTGTGCTCACTCGCAACGGCAGTAACAATGCTGACAAGACCTCATGGATCAGGTGCCTGCAGTTTTACTGCATTTATCACTGCGTAAGTCACTGCGTAAGTCACTGGGATTTCCGGCGTCGTGGTCATCTGCAGAGCGGATGTGGATTCCACCAGGCCCACCGACCATGGACTGCCTCCCGTCGGAGCAGCACATCGCGTTTCCAGGCGGGAGAACGGAAGAGGGAGATGAGGGAAGCTTGTATACTGGTCCGTGTCCTTTCACACTCTCCCACCTCGTCCTATGGACTGACAGAGAATCTCACATGCAACAGCATTCATATTGACATGCACCGTAGTCCCTGTTCAAGGCACAGTGGCTGATTTCTCCGGACGAGGAATTCCATGCAATGGTGTAAGAAACTGAGTTGAGAACCGAAGGATGTTAATCAGTTGTTGATTGTGCTGTAGCTTCCGCATTGTCTCCAATATACTAGATTACTCTTGATCTTGTGTTTATTGCTTATAATCTCAAAGTGTGATTCCAAGGATGTGAATGGATAAGCAATGTGGGTCATATACCAGAGAAATTGCACATAAGGGTCTTTATATGGTACCCTAAAACCCCCCTTATAAACCCCGTCGGGGGATCTGTAAGGTCACAGATGTGAATGAACAACCTTATAACCCATGAAAAGCCCCGTTCCGACATTTGTGACATCACGTCTGAATTGCGTTTCGCCATCTTATAGCCTTGTAGCCGTCTTGTTGATCAATGAATTACTTTATACCCCACGTATTGATACTTGAAATAATGGCGTTGAAATTTCTGTTATTTGATTGGTACAAGCCAGCGGTGAACATGTATTGTTTTACCTCCGCTTCTCACTCCTGACCTTGTTGACTCCAATGGGGATGCACCGCTAAAACTCATGCCATGGAGTGAATCCAAGTCTAATCTTTGGTCTGGTTCAAAAATTTGGATGGTCGCTTGGATGAGTGAGTTCCTCTACTACTGACATCAGACCGTGAAGGCGCTATGGGAGTTGGATTAGAGGCTGGCGAAAGGTTGGCGATTCTTCGAGAGTCTCAGGAAGGTGGAGGTTGGCAAGGACTTATAATATTTTGTGCCAACGCAACACTTACTTACAATTGAAACAGTACGAGAAAATGCATTATAATGTAGAAACATCCAAGGTGAAATCGTTACAACGGGAATAGTACACTCCCCTCTACCCATATTTAATCACTCGCCAGATCAATAATGCTCACATCCGCAATCTTCGGCTTGATTGCTGACACACCCTTCGCGTTCTCCGTCCTCGATGTTGTCTTCGCTTTTCTCTTGATCGTAGGCTTGACCAAGGTTTGTACTATCGCTGGTGTCTCACCCTCATCACTATCAGAGAGCTCGATGCAATCGACTATTTTGCTCTCACCCCTTCTAGAAGGTGGAATGAGAAGTTCCCGGGTTCCCGGTGGCGGCACTTCCAACTCAGCGCCAGGAGAAACCAGCACTGGAGATTGGCGCGAGCGCTTCTTTACGCCTCCTTCCTCAGCCTCATCTGTATCCTCAACAGTGGCGGTGGAACTACGTGACCGCGCCCGCGCCCGCGCCCTCTCCTTTCCTTTCCCTTTGGGTTTCGTTGGTGCACGGCGCCCCGGATCAGGTTCAGGGGAGGGTGATTCTGGGAGAACGAACCGGAAGGGTTTCACATTGGTCATCGTACTCTCTTGTGCCTTGCGGGGAGGTTTAGGTCGGTTGCTCTTATCAACAGGTCTAGTATCCACAAAGAGGTCCTCGAAACTCTCCACTTCGTCCTCCATAGTAGCCCGACCCTTCGTGACAATAGTACCGGCAGAAGCAGCAGAAGCAGCAGGTCCAGTCGGATTGGTCCTGCTACTTCCACTCTCGCTCGCTTTAGTGCTTGCGGAGATGGTTCTCATGTTCGTTTGTATAAGTGGAATGGAAGCAAGCCCAGCATACGGATCAAGAAGGTCCCCTTCTTCGTCGCCTCCAAGATCAGGGGAGGGCGAGAAGTAGTCCGGTTGCTGTGTGAAGAGGAACTTGACGCGCTCGCGTGCTGATCTTACTGGGGCAGGTGGATTGGGTGTCCGTAATTTGGGTTCTGGTGGTGAGGCGATTGTAGTATCGGTTTTGCCTTTGGAATTATTCGCGGGAGCCGGGATTGTGTCCGAGAATGGATTCTCATCTCCAGCGTCAAAAGGCTGTGGCGTATAGCGAGAAATCGGCAGGGAGGAGGCGTTGACGTCGTCAATCAGCTCGTCTAACATACTCCTCTTGGTGGTCTGCTTAGGAGCTACTGTGGCGATAGGGGTCGATCTTTTCTGCGAGGTGGGCATATCCTCGCTACCCTCTTCAACGTCGCTATTGTCAGGGCTCGCCATGATGAACTTGTTCTTTCCGTTGCCTTGCCCTTGTGCCCTCTTGCTGCGGGTTTCTTCTTCGTGACCTTGAAGGTCTTGGAAATCGCGCCGGCCTGCGACTGACCATCCTTCCTATTACTCGCAGTCGACGTTTGTCTCTGGGTCGGAACAGTGTAGCATTCACCCTTTGTCTTCGCACCCGTCTTCTCTGCTTTGGCTTGCCGTGGTACGGTCTTCCCCTCCATACGGTCCTTCTTGCGCCGTTCTGTTTCCTGCTTCTTCCTTGCCTTCGCATCTTCGATCCCTTCAAATTCCTCCACGATGCCTGGCACAGCCATTTCAAGCATAACTGCTGGCAACCACAAGAGCATGGATTCTTCGGGATGCGGGGGTGGCTTCTTCGGTTTCTTATTCTTGCTCCCACCTCCTCCCACGTCTCCCTGCTCGTCTTCATCTTCATCTTCACCAAAGCCAGGGCCAAGATCGTCTCAGGGGGGAGGTCTCAACCCCCTGATACCACTCTCCGCTAATCGTACAAGCGGGGGAGGGTACACTTCTACCCGGTACTCCAACAACCCATCCGTAGAGGCGTGTTCCATAAAAACGTCCGGAAGCGCTTGATAATCGGCTCCTTATACCCCCACTCAAAGAATTGCTCGCAGCACTGCGCGATCTTGGCGATATTAACCTCTCTGCGCCACATTCGATCTGTGTCGACGTCCCGACCTAGACTTTCGGACGTAACGGGTACGACATAGCATTCGAGGACATCGAGGTCGGGAAATGTTTCAGGTATCTTTTTCGACAACACTGCGTATTTCTTGCCTAGAAATCCACGCGAGTTAGTGACGAGTTCACGGCGGAGGTCGGCACGCCATTGGTGGAGGAAGGCAGGGAGCTCGTGTCGTGGTAAAGTGACGAATGCTTCGAAGAGTGAGTTACCAAAGCCTGCTCGGGCGAGACCATGCGCTGTTTTGATACCGCAGCCAGGGACCTCTGCCTATACGATATATTAGAATGGGGCAGGAGTATAAAGCTCAGAACGCACAGGATGATAGTCACCGCCACTCATCAGACCGACGAGAATGCACCCGCCCCTCGTGAGGCCGAGCTCTTCTTGTATTTTGTCAGCGCGATATATCGTTACGTGCATTTTATCGTCCACTCCTGCGCTATTCTTGATCGGGTGTGAGAGGTTGCCGGAGAGGGTAGCAGATGGACTAATGAGGGGTCAATTGAACGTTGCAGGATGTTCATAGGAGGGAGGAACGGAGTGGGGAAATGCGGAGCCTTATTTCCGAATGACTACTGTCGAACCGAAGAGAAAATTATCGACGTCATCAGAGAGAACTGCGTCGATCACGCCGATACGGTTGAGGTAAGCGAGCTCGGCCTCTGCCTCACCGGGAGCCTTTAAGGTACACCCAGATCAGCACAAGAAGGTCATTAGCATGTTTCTACGCACTGTCCGCCACTCAAAGCCATAAGCCTCGATGATTTGTTGCATGCCGGCGGTGAGCCAATGGACGTTCTTCCTAACGCGTTTCCCTCTCTTGAAGGCAGGTCTCTTGGGTCCATCAAACACAAAGAGCGGAAGAAGGGGCAACGCGAGCATGCGGGCGAGACGAAAGAAAAGTGTGCGGAGCTCTGGATTCTCGCCGTGGGAAGGCGAGTTTGCCCATCCTGTTGCGTGAAAGAACCATATCGAGGTATCGATACCGACCCTGTAGCCCCGTTTGTCATCTACGTTTTCTTGGAAACCGTCGACAACTGAGGTGGACAAGCGAGCGCTGCTCCCCGGCTGGGCGCAGAATCTAAAAAGTGTAGACAATCGGCGGCTAAGAGGATGTGCTACACTGGATTACGTACCTCCCAGAGTCCCGCTACTCCCATCGTTCTACGAACGGCTGCCCAACTGGCGTGTTCCAAAAAAGGGAGTACACATAGCCAAACAAGTCCCACCTGTCACCCCTCCTCAACCCCTTGACCCCCGGGCGTGACAGACAATCGGGCTTGTTAGCCATAATCATGCGACTATGGATACTGCGTCTGGCGCTCTGCTGCGAGACAGACTTTCAAACAAATGTAGGGAGAGGATCGTAACCAAACATGACATTGTCCGTTTACCGGGCGGACATACGTGCGATCCTACGACATCGAGGAATGAGCGTAAAAGCACACGAGTCACCATTAAGGCAACCGTGTGCGCCGTTGACCAGCTACCGTACCAAGGAGACGATGAAAGACGATTGAGCGGTTACGACAGGAGGGTTTGAATTGGGGCAATATGACGGACTACCACGCGAGTGGACGCAGGTGCATCGAGCTTCTCGGGTCGCGACCATGGTGCGTGCAGTGGTGCCTGGCGGGGCCATGGAACGGCTTCGCCGGCTCGCTTCTGGAAGCTTCCTGTTCTTGCACACACGTGCAGTGGACGGAGTAGGAGTGGACAGAGCCGAGCTTGTCGGAGTGCCATTGGCCTGAGCAGTGCTTCTCTGACCCATCGACCCGTTCGAGCCCGGGGTTGAATTAGACAGTAGGTTAGAGTTCTGGGGTGTACTGGAACCAGTGGTCTCATGTCTCATAATGTGTGTGTGTACCTATGTCACGCTTCAATTGTTCAACACATCAAACCCTTCTGTCTTGGCTCTCACAGTTCTTCCTCGATAAATGATCGCCCGATCTCCCGAATATCGAGTCGACTTCGCTGACGACGCTGACGACGCTGGCAACGCTGATAACGCTGACAACGCTTGGCGTCGAAAGGCTAAACCAACGTTCAGCAGTAAGCTAACATCTCGATCGACGCTAGCCAGACGTACATAGTGTAACTATATTCAACTTAGTTCGCCTGCCTCGCGTTTGCTCAAACACCTGAGAGTTTGCTCCCGCGGCCCTTGCACCTGCAAGTACACAAGTCGCATGTTATGCTGTAACACCGTTTTTCGGCTTGACAAGAAGCCGCAGCGGACACTATCCAGTGATTCTCTGTGTTTGTATTCACATCGCGCAGTATATATACAGCAAGAGAACAAACAAATTACGTAATAGGGTGATGAGTCATACCTCTCCAACACCGTGTTGACGCAGAGCCTCGGCCATATCCCAACCAAAAAATGGACTTTGACCTAACCTAACTTGACAGGAAAGTACAGCTCGGAGAATAGCCGCCTTGATGGGGTCTGTACTCCCAGTACCCCAAAACAGGGGTGGAGTGCTGGGTGCCGATGCAATATCATCCGACAATACTGGTTCTGGAAGCGCCCAAAGGTATTCCTGCAGGGTCTTTCAGCTTCCTGTATTGGTGTATCGGAGCAAACAGACCAGAATGAGGGGCCTGAGCTTGGCATGGACAAGCTTTGAAATGAAAGCGCGATCCCTTTCCTCCACACCTGTCCACGCTTGTTCAATCTCATTCACCAAAGGCCAGCTTTCCCCTGCCTTTCAATAAAGTCAGTGAGCGGTACAATTTCTGTGCTTTGGCCTACTTTATAGGAAGGGGAAACATTAGGCCAATCACGAACAGAATCCAAAAGATATTCCAAAACAGGAGGGATTTCACTCAGTTCTCCAACAGTGCGAAGCTTTAGTGGACATCCAAATAGCGTTGTTTGGCCACCATGAGAGTGTGACGTAGATCCAGGATTTTGATAGTAGATTGGTGAAAACCGGATTGGTGATTGGTGATATGCAAACTCAATGGCCTCTGTGTGGAAGTTTGCATCAACAAGAGGCTTGATATTCTTGGCCGATGCCCAGAGTGCCGATCCAGAAGAATTACAAGTGCTTGATACATTCCTGTGAACGAAATTAGTCATCAGGGCTTCCAGTCCCATTATCGCTCCTAGGCATACCGAAGATAGTTTGAAAATGACTCCATCGCCATGCTTACGTCACACACAGCAGTCCAATATTTAGTCCCATATTCCTGTGCTTGCAAGTCAATCAAGACCCGGATGAACAACAATGGTTTGACCTGAACTTGGGCCGGAACTGAGTTGAGGAATTGCTCTTGGCTTTGTCTCTGGTGATATATTGTATGGCGATATTTCAAATCTGGCAAATCTGAATCAGGTATGTCTGGTGGTCACTCTTCCTCGCGTCACCTTGTTTGTAATACCCGTTGAGTGCTTCCTCTACTTTCAGTGTTTTCTTGATTTCCAGCTTGTCCTTTAGAGCTCTGCCGGAAGCAAACAAATTGGAGAGGTTTTTTTGGACATTGACATCAACCGATTTGATGTCAAGCCACTCTTTGTGTGAAGCCACTGTGGCAGCTTGAGCCGAGTCGACACTCTCTGTCGATCCGAGATTTTCAAACTCAATATTTAGGTCACGAATACACATTTCCTGATGGAAGGGATCAGTGTCGCGATGAATAATTGAGGTCCCATCACTCACCGCCTTGGCTATGGACATTCTCACGGTTCGCATTTGATCTTTCAGGCTTTCCAGCTCTTCCACTCGAGTGTGCAGTTCTGC
>Ga0307515_10012462_pt1 | contig 15993 bp, 10 predicted proteins | sample 17_EM_MG_FD_194513 | JGI IMG/M metagenome (GOLD analysis project Ga0307515, IMG submission 194513) | Populus trichocarpa ectomycorrhiza microbial communities from riparian zone in the Pacific Northwest, United States - 17_EM | ecosystem: Host-associated > Plants > Roots > Unclassified | place...
ATTAAAAAAAAAAAGAGCAAGTGGGCAATTGATGAGATATTTTAAGATACAGGTCCTTATACGAAAAATATGGAAATCTTGTATGGCCTTATCATGCTAATATAAAGGGGAACAAAAATAGTTAGTGCAGGACACTATCATATATGTCCATTAGCACAGGCAGAAGGCCCTATCACAACGCACTTATCCTTGATAAGTCCACCGAAATTTCCTTTTCACAAAAAAAATAAAAAATAAAAAATAAAAAATCAAAATCACCCCATTGCTCACCTTATCTTCCCCAAATTTTTACCCCCCTCTCTGCACGTGTCACGCCACCTTCCCCTTTATATATTAAACCTCCCTCCCTTTCTCCCTCCCATTTCTCTTGCCCTCGAGATCACTCTTGTTTTTTTTTTTTTTTATGAAATTTATGTATTTTCTTCTCTCTTGATTCCATTTATTGTTTAAAGGAAGGGGGAGAGAGAGAGAGTAGCGGAGAGGAGGGAGATCAGAGGGTGGTAAAGAAGAAATTAAAGTAGTGTTGTATGTCAGTGAATTGTAAAGAGATTTATGCGGGTGGAATTGGTGAGCTTGTGAATCCTTTACAATGGCCTCAACTTCGAAAAAAACGACGTCTTCTCCTTCTTGTTGTGACTCTAGTGCTACCACTCCTCCCCTTCCCATTCGCCGTGATGCTGCGACGACGTCGGCTTTGGTGCGGCAAGATTGGAATAATCCTGTTCCCTCCCCTGAGCACCGCCCCGTCGTCGATTCTCTCCCGGAACCTTCCAGAACCGCCTCCGCTACCAAAAGTATGTAATTCTCTCTCTCTCTACCTTTTCTGTTTTATTTAATCATTTATTGCTTTTTAGGATTTTTTTTCTTTCTTTTTTTGTGATAAATCTATATTAGAGATTCTCGTTTGAATGGCTCCATTATCTCGGGAATGGATCATCATGATATGCATAAAATCAGCTAAAATAAATTTATTTTCTTGAGCATGGAATTGCCATATGAATTGCCTGTTTGTAGGTTTTGGATTATTTTATTTTATTTTATTTGAAATGACAATGCTCTAAAGATAATCCTGGAGATATAAAGATGTTTATTCATACCCTTTCGGGTGCTTTAATTAAGGTTCACTGTTTTTTATTATATTAATTACCACATTTTTAGTTGGATTTTGCTTTTTTTGTTCTCGACCAAATCTAATAAAAAAGGAGATAATAAATGTAGGCAAAATCTACACATTTATTACCTTCCTTTTTATTTTTATTTTTATTGGATTTCATTATTAATGTTATTTTAATAAATTATACAGTAGAACCATATTAGCTGAAGATATCTACTTCATGGATATTCTAAAATAGGCAAAATTCAAATAGGAAAAAAATAAAAAAAAATAAAAGAGTTGTCATAAGTACATAGAAGTTACCTGCAGCCGAACTTTAACAAAGTCCACTATTTATTGATATTTAAATTAAATTAAAAATATTATTTTTTTATATTGAAATTAAAAATATCATTGATATCACTAATTCATGATAAATAACCTTAACAATTTTTTTTTATTGTTTCGAATAAATTTTATCACCAAAAAAAGGCTAGCTTAATTAGGAATTTTAACTAATTCTTAATGAAAAAACCTTGAAATTGCTTTGTGTCCATTTAGCGAATAAGTCATTATAAATAATTTGGTCAAATTTTGCCCTATGCTTTGAAAATTTAGTCAATTTAACTCAGTTCAATTAAATTGCCTTAAATTTTAATATGACTTTAAATAATAATAAAATATTAATATTTTTCAGAAAAGAAAGTCTTAAAAAACTCTAGAAAATAAAAAAGTTGAAATTTTTAAAGAAAAAAACTTTGATATTGCTTTTTTTTTTTTGATTTATCCATAACTATATATAAAAATACCAATCTGCTGAACTTTTGATTTGATTAAAATTTACTATCTCATATATAATTAATTATTAATAATTTATTCTTTTTGTTAAATCAATTTATTGCTCTCATTCCTACTTTTTAGTCAGTTTGGGTGGTTCATCAAACATAATTGGCAGCTAGATCTATAAATAAAGCTACAAAAGGGAAGCTGAAAAGTCTTTTTTTTTGTCAAACTAATAATACATTATTTACGAAGAATAACAGATGCAATTACTTCTATCAAACCAATTTATATGAATAATGTAAAAGATATCATATCATTTTTTTTTTATTGCAAACATACCACATAGAAAATATTGTGGGAGTTGAAAAAATTCTTTGAACTAAAAATACTAACTTATTAATTGACAAACTAATTAATACTTTTTTTATATTTAGTCACTCTAGAAATTAATAAATTTTTCCAATTTTTTTCTAATCATAGTATTTATTCACTACAAGAAGAAAGAAGCTAAAACTCCAATACTATTCCTCTACATTACAAGTCTCTTTTTATCTTTTTCTCTTTTTGAGATAGATCTTTGCTAGACAATTAGATCTAGAAAGCATCCAAAAGTCAAAAAACAATCTCACAGAAACAAAGATTTTTGATGTCTTTAATTTTTATTTTCCAAGATATTTTTTTTTTCAACTTTCAACTAATTATTTATCAACTTTTATTCAAGCTTCGAAATATGATAAATATCATTTTATTTTTTTAATTCCTTTTATGTATAATGGATCACTAGTCATTCCATATAAAATTGTGACAAATGGATATGTTAATTTGGCTTGATGAATTATTGTTAATTGATCGAGATTGTTAGAGTATTCATAACAGTGAGTTAAGTCAAGAATGTTTATTATCAAAACTCGAAGGAAAGCAATTAAGTGTATAATTATTGACAAGGAAAATACCCTATTTGTTCTCATGTGATATCAGAAATTGTCTGACGTTCTTGGATTCAGTTTTTTAAGGTTTTGAGTATTTTGTGAATCAATGTGTTCTTTCCAGAAGGAGCTTTTCAACCGATGATGTTGCAATGTATATGTTTTGTTTGGTTTGGTTGATTTATGTGGTCTTTGTTGTATTATGTTTAGCTGCTATCCCAGTCATGTTAAGGGCTCAGACCAGCCATCCTTTGGATCCTTTGTCTGCCGCTGAAATCTCTGTTGCAGTGGCAACTGTTAGGGCTGCTGGAGCTACTCCTGAGGTTATTACACACGCTATAACTTCTCTTTCTGTGAAACTCTTTTATAAAATGATATGATAGTTGTTGAACTAGTGAGCTAATTAACATTTTTGGTTTCAGCTCAGAGACAGCATGCGCTTCATTGAGGTGGTTCTGCTTGAACCAGATAAACATGTTGTTGCGCTGGCAGATGCATATTTCTTCCCTCCTTTTCAACCATCATTGCTACCTAGAACAAAAGGTGGACCTATAATTCCTATGAAGCTGCCTCCAAGAAGGGCTAGACTTGTTGTTTACAACAAACGGTCAAATGAGACAAGCATATGGATTGTGGAGCTCTCTGAAGTACACGCAGCAACTCGAGGTGGACATCATAGAGGCAAAGTGATTTCATCTCAAGTTGTTCCAGATGTTCAGCCTCCAATGGTTTGTCATGTTTCGCTGGCATTTATTCTATTTGTGTCCACTCTTCATGTTCACTTGGTCTTTGAGCTGCACTGAAGATGAAAGTTGATATTTAGGACTGTTATTATTTTATTGGGCTTTATCTAAGTACGTAATCATGAAAAGGTTGAGAAACTAGAATTATAGATGCTATGTTTATCAATGATGAATCCTGAAAGAACCACGTGCCTAAAATTTTGGACTCACACTATTCTAATTGATGGAAACAAAGTTCCTATGGTATTCCAACATCTAGCTAGCATGGATAACAAGTTATTTCACTGACTTTATTTCCAATTACATTCTTCTGTGTGATTTTGTGTGTTATAAGCCTATTTTGCTTCAGTACACATCATATTTAATGGCCCATTGGCCCGGTCTGAAAATGAAACCTGTGTTATCTGATCTGACAAGTGAACAATCACTTTTTTAACCTTTAGTAGCTGGTATATTTGAAATGACGTCAAAGTATTTGTTATATGAGTTATACTTGCATGCTCATTTGTGTTGTTGCTTTGTTTAAATATTCTATTTGTTGCAAGTTCAGGATGCTGTAGAATATGCTGAATGTGAAGCTGTTGTCAAAGACTTTCCTCCATTTAGAGAGGCAATGAAAAAAAGAGGTATTGAAGACATGGAACTTGTGATGGTTGATGCCTGGTATGCTAGAGCTAAGATATGAGTTTTTTCAACATATTATATGTCAAAAAGTTGCTATAGGGTGGTGTGAAGTTATTGATATTTTGTTTTCATATTTATGTTGCAGGTGTGTTGGTTATCACAGTGATGCTGATGCTCCAAGCAGAAGACTTGCTAAACCACTTATATTTTGCAGAACTGAGAGTGACTGCCCAATGGAAAATGGTTATGCACGACCAGTTGAGGGCATCCATGTACTCGTTGATATGCAAAACATGAAGGTGGTTGAATTTGAAGATCACAAACTTGTTCCCTTACCTCTAGCTGATCCATTGAGGAACTATACTCCTGGTGAAACAAGAGGTGGTGTTGATCGAAGTGATGTGAAACCTTTACAAATTATCCAGCTTGAAGGTCCAAGCTTTCGTGTCAAAGGACACTATATAGAATGGCAGAAGGTATATGTCAGAATTATTAACTTTATCTGCTAATTTATCTCTTATTAACTTCAGAAACATTGATGGAGAATCTGATTACATTCTTGCTGGTTGGCAGTGGAATTTTCGCATTGGATTTACTCCTAGGGAGGGCCTGGTTATACATTCTGTTGCCTATGTTGATGGTAGCAGGGGTAGACGACCTGTAGCCCACAGGTTAAGCTTTGTAGAGATGGTTGTGCCTTATGGAGATCCAAATGAACCACATTATCGGAAGAATGCTTTTGATGCAGGAGAAGATGGTCTTGGTAAAAATGCACATTCCCTAAAAAAGGTTCGTGAACTATTATACTTGAGATGCACTAAATCATTATGTTTTTAGTTTTTATCATCATCAAATTACCATTGCAGGGCTGTGATTGTTTGGGCTTTATCAAATACTTCGACGCTCACTTTACTAACTTCACTGGAGGTGTCGAAACAATTGAAAATTGTGTATGTTTACATGAAGAGGATCATGGAATTTTATGGAAGCATCAGGATTGGAGGACAGGTTTAGCAGAAGTACGGAGGTCTAGGCGGCTTACAGTGTCCTTTATTTGTACCGTCGCTAATTATGAGTATGGATTTTTCTGGCACTTCTATCAGGCAAGTTGAATCCTTTACTATTTGTACTCCAATACACATCTATGCTAACTCAGATGTTGGACTTGTGATCAAGGAGAAGGTGTTTGTTGCAAAATGCATAATTTTATTGTGAAGACTATTTTATGGACCAGTTGAGTTGAATGCACTTTCTTGAACTAGGAGCATATATATTTCAACAATTAAGTTGTTTCATTATTTGCTTTGTGCAGTGCCAATTAACTGTAGGCTGTATCTGTAAACAACTTCTTTGTGCTTCCTTTTCATGAGCTACTTGCACCTATTCTCCAAATGTTGATTTAAGCCAAGTGATAGATTGCATTGTGCCTTGTTTGTTGGCTGTACTGTGCAATCTTAAGATTTAGAATGACATGCAAGTTGTTCATTGCTTCAGGATGGAAAGATCGAAGCTGAAGTTAAGCTAACAGGAATCCTTAGCTTAGGAGCATTACAACCTGGGGAAACTCGAAAATATGGTACAACCATTGCCCCGGGTCTCTATGCACCAGTTCATCAACACTTCTTTGTTGCTCGTATGGACATGGCTGTTGATTGCAAATCTGGTGAAGCTTTCAATCAGGTACTATGCATTGAATTTCTGAGCTATATTTGTCCGATTTCAAATTTTCAAGTACTTGGGTAGTGCAGTGCTTGCTGCTATTTGGAAATGGGATTTACTTGTGGTTAAATCTCCATTTCTGGCCTTCACTGTAACCTGGATTTACCTGTAGTCTAGTTTGGATGCTTGCTTGTGTTAAGAGAAGGTGGGTTCTATCAGTCAGAGAACAGACTTGGGATTTACTTTTGAAGACCTTCTGAAATTTTAATAGACCTAATAAGGCATGTCATTCCTTTGAATTAATAGAATACCTCATTAATACCAATGCCTTTATGGTCAATCATAAGGATTTCTTTGCCACCATGAGATGATGCGCTTCTTTGCATGCTGCATTGTAGTGTTTGTTTCTTAATTCCTCAATTCTGATCTGTCAATAAAAAATTGCTGTATGTTTATGGAAAGATTTACTTTGAAAAAATTATAATCCTTATTTGTAGAATATTAGATGGTTCCATTCACTTATCTTTCCATTTTGTAGGTTGTTGAGGTAAATGTTGAGGTTGAGAAACCTGGGGAGAAAAATGTCCACAATAATGCGTTTTATGCCAAAGAGACACTGCTTCAATCAGAACTGCAAGCAATGCGTGATTGCAATCCCCAAACTGCTCGCCATTGGATTGTAAGACATTCTTTCCCCTGCTGTAGAGCTGCTCTTGCTAAGTGATTGTTAAATACAATTGTTTCTTTCTTTGAAATTCTTGATGTTGGATGTATTTTTCAGCATATTGTTTACTTCACTGTATTATTGAATTTATTAGATATTACTGGAAACTAAGATTATTCCTCCTGGATTCAATGCTATGAAATGACTGATAGGGCCTAAGTGCCAGTGCTGGAAAAAAAAAAAAAAAGAGCCTACGATCCAGTGACAGTCACCCAGAGTTTAAGTTTTCAAATCACTTGGATAAAAGATCTTTTAGTTATCCACATCATGCTATTTATTCTTCAGGTGAGAAACACTAGAACTGTAAACAGAACTGGACAATTAACGGGCTACAAGCTAGTACCTGGTTCAAATTGTTTGCCATTAGCTGGTCCTGAGGCGAAGTTTTTGAGGCGAGCTGCTTTTTTGAATCACAATCTTTGGGTTACTCCTTATACACATGGAGAGATGTTTCCTGGAGGAGAGTTCCCAAATCAAAATCCACGTGTTGGTGAAGGACTGGCTACATGGGTTAAGCAGAATCGGCCATTAGAAGAAACTGATATAGTTCTTTGGTTAGTTGAAAATCTCTCCTTTTCTCTTGTGGGCGCATGTGTCTGTGTATTTATAAATTTATTTCTATCTCAATGAATATGAATTCAGGATTTCCTTTAGTTAACAGTAGTTTGTCTCTTTAGCGCTCCCGTGTTCATCTTTTTTTGGATTCATCATTTTATTATTCTGATGACATGGCCTTTCGCATCATGCTATTTGAAAGATCAAAGTGGCAAGACCCATTTGTCATGAATGTACTGGACTGGACCACTAAAAAAGCAGTGATGAATGAGCATATTTTATGATCTCAGAAGAGTATTTTTGTTTTCAATAATAATAACCATGAAAGGTTGATAATTTGTCATACCTTTGATTGTTTATTCATTTTTAACACAACATTTACAAGCTAAGCTTCATGGAACTTCTTCCATGTGTCATGTATGATTCTGTTTATTACAGGTATGTATTTGGGATCACACATGTTCCTCGGTTGGAAGATTGGCCAGTCATGCCAGTGGAGCGCATCGGTTTTATGCTTATGGTATCTACTTTGCATATACAATCTCATTTTACCTCCAATGTTCTTGAATGTTTTCTGTTGACGCTCAAGAATATGGCCCTACATTATGAAGCATAATGTTTTGCATATACAATCTCATTTTACCTCCAATGCAGCCTCATGGGTTTTTCAACTGCTCCCCTGCTGTGGATGTTCCTCCCAGTGCATGCGAATTGGATGCTAAAGACAATGATGCTAAAGACAACAGTGTAGCAAAGCCACTTCAGAATGGGGTGCTGGCCAAGCTCTAAGCTAATTACAAAATAGTAGTCTTCCCCATCACCAAAAGAAGTCAAGAACCTCTGGATTTGACGTCTGAGAAGGAACTGCATGCAGCAAGTGCTAACCAAATGCTAGATTAATGTCTCACTGGTTTTATGCATCATGAACATCTAGATTGGGTTCTTCTGGTTTGATTTGACATGTTGACATGTTGTGGATTTGAATGCTGATTAATTGATCAATGTATAAAAAACCATGTTTTCCGTTAGTAGCAGGTTCATGTGACTGTATGTTTTCAACGCTGCCACTAGACCTTTCCTGTCGAGGTAAAGAAGTCCTTGCTGCATCTTACGGTTCCTCGAAGTTCTAACTAGGTCAGGAAGGCCTCGAGGCGTCGGGAAAAAGCACGCAGCTCAACTTCCTTTTATGGCTTCTGCAAAAACTTTAGCCAAAAGTAGCGGAAACATCACCATTAGTATCTTCGATTATCCAGCCAGACCAACCAGGATAGATTCTCAACATCATACCTGCCTGCTTTCGTATCATAGGCTTCCTCGTTGAAGGCTGCATCTTTCATCAGAGTAGAACCCAAATATGACAGGTCACTAGTTTTTAGATACATGTCACACTTCTAATATGACACATCATCAGCTTAAACGGGTCTCTTGGGTTAAGATTCAAATATTAAATTAGCATATAGTAATGGCGATTTTAGAAATCGAGGATGGTACTCTGCCATACATTAGAAGGATGAAATAGGGAGAAGCACGTGACGAATAATAGCAGACAATCTTAACAAATAATGGTGGATGGCAGGAAATCACCTTCGAGTTCGTACTTCATTCAGAAACAATTCTCCATCGTGTGTTGCTGATATCTATGTATAAAAAGCCCTTTTATCGTTAATTTCCAACGCAATATCTTTATATAGATTGTTTTATATATAAATTCTTAATACAGTATCTTTATATATGATTCATTTTTTAGGAATCCACCATAATAGATGTAGATATAAATAACATATTAATTTTTTAATGTATTTTTTCTTAGAAGAAACCTCTTTTTTTTTACACGATCAGATCTTATTTTATAATTATAATTATTTAAAAATACAATTAATTAATTATTAGGAATCGTTGAACTTTAATATCAACTGATAGAGGTTGAAATCATACAAAATAAACAAGTATAAGCAATATAAAATTTTATCGAATAAAATCATTATATAAAGAGGTCTAATTCAAAGTTTGATTACTCAAATTTTTCTCCAATGTAAAACCAATATTATAAATCTTCTAAGCTCTTTATATTAATAAAAATAACCTAAACAAAATTAAAAAAATTAATAAAAAAATTCTAAATAAAATATCATAAACCAGCCAGAGTCCATGCCAGCGGCATTGATCGAGCCTTGGATTCTGATTTGTGGACCAGGTTATTCAAACCCCAGCATCTCTCGTCATCACTCTCAAGCTCAAGTGGGTCAATAATTTTATACGCTCCAGAGTCCAGCCTGCCTAGTAAAATAATATTCTCATCCTGCAAAAACCATCGGCCACCTCAGCTCCACGTCCATGTGAAAAAAGGAGGAGGAGGAAAAAGAGAAGCTTACTTTATCGTGCTTTCTTTTTCTGGGGAGTTGTAGTAGTTACCAGGGAGCACTACTCGCAAAATAGAACAAGGACAAATCTATATTAGTCCCCGAACTGTATATAGTTTGTAGATTGAGTTTCGTAACAGCTAATTTTATACATCGCATCACCCATCAATCTATCTATCCGAGGATCCACCTCTCCTCAGTCTAGCCCTTGAGCTAAGATAAATTAAGTCAGTAAATTGATAGAGCCTTGTGTGCGCGCGCTAAGTGGGAGGGGATTGAGTGCTCAGGAGGAATTAGTTTCAGATCATAAGAACATGTATCATCTCTGATTATTTTAGCAGAAGAAGCCAATTGAGGAAATGGAGATAAGATGGGGGATCCAATCGATGAAATCAGTAGTTTGGAGCTTCAATAGAAGAGCTACGTGTAAATAGAGGTCCCCCATAAAAATAGGTGAAAGCATCCTATTATATATAATTATTATTTTAATTTTTTATTTTCGTTTGAGTCTTCTCCCTTGTTGCAGAGTCACAAGGACAATCAATCCCAAAACCAGCCGCTTACTTGATTATTTTATAACTCTTCCAGTTCCAGCCAAACTCAAATCCCCAGCTGCTCAGATTGTCCGAATTGATGTCAGTACGAGGTTACAAGAACTAGATTGTCCAATCCAGTTAACAAAAATGTCATCTGCTTCAACCGCTACTGTTACTTCTTCTTCTACAGTACCTCCTCGTGTAGTAGAAGAGAAAACTGTGCAAGAAGAACTCTCTCTTCCAATCTTACTTGCAGATCGTGTCATAAAATCAGCCCAAGAAGCTGAATCTTTAAGGCAAGACTGTTCTGACTTAGCGAAACAAGTTGACCGCCTTTCCCAAATGCTCCGCTCTGCCGTCCGCCTTGCTGTCTCCATCCCTTCCCTCTATGACCGTCCTCTCCGCCGTATCGCCTCCGACATCACCAGGAATCTTGACCGTGCGCTAACACTTGTCCGCAAATGCAAGAAACATAGTGGGGTACTTCGGCAAGTGTTTTCTATTACCACAACTGCTGATTTTCGTAAGGTTTCGAATCTTTTAGAGTCTTCTATTGGTGATATGAAATGGCTGCTTTCGGTTTTTGAGTCTGATGGTGGTGCTCATTTGTCTTTGCCTCCTATTGCTAGTAATGATCCTATCCTTGCTTGGGTTTGGTCTTCTATTTCTGCTGTTCAAATGGGTCAAGTTAAGGATCGTGTTGATGCCGCCAATCAACTCGCTTCGTTAGCGCGTGATAATGATAGGAATAAGAAGATGATTGTTGAAGAAGGTGGGATTTTGCCTTTGTTGAAGTTGCTCAAGGAGGGTGCTTCTGCGGAGGCACAAATTGCTGCTGCCACTGCACTTTCTAACATTGCAAGTGATAGAGAAAGAGTTAGGTTGATTGTTGATGCACTTGGGATTTCGATGATTGTTGGGGTTTTAGGGGATTCACAGACGAAGGTTCAGATTTCGGTGGCCAATTTGGTGGCGAGAATGGCGGCTTTGGATGATTATGCACAGGATGAGTTTATGAGATTGAATGTGACTAGACCATTGGTGTCTTTGTTGTCTAGTCATTTGGATTTGGAAATAGCGAGTAATAATCCTGTTAAAACTAGTATTCCCTCGCTTATCGAAATGAACAAAAAATTAGCTTATAAGAATATTAAGGCTAATTATAATTCGGACAGTAGTAGTCATGGTGGTTCACATAGTAATAAGGAGAGGGAAATGGAGACACCAGAGATGCAGCTTAAGCTTAAGGTTAGTTGTGCAGAGGCACTGTGGAAACTGTCAAGAGGGAGTGTGTCCAATAGTAGGAAGATTACGGAGACAAAAGGCTTGCTTTGCTTAGCGAAGATTGTCGAGAGGGAAAAAGGGGAGCTGCAGTTTAATTGTTTGATGACCATTATGGAGATCACGGCAGTGGCAGAGTCCAATGCTGATCTTAGACGTGCAGCTTTCAAGACTAATTTGCCTGCTGCAAAGGCAGTTTTGGATCAGCTTTTAAGAGTAATTCAAGAAGAAAGTGATCCACAGTTGCAGATTCCTGCTATTAGGTCAATTGGTTGCTTGGCTCGAACATTTCCTGCGAGGGAGACTCGAATAATGGGGCCTTTGGTTTCTCATCTTGGTAATAGGAATGTGGAAGTCGCTACAGAAGCTGCTATTGCCTTGGGGAAATTCGCATCTCCGGAAAATTTCAATTGTTCCGAGCATTCAAAAGCAATTATAGAGTTTGATGGGGTTCCCCCTTTAATGAAATTACTACGGTCTGGTGATCAGTCTCAACTGCAGGGACTTGTATTATTATGTTACCTCGCATTGAATGCTGGGAACAGTAAGGCTCTTGAGCAAGCACGCGCTTTGAATGCTCTTGAGGGGACAGCTCGTTCTGTTTTAGCCCAACATCCTGAATTGAAGGATTTGTTTGCCAAGGCCATACACCACCTCACTCTTTATCAGGCTGGAGCTCCTCTCAATAGACAATCTTTGGCACCATAATGACTAATGCCTAAACTTTTCATCCTTGTGAGTGTTGTAATATACATTACACTAGATTCTTTCTGATAATTGGAGAAAACTTGGTTGATTGGGACATGATTGTTGAACAAGATTCAGTGCATACTTGAAAAATGTATTGGATTTCAGTTCTACCTAATTTAACAAGGTTTTCTTCCTGTAATGTTGAATTATAGCCAAGCTTTTGTTTGTTCTGCAGTTTGTATATTTATTTTTTTCAACCTTGCTTTACAGCTTTGAAGTTGCCCCTGCATTAGGGTTGGTTTTTGTTTATGCCTGGCAATTTAATAAGCTTGAGGTAAGCGACCTTTGTTTGAGTTGTCCAGAATTGTGGTTGCCACATCCTAAAGATTTCTGCCTAGGTGTTTGTTGCTTTCTGCTAGACAGTAACTTCTACTTCCCTAGTTTCCACCTTTGTTTGAGTTTTCTGTGGGATTGCTATTCTGCTGTCGTATCCAATTGCCGCAACCCAAACACATCCTAAGAATGCACGCTATTCTGTTGGTAATGTTATGGTCCCTGATCCTTTAGAGGATCTGAATTCTTTACTCTTCCATTTGAATAGATTTTTTTCAGAGTTGTGGAATTGTATTGTTATGCTACCTGACATTAAAGGTTGGTAATAGCGAGGCTCTTGAGCAATTGTGGACTTCAAATTCTCTTAGAGGGGACAGCTCGTTCTGTAGCTCAACAAACATGATCACCTTACTCTTCATTAGGCTGGAGCTCATCCCATAGACAGCCTTTCGCAACATAATGAATTTCACTGTTTTTGCAGTCAAAACCATTCATCCTTGTCAGTGTTGTTATTATGTATGCTAGACTGGATTCATAACTGTTTAGAAGGATTGCCAAGTTTTTTTTTTTCTTGTGTGTTTTGTGCACATCTTGTTCTCTCTTTGCAGCCAACGACCGTGTCGTGAAGCTCTGAAGATGCCCCTAGCTACAAGCATGAGGTAAAAAAATCTTAGCTATAGATTTCGTTCAGAGTTGTTACCGAGAGGCTCATAACATCTTGAATATAGTTAGTGATTCTGTGGTTGCATTATTATTAGGATGAACATATGTGATACTAGCTTATCATGTCAGTAAACAGCTACCATACAGGTCTTCATTCTGTTTTAGAAACTTGCAGCTTTCCTTTTGAATTAACAGTTATAAACATATATCCTGTTAATCCGTGTCCAGATAACTGTTATAGAAATTGTATCTTCAGACATTTTAGGGGTTGAAACTAGCCTTTATCAGGATGATCATACATTTCCAACAAAGAATTATTCTGTGTTATGTTTTGAGTTCTCTGTGCTTGCCTAGAAAGAATACTATCATTATTTATGCCATGCATATTCTGACTCTCTGAGGCTGTTTTTTGTTTCCATGTTTTCCCCATGCTCTGGAGGTTTTTCATCGATCAGATAATTTTTTGAGAAGATCTGATTAAGTAATTGATTACCCGTTTTTCTTTTTCGTTTTTGGTTGTTGAGAAGAAGATTCAAACTGAATTTAATGCGAATTGGGGGATAAAACATGATATTCTTCTTTTGAACATGTATTTATTTGAGCCGTTCCTCATTTCCAAGGCATATTAATTTGTTGCAGCAAGTATTTGTTGATTGGATTTTTTTTTTCCTTCCCCTTGGAATTGTGATCTTTCCCACGAGTAGCTATGGTAGTGCTTCTCCATCCACGATTCTATGCCACTACCAGACCAAAATGCAGTCACAAAAAAACAATGGGTTCAAGTGAGGCCACAATTTAACAAGTAGAGTAAACACGCACACAGTGATTTTCAATCACAGAAAACGCTGATGGATCTTACCTAAAACCTACAGAATCTTAAGTGAACCATGATGGGGAGAAGCTAGCCCTGTTTTTTTAATTGTTTGCTTAGAAAGAAAAAGGTAGGCTCAACTCAAAGGCCCACAATTAGCTCTGTGGGCTAGGTTTGGTGCTGTACCGAATGTCCATATATGGCTATGGAATGGCAATTTAGCACCAAGCTAAATGGTATAGATCGAGTATCATCCTCCATTTCTTCAAATCAAACCAAGAAAATGAAACTCTCTACGTATCCCTATGCATCAGATTTTATTACAACATGATGTTGTACACCAGGAAACCGGGTAGATTCAATAATGACGAAATGAATAAAGTAGTATGTGCTTCATTCTACAGCAACATTTTATTCTTTATTTGAAAGGTTCCAGACCAGATTTGATCGTTGGATACTTAAGACTCCCAAGCTTAAATCCTACTTCATTATGATGATGCTCTGGTTTCTACCTCTCTGCTGATTAATTAAAAAATCTGCTTCCCAAAAAAGGCTTAAAGGATACTGGGGTGAAGGAAAGCTAGAAAAGGACTCGTTAATTCTTTGGTAATCAGGTCTCCTGCTTTTCTGTACCTTGCTGGCTACAGCCATACATACACCCACCTCACTCCTTCATCAGGAAATCTCTGTTGCAGTAAATTTTTTTTGTTGGAATTTGGATGGCAGCATGCAAGTCATCGAGCTTGTTATTATACAAGGGATGCCCTAGAAGCTAATAATGTTCTCTAGACCGAACCTCCCACTACGCCACCGTAAAGTTCTCATGTCTCAGTGAGCCATCAAACTCTTTTTTCTTTTTTCGAAATGACTATCGTCAAAGGCTAGCTTCCCGGCAGCCAATGTGGAGAGTTAGCTTACATTGCTTGCCAATGGTACCTGTCAAGTTTAACCAGAATATTTACACTTTAGTAGTCATCAAGACTAAAGCCTTAATGTTAATTTGTCCTTTTGGTTAAATCTTCTTGTAATGTTTTTATTTTATGTGTCAATTATAAGCAACGAAGTGAAAGTAGTGTTAGAGAAAATAATAAAGGAATTGCTTACTCTCCCACCTAACTTCAATATAAAACCAAATAATTAACTAAAAATTAAAGCAAAGAGTCAGAAAGCGATTTCCGAATCCTTCTCAATGTGGAAGAAACAATCATGAATCATGTAATTAGAAGTTTCTTTGTTCATATATTAAGAAATAGGCAATCAATAGGGACATGAAAAAACTTCTTCCTTTTTTATTAGACTTTGCCATTAGGTAGGTTATCTTTGATGAGAAGTTACAAGAGAAGCTTTGAACTTAAGAAATCACTTGATGTTCTTTATTGAAATCTTAAGCTTTGCGGCCAAAGTTTCGTGTTTGAGGCCATCATTATACTGTTAAGCCTAACAAAAAGCACAGATCATGAGAATCTGTCATCTTCTTTACGATACTTGCAGAGTTGGAAGCATTCTGAATTCTGATTATCTTGTATACAAGCGTATCGTAAGTATCAAGTTGTGCTGAATACCAGCACAGGTTGGTAGTTTGAGCCTGGGGTTTGATTCATTTTAAGAAAATGGGAACAATATTAGTCAGCTATGGCATTGAAAAAGAATTACTGCCATCGATGAAATCGTTTTCCTTTTCCTTGAACCCTTTTTGAGTCTTGAACAAGCAGTCTCCAGGAAGTTGAAAGGGGTTATCTTAGCTGACATTGATATGCTTGATCAGCTTGAAATCCAGGCCTCTCTGTTTTTCATAGCTAGAAGTCCTTGAATAAATATATATATATATATATAGATTTCATCCAAGAATTGCAGCCTAATATCATCTCCATCAACATGACCATCATTCTCTTTCCCCTCGAAATATTTTGCTATATATGTGGACTTGGCAAACGTGCTGCTCCATTATTATTTTTTTTCAACAAATTGAATTTTGAACAATGATCTATATTAATAGAAGCAAAGGGGATCAATATTTGATTGTGCATCTCCAATTTTAAATTAATAACCAATTTTACAAACTTATTGTTAAAAAAATTAAAACAACAAGGACCAAAATCTACATAAATAAAAAAACAAAGCCTTTTCCAGCTACACTATGCAAAAGACATGAAAAACTTCACTTTGATCCCTCAATATTTCTATTTTGTTTATTTGATCTCAAATATTTTAG
>Ga0307515_10012463_pt1 | contig 15991 bp, 13 predicted proteins | sample 17_EM_MG_FD_194513 | JGI IMG/M metagenome (GOLD analysis project Ga0307515, IMG submission 194513) | Populus trichocarpa ectomycorrhiza microbial communities from riparian zone in the Pacific Northwest, United States - 17_EM | ecosystem: Host-associated > Plants > Roots > Unclassified | place...
GGAATATTTGTCAAGAGTACGGAAGGAGTGGGCAATGTGGTGGAGAGTCAACATTAGACGATTTTCAGCCTCAGAGTCTGTTTCAGCAATGGCACGCTGCAGGGTGATAGCTTCCTGATATGCGAGCACAGCCTCTGCAGGCTGTCCAAGTAAAGCACAGCTATGACCATAGTTATGAAGAGCATCACAGAGCCAAATTGTACACTCCTTCCCCGTCTGAGCAAGGTCGCGAACGAGTGAGATTGCCTGCTTGGCCATCACTGCTGCTTCAGAGACTTGGTTTGAACCCTCAAGTGCGACTCCATAATTAAGGAGTGCTCTGACTATCAGTTCATTGTACCGAAGTGGATCTCGAGTGGACATAGTCGTACAGATCTCCAGAACTTCCTTGTAAGCAACAATAGCATCATCATATTTTCCAATAGCATCAAGTGCTATGCCCATATTCATGAGTGTCTGAGCAAGGTAGAAATTGTGATTAGCTGGATCATTAACAACCAATGTGCGGTGAATTGAAACGGCCTCGTGGAATGCCTCAAAGGCATTGGAATATTGCTTGAGCTGGTGGAGGCGACATCCATAGTTGTAGTAGATGGCGCTGCGGAAGTGAGGATGCACCATTGTTGGTGGAAGTTCTTTCGTCATGAGTTGTATAGCATATCCCAGCCATTGTGTACCAAGGTGATCCGAATTCCTGGAGCCAGCTCTGCCCAACACCATAAAGAGCTTATGTTTATTGGAGTGTGAGGCATCATTGGCCACCACTTCCTCACAGATGGAGACGGCCTGTATGAAGAGAGTACGAGCACGGGGCTGATACACAGAGAGCCCGGCAATGAGTGCAAGCGTCTCAGCCTGTTCATGTCTGAACTCAAGTGACCGTCGACCCAAAGCCTCAGCAAGATCAAGTGCACAGTTGCCCGTTAGGCGGCATTCATCATACAGTTTCAGGTTGTCCAGCACCTTGGTAAGGTCACGAAGATGATTTATAACAATAATCGTAGGGATATCACAGGATTGGACAACATCCCGCAGCAATATTTCGGCCCGATCCAGATATTTTTCCATTTCGTTTGCTTGCTTCTGGCAGATAACGGTCTTGCCATTTTCGGTAGAAAGTTCAATCGTATCCGAGTCAGAAGCGAGGAGTGTACGGTATTCCTCTAGGCGAAGCTTGATACGATCGTATGAAAGAGAGGCGTCAGGGGATAGTATGGAGAAGGCGACAGTGGATGCCGTGGTATTGGCCACGACCTGAGAATGGTACCTATTAGTATATATCTATAAGCGTAGGTTGTGACGCACCCTTGTTGTCTGGCTATTGAAGCCAGCCGGTTCGACTTGCGAGTGCATTGAGAGACTACGAGAGCATTGGCGGACCAGCCCCTGCTGAAGCATGGAGAGCATTTGTTGGAACTGCGCTGCCATTTCAGTCTGAACAGAGTCCAGTCGTCCAAGGACCACGTTTGTGGATATGAGTGTGCAGACTTGCAGTCGCACCTGACAGTGATGGTGATCAGCACAGTCCGCCTCCGAAACCAGAGCGGCTCCCCATACCTGCCATCGAGCACGGACGCTACTGATCTTCGCATTTGATGCGGTCAATTTCTCGCGGAGATCTCCGGCTTTCCACAATTCCTTCACACCCGGCAGCTTTTTCTTCTTGCCCAGGTTCGGATTGACCGAGTTCAGCCATTCGTCGAGGTCGTGTAGGATACTGCACCGTCGTGTCAGAAACGGCAAACGGGAGGCAAGAACCACTCGTACTCTGCAAGCTCCTTCAGATCAGTGTTGAGTTCATGCTGGTCCAACAGTGCCTTGTTGTTGTTGTAGAGTGACTCGAGGAGGTTGATATCCTTTTCATACTCGATGAGCGCCGCCAAGAGTTCCGCTTTCTCTGATGCGACCTGCGAACACGGGAAGAAAATAATTATGAGCGCTCTGAGGGTACGTAGAGGGTGAGGAGGATACCGTACCAAATTGATCTTGTCCCGTAATTCTTTTGCGCATTTGAAGACTGGAATGGCCAGTCCGACAACCGCACTAGTTGCGCCGAGGGCTTCCATAGGTGGTCGAGATGAACGAGTGGACTGGGAGAGTTATTGGGGGGTACAGTCTACAGACTCGGAGCAGTTCAAGCTGTGGTGGGAACGGGCGTCTAACGGAATAAGAGAGGTGGCCAGTCTCCAGCGACCCTAGACGAGACGAGACGGAGACGGTGGCTCAGTTGATAGCAGGTGCATGCTGGGCACACTGGTCTGTGTAGTACGTCCTCGTCGTCAGTCAGAGAGCCACACACTGAGGGGCCCACAACTGTTGGAATGTACATATTCCGGTTCTGATTAGCACTGCATAGTAACATACAGATCTTTTACTCATGCTACCCTACAAGGATGTGACAACACCGTCCTCGACCGTGAACGAACAATGAGAGCAAAGCACCAGGCAAATACTCTGCCACCCAGCCTCTGGGTACCACATATGCAACAACTACCGCATTCCATTTCTTCGGCGGTCATCATAATAAATTCCTATTTTACCCAAGTGGACCACAAACGACAACGAGGCCAGGGTGAGTACAGAGCACAGCGCACACAATGCATGAGATGAAAGGTCATTTGTCGGGAATTCACAGTTGTGGGAAAAGAGAAACGGTGGTGTAGCAAAGAGAAAGGGCAGAGACGATGAGGAAGAACTATACAGGGCGACGCAAGGTTTCATACAGATCAGTCAGAGGGAGAGTAGGGATCGCGCCTTGGAGGATGAGGCCGATGGAAGAGGGAGAAAGTCGAACACAACCAGATAACAGCACAATAGAATGGCCCTTTACATAACAAGGGCAGGGGACGTCTACGATAGGTTACGAGAGTGGGAGACTCCGCTCGCTCCCCTGGGCAGCCAACTGTGAATACAGGATATATAGATGCAAGGCTAGCATGTATATTTGACTACAACGTTTCATGGGCATAAGGAGATGAAAGGAAGTTGTAAAGATTGGTCATACTTGTTGTCCTCGGTAGTCTCAGTGACCACCCGAAATACAATCGATTCCCTATATAAGAAGAGAAGACTGTCGTACAGGTGTATAATGTTCTGAGATGGTGGTCGAGGAGTTTAAGTAATGATTGACCAAACACTAACTAACCAAGGCTGGCCAAATACGGATAGCGTGGGTAAACCAAATACCTTACAGAAGTATTATGAGGCACGATGAGGGGGACAGACATATCATTCACTGAGCCCTATTCTCTCTGAAAAACCCTAGAAACTTGTCCCTCTTTCTACGTACTGGCATGTTCACAGTTTCTCCAGTGGGCTTTGAGGTCTCGGCTGGGGTAACGGAAGCATCAGCCCCGGCCCGCCATAGGGAGGAGATAGCCTGAATGACAGGGTGAGGCTGTGAAGTATTCTGTAGCGAATCGGGTATAATGCCTCTCTGGCACACGAAGCACGCGCTGAAGTCCGGTGCATAATCACAATTTCCTTTTACCCTCCCATGATTTCTTTCCAGAAATTCAGTGGCAGCAGTATTTGCTTCGGCATATTTGTCAAGAGCACGGAAGGAGTTGGCAATGTTGTGGAGAGCCACAATTAGGTAAAATTCCTCCTCAGCGTCTGTTGCAGCAAGGGCACGCCGCAGGGGGATAGATTCCTGATATACGAGCACAGCTTCTTCGTGCTGTCCAAGTAAAGAACAGCTGTTCCCATAGTTATAAAGAGCATCACAGAGTAAATTTGTACACTCATTCCCTGTTTGAGCAAGGTTGCGAAAGAGTGAGATAGCCTGCTTCTTCACTACTACTGCTTCAGAGACTTGGTTTAAATTCTGAAGTGTGGCTCCATAGTTAAGGAGTGTGTTTGCTCTCAATTCATTGTACTGAAGTGGATCTTGAGTTGACATAGCCGTACAGATCTCCAGAGCTTCCTTGTAAGCAACAATAGCATCACCATATTTTCCAATGTCATCAAGTGCCGTGCCCATATTCATGAGTGCCCGAGCAAAGGCGAATTTGTACTTCGCCGGATCATTATCAACCAATATGCGGCGAATTGAAACTACCTCGTGGTATGCCTCCAAGGCATTGGAATATTGCTTGAGCCGGCGGAGGCTATTTCCATAGTTGTGGTAGATGATGCCGCGGGAATGAGGATGTACCATTGTTGGTGGAAGTTCTTTTGTCATGAGTTGCATAGCACGTTCCAGCCATTGTGAAGAAAGTGCAGAACGGTGATCCAAGGCCCAGTAGCCAGCTCTGTCCAACACAATAAGGAGCTTATGTTTATTTGAGTGTGAGGCATTATTTTCCACCACTTCCTCACAGATGGAGACGGCCTGGATGAAGAGAGTACGAGCACGGGGCTGATACACAGAGAGCCCAGCAATAATTGAAAGTGTCTCAGCCTGCTCATGTCTGAACTCGAGTGACCGTCGACCCAAAGCCTCGGCAAGATCAAGTGCACAGTTGCCCGTTAGGTGGCATTCATCATATAGTTTCAGGTTGTCCAGAACCTTTGCGAGGTCACGAAGATGATGTAGGACGACAAGCGTAGAGATATCACGAGATTGGACAATATCCCGAAGCAATTCCTCGGCTTCATCCAGATATTCTTCCATTTCGTTTGCTTGCTTCCGGCAGATAACGGTCTTGCCATTCTCGGTAGAAAGCTCGATCGTATCCGAGTCAGAGGCGAGGAGCGTACGGTATTCCTCTAGGCGAAGCTTGATACGATCATATGAAAGAGAGGCGTCAGGGGATAATATGGAGAAGGTGACAGTGGATGTGGTTGTATTGGCCACGACCTGAGAATGATACCTATTAGTATACATCTATAAGCGTGGATGGTGACGCACCCTTGTTGTCTGGCTATTGAAGCCAGCCGGTTCGACTTGCGAGTGCATTGATAGACTACGAGAGTGTGGCCGGACCTGCCCCTGCTGAAGCATGGTGAGCATCTGTTGGAACTGTGCCGCCATTTCGGTGTGAACAGAGTCCAGTCGTCCAAGGATCACGTTTGTCGATACGAGGGTGCAGACTTGCAGTCGTGCCTGACAGTGATGGTGATCAGCACAGTCCGCCTCCGAATCCCTAGCGCCTACCCCCCCCCCACATACCTGCCATCGAGCACGAACACTACTGATCTTCGCATTTGACGCGGTCAATTTCTCACGTAAATCTCCGGCTTTCCACAGTTCCTTAACACCCGGCAGCTTCTTCTTCTTGCCCAGATTCGGATTGACCGAGTTCAGCCATTCGTCGAGGTCGCGTAGGACTCTGCACCGTCATGTCAGGCCCGTCTGCGAACGGCGAAGGGGAAGCAAGAACCACTCGTACTCTGCAAGCTCCCTCAGGTCGGTGTCGAGTTCGTGCTGGTCCAATAGTGCCTTGTTGTTGTTGTAGAGTGACTCGAGGAGATTGATATCCTTTTCGTATTCGATGAGCGCTGCCAAGAGCTCCGCTTTCTCCGATGCGACCTGCGAACACGGATATTGAATATAGAATAATCATGGGCGCTCTGATGGTACGCAGAGGGTTCGGGGGATAACGGACGTACCAACTGGATCCTGTCCCGTAATTCTTTTGCACATTTGAAGACTGGAATGGCCAGTCCGACGGCCGCACTAGTTATGCTGAAGGGGTCCATAGGTGGTCGAGATGAACGCGTTGATTGGGAGAGTTGTTGGGGGGTACAGTTTACAGACTCGAAGCGGTTCAAGTGGTGGGGATAAACGGGCGTCCAACGGAATAAGAGAAGTGGCCAGTCTCCAGCCAGACTCTAGACTCTAGACGAGACGGTGGCTCAGTTGATAGCAGGTGCGTGCTGTTGATAGTAGGTGCGTGCTGTTGATAGCAGGTACATGCTGTGCACACTGGCCGAGGTATTGACAGGCTCAAAGTAGGGGGTACACATCGGACTGTGTAGTACGTTCTCGTCGTCAGTTAGAGAACCACGCACTGAGGGACCCATACAGCTGGAACGTAAGCACTCCGGTTTCATGTAGTACTGCATAGTACCGTGAACGAACAATGAGAGCACAGGATAGTCAGGCAATCACACCTTAGGTCTCTGCCGCGCATATGGAGGCTTCAAAAGTGTACGGCATTCCATGTCATTGGGCTGTCATCAAAATAAATTCCCATTCTACCCAAATGGACCACAAAAGAGAGAGAGAAAAAAGAGGACGAGATAAGAAAGATCATTTGCCGAGGAATTGGAGTCGTGGGACCAGAGAAAAGGTGGGGTTGCATAGCGAAGGAGAAAAAAAAAGGGTCGAAAATGATGAGGAAGAACCATACAGGGGGTGAATCAAGGTTTTCATACAGATGAGGCAGAGGCGAAAGATCAGGGAGAGGGCGAAAGATGAGCACAACCAGATAACAGCACAATGGAGTGGTCCGTTGCATGATGAGGGCAAGCGATGTCTACTATAGGTTACAAGGGGCAGAAAGAGCGTGGCGGGTATCATGATCATCCAACTGGGTGAGGGGTGGTGGGTGAGGAGTGAAAGGTGAGGAGTGAGGGGTGAGGGGGTGGGTTCACGCGGAATCGTTCGCCGGTCCAGCGGATGGAGGAAGCACCAGGCTGACGCTACCACTCGACCGTCGCTGCCGTTTCATCGCGAGCTCGATGGGGCTGCCGAGACCACCAGAGGGGGCAAGGGGTCGTGTCGGCGGGGGGAGCCCTGCGGCGCTGGTCATGGAGTTACGCCCTTTGGCGGTAACGATACCGCGAGTGGGGCCTGTAGCAGTGATAGCCGGCACCGTCTTTCTCGAGCTAGCTGAAAGGCTGCTGCCGTTACGGTTACGCTTCTTGATCACGTCCGTTTTGAGGGACAGAGGCCGAGTGACACCGTGGAGTTTCTACCAAGGTGAAAAGACCGGGGTCAGTATAATTCCCAATCACAGCTAACAGTTGGGAGAACACTCACGAAGAATAAGCCACACGCATTGCACAGCGGTTGGCCCTGTGGGTCACGTCTCCAGAGGGGCATAGTGGCAGCCTTGCAATTCGTGCACTGGGTCTGTCCTTCTCCGCCAGTGGGGGATATCGCACCAATAGAGACCCTACCCGATCCACCCGAAGCAGCAGCGACGACAGTCGCCTCTCCAGATACGGACAACTTGCGCTCGACAGTAACACCCCCGGACGTTCCCATGCTCGTGCTTCCTCTCCTCTGTTGGCGAATAGGCCCGACGCCAGTGCGTGTGGGCACACTCCCAATGGCGTGTACAGCATCCGCAGACGAGGTGAGCCTCCTCCTCCTCGCGTTAGTGGTCAGCGGTCCCGCGTGCTCAGACGTCCCCGAGCCAGGAGTGTCCGGACTTGCCGCGCCACCAGACCCATTCCTACTCCCGAGGGAGCCAGTTTGCGGGATATTCCCAAGAGCCGCGCCGTTGCTCCCCCACTCAGTCGGGCTGCCAACAAGTCCACCGCCGAGGATATTCGGATCGACGTGGGTGTATGGTGTACTCATGATCTCGTTTCCAGCTCCGGAGGCAGCAGCAGACGCAGACGCATTAGCAGTCGAGTCGAACCCTCCAAATGCCTGGAACGGGAACATGTTGAGCGTCGCCCCACTGAGGTTGAACGGATCGAGCCCGCCAAACGGCGCGGTGTCTCCTCCAAAGGAGGGCACGCCGCTTTCCGCATAGGGCGCGAATCGGCCGACGGCCTCATCCACAGCGGCTTGGGCAGCAGCGACGAGGTCCTGTGTGCCTCCGGCCGTACTTGGGCGCGCGGAAGTCGGAGGGGACAACTCATCGAACGGGAGCTGGGTGAAGCTGCCGATCCCGCCGTCTATACATTGCTGCTGCTGCTGTAATTGCTGTTGCTGAGATCGCCCATCGAAGGAGAAGCTGAATGGGGTGTTGGGGCAACTTGCCTCGGTGGTGCAAGGGAGCGCGAAGCCTGTCGATCCATTCCCAGATGGGAAAGTAACGAGGGGAGGTAGCGACGTGCTGAGCTGTACGAAAGGCTGCTGTTGTTGTTGCGTTGCAAAGTCCGACTTGGGCGGGTCGCCACGGGCCAGGGAATCAACGAGCGGTTCTTCAGCCCTGCGTTTGCCCTGGTGGTTGAAATACATATCATTTAGTCCCACTCTCCGCGTATATATATATCGAGTGACTTACTAGTGTACTCTCCGGGACTTTAGGAGGAAGTGGCCTTTGGTGACCTCCAGGACGTTCTGAGGCAGCGCTGCCGTCCCCAGAGAGGGTCTGGCCAAGGCTCATGCTACGCACATGCCTGGAGAATGGGCTCGCAGTCGCAGTTGCAGTCGAAGTCGCCGCCAGGGGTTGAGCGAACGAAAATCCCAGGTGGAAGGCAGGAAGCTAGACTAGAAGACAGGAACCCTCCGAAACCCTCCTCGTCTTGCTCTTCCCGCTGGTCGGTCTGCTGTTGCTCTTCGTCACTCGACACCGCGTGTTGGGGCTGCACGACCTCGCCGATCTGGCGCACATGCTGCTGTTGTGGCGGCGGAGCACCAAGACGACTGATGCCCGTCCATCCACCATACCCAACCACAGGAGGGCTCTCGCTAAACACTTGCAAGCTCCTCGTCAGCAGACTCCGTCCGCTCCCGCTGCCCCGCTGCACGCTCCACCCGCTCCCTGGCCGCTCGCGTGGGCACTCGGCGGTATAGCGACTCCCCCCTCGACATTGGCGGCGGTGCTGACGCTGCCGTTGTTACTGGTGGTGTCGTCAAAGTCGAAACCATGTATGCCAGTGTTTTGAAGGTGGAGTTAAGATGGCGAGATCGACTCTGGCTCCTGCTCCCAGGACGCCAATCCATCCCTATCCCTATCCCCACTCCCATCCCCATCCCTGAGCCACGAACGCGAGACTGCGAGCGTGAGGCCGTACGCCAGTCCATCCCTTGGTCCACACCTTCCGCTTCATGATCCCTGTGCACCAAACCATGACATTAGTACATGGACCTTCCATACAAACAGACGAAGGAAATAAAAATAAAATAGAAATACGCACCCATAGCCATCGCTCTCGTCAGGGCATTTCAAAGCCCTCAACACGCGCCTTCGCCTTGACCCTCGTGATCGTCGGCGCCGACGTGGTGGTCATAGAACCGGGAATTGCCGCAGACCCGCCATACTTCTGCAGCCTGTGTCCTCGACCGGCACGACCTCACGTTCCTGCTGCTGCTCCTCTTTCATCTTCATTTGCATCATCTGGTCGTGTGGGTACTGTTGTTGTGGGTGCTGGTGCGCCTGCACCTGCTCTTCGAGTCGTTGTCGTCTCAGAGCCATGCACACCTCCCGCCACGTGAGATTCTCCATCCGCTGCGCATATGGCAAGTTGGCCTTAGTGCGCGCGTACAGTCTCCACATCTGGATCGAGAGTGGGTCCGCCTTCTGCGGCTCCTCCGGACTCCATTCTTCCACACCAGGACCAGTGCTGGCGCCGGCCTCTGAGAGGAGATCGGAGAACATGCCCGCCGAGGTACCCGAGACAGCAGAAAGTGGTGGGGCTGGTGGTAGTAGTGGTTCTGCGCATCGGCGCCGAGACCTTCGAGGCCAGAGGGGAGGTTCGAATAAGAAGAAGGTACAATAGAAAGCGCGTGCTTGCACTCGCGTTCGTGGTCGTCTTCGTCGATCGTGCTCAAGACAGGAGCCAGGACACTCGGGTCCTGTCTGCTGCGCGTGGCGCCAAAGCCGAGACTCGTGCTGGCGAGACTCAGACTGGTGGTGATACTGCTCGAGGGGGAGAGGGGTTGTTCCTGAGTGAGCGGGAGAGGCTGCTGCTGCTGTTGTAGTTGGTGATTTCCATATAGCTGGTTCTACTGCTGCCACTGCTGCCGTAGTGGTGGTGGTGGTGGTGGCTGTCGTTTCTGCGTCTGCTCAAGGCTCTGCTGGGTCTTAGGAAACCCAGGTCTGGAGCTAGGGACGGGTTCGTTGGGCTCATCCATAGAGTGGGTGGAAGACTCGGGTACACACGCATCGATGAACCATGTGCATGCATCGGCCTGCGTGCTCCAGGACGTCCAGGGCCATTTGGGGGATGAGGGCCTCTGCCCGAATTTGTGGCGACTCCGCCAACTGGACGCTGCCGCCACTGTCGGAGTCGGAGCCGGAGTCGATGCCGTGCACGTTTGTGTACCGCTCGTGCTGGTGTTGGTGCGACTGGGGATGCTCCCGTGACCGTGACTACCTCCCGCCGATCGCGGACGGGACGAGGGGGCAGTCAGGGGCGGGGGCGAGATCGTCGTCGCCCTGTGAGCTGCATTGGGCTTGGGCTTGTGTACATGTGGGTGCGAGGCAAGGTTGACAAAGCCAAGCTGGGCATGCTGCGGGGACGACTGGGAGAGGGCAGGAGTAAAGGGTGATGCGGTGAACTGGGGTGGCACGGATTCGGAAAGGGGTTTGTGCATGGGCTGGACATGTGTAGGATCAAAGGTAAAGGTTCGGCGCTCGTAGGGCTCGGCGGCTTGGGCATGATATTGGGTGGAGGATGGACGGGTGGAAGAAGAATTGGAGTAGAAAGGTGGTGAGTCAAGAGTAGATTGGGGATATATGGGTTTTGGAGACTATCGTAGGAGGTGTATTTTGATGATGGGTTGTGTTGGGGCAGCGGAGAGGAAACGGGAGGGGGGCGAGGAACTGGGTATGGCGGTCCATAGGGAAGAGAGTTCTTCTATCTGTGCACATACACGAACTGTGCTGATAGCGGGACGTTTGGACTTAGAAGTTGAATCGCATGCGTAGGGTCGGGGTTTTGAAGAGATTTCGGCGAGTGCAGGCCAGCATACAACAATGGATGAGAGGATGTGTTCAGGTTTAGAGCGGGCGGTAGAAGGTCACATGCTGCGCTGTGAGGACGGACTGAAAAGAGAGGTGAGCGATGAGGAGGGCGGGTGTTGGGAGTGAAGTTACCAAGTGGGTGGTGAAAGTAGAGTGCTGAGTACGGTGGATCGTCTAGCTGGGTGGAATGTGAACGTGTAGACGTCGTACGGGTGGGTCGCAAGCGGAAGCGGAGGAAATCGTCATAGGTTTTTTGGGAGGTCTACCAGAGGAGCAGGCGTAGGCGTAGGTGAATGAAGATCTAATTTGCGGGAGGTAAACGCGAGATCGAAATCGGCCGAAGTGGTGCGCGAGGTGGCTGCTCCACACAGATCGCAGCTGGGCGAGAGGCGGGGGCGATATCGCCGTCGTCCTGTCTTATCGGCGAACAGGAGGGTCGATCAACTTGGATTGACGCAGCGCTGTAGTAAGAAACGAGTGGTTTTAGCACTCAAGCCACGAGCTGACTTAAAACTCGTCCTGATCAGTACTCGTGCACTAACAGAATAAGACCTCGCCCTTCAACAATTCCTTGATAACCACAGGAAAGGTGGTGATGCTGATGTGCTTCCTCTACATGGCAGCGGCAGTGGGAAGCGATTTGTTGCTCGCTGTTCTCGGTCAAATTCAAGGTGGAAACATGAGAGAGGCGAGGTAAATAGCGACCAGGTCTATCGATTGTTATAATAAAGACGGTCCATCTATCTGGATATGTCGCCAGCAGCGTCGTGGGCGTCGAGAGTCCAGGCTTCCTCGGCAAACGCCGTATGCTTTGAGTCACACCCACCTTACCCGCAATAGTGAAGACGCTCGTTACCAGAAAAATGCAAGGGAATGCGTTAGGCATGGCGTTCCTGACACGGTCACGCCGTCCTAAACAAGCATCTTCTCGAATGTGCTCTCTCAGTCTGACACGATAGATACGCGCGAGACCACTAATAATCTTCACGACTATATCCGCGTCGAAACAATCTCACACCGTCCTCGCTCTGCGTACTATGACATCCGTCTCACCGAGTATCTCCACAGACCTCGCAATTTCCCCGCCGCGCAGATCGACTTGCCCAACGTTGGCAATCCACCACGCTCATATCCAACAATCCACTAAAGGTAGTCCTGCTCAAGCAGAGTGTCCCTCTGTCCGCCCAACGTATCTTGTCGACCACGGTAACCAGAACAGGATTACTTTGGGATTACTGAATCCTCGTTACTTGGTACAAGTGCAGCCATGGAGAGTCTGTAATGATGAGGTATCCATCGCCCTGTAATGTTGAAGTTATGAACAAAATGCAAGGGACCACGTTAACAAGGCGCTCCTGGCACAGTCACGCCCCAAAGAAACATCCCCTCGAATTCGCTCTCTCCGGTGTTGGAAGACCGACACCATGGATACGGGAAATAAGGGAGACCACTGCCATGTACCACGACTATATACCCTATCAAAACAAACTCGCATCGTCCTCTGTCTGCCTACCAGCCCATTCTTCTCACCAAGTACCCTCACTTCTTACACCCTTAAACGTACAATCATCCTTGTTCAAACCTCACAATTACGCCCGCCACGTAGATCCGCTTGCCCAATACTTGGAATTCTCCATGTATGAGCTCGGCGACGAGCACATCAGGAATCACCACGAAGGTGCCGACGCCGTGTTCTATGCTTTTTTTCGAGTGTGGTGGTGCTGACAGGTCTTTGCTAGCGTACCTGTGTCGCTAAGCCGTGGAACCTGGTTCACGGTAAGAGGCCGGTCGTTCTTTTCCGCTCCACCTAGGTGGGTACTGATAATTCTTACTCTTGAAGGAGGAAGGGAATATGGATACTACTCCCTACACTCCCCGTCCCTCGCTCGGCTCGCGTCAATCACCCCTTGCACACTTACAAAGACCTTCTCGCCCTTGATCAACCATCTCACGGCGATCACCGCTGAGCCTAGTGAACGAGGCTACCAGAAAACCATGCGTGACACTCGTCGGCATATCATTGCTGACCTGTTCATGTCAAAAAGTTGTGGCTACTGTTGTGTCCAACACAATAATAAATCCAGGATCCGTTTTGAATATCAATAATGGTGCCCTGAACTATTTTTGCTTCACAAATCAATATCGCGTTAATTTAAATTCGGCATTTTAGTGCTCGCTGGGCAGCCAATTGTGAATACAGGACATAAATGTAAAGCGAGCATGTCTATTGACTACAACATTTCATGGGCACAAGAAGACGAAAGGAAGTATAGCAGGAATTATGAGGCACGATGATGGCACAAAGGGACAGACATATCATTCACTGGCATTCGCGGTGGGGGGGAATGGTGGTAAAACATTGTATAGTGAATCGGGTATAATGCCTCTCTGGCACACGAAGCACGCACTGAAGTCTGGTGCATAATCACAATTTTCTAGAACCCTCCCATGATTCCTTTCCAGAAATTCAGTGGATGCAATACTTGCATCAGAATATTTGTCAAGAGCACGGAAGGAGTTGGCAATGTCGTGAAGAGTCAACATTAGAGATTTTTCACTCTTAGAGTCTATTGCAGCAAGAGCACGTCGCAGGAGGATAGATTCCTGAAATATGAGCACAGCCTCTGCATGCTGTCCAAGTGAACCACAGCTATGACCATAGTTATGAAGAGCAAGACAGAGTAAATTTGTACACTCGCTCCCTGTCTGAGCAAGGTTGCGAGAGAGTGAGATAGCCTGCTTGGCCATCACTGCTGCTTCAGAGACTTGGTTTAAATTCTCAAGTGTGACCCCATAATTAAGGAGTGTTTCTGCTCTCAATTTATTGTACCGAGGTGGATCTTGAGTTGACATAGTCGTACAGATCTCCAGAACTTCTTTGTAAGCAACGATAGCATCATCATATTTTCCAATATCATCAAGTGCTATGCCCATATTCACGAGTGTCTCAGCAAAGTAGATTTTGTACTTCGCCGGATCATTATCAACCAATGTGCGGCGAATTGAAACTGCCTCGTGGTATGCCTCAATGGCATTGGAATATTGCTTGAGCCGGTAGAGGCCATCTCCATAGTTATTGTAGATGACGCTGCGGAAATGGGGATGCACCATTGTTGGTGGAAGTTCTTTCGTCATGAGCTGTACAGCATGTCCCAGCCATTGCGCACGAAGGTGATCTGTGGCCCAGTAGCCAGCTCTGTCTAATACAAAAAGGAGCTTATATTTATTTGAGTGTGAGGCATCATTCGCCACCACTTCCTCACAGACGGAGATGGCCTGGATGAAGAGAGTACGAGCGCGGGGCTGATACACAGAGAGCCCAGCAATAAGTGCAAGTGTCTCAGCCTGCTCATGTCTGAACTCGAATGACCGCCGACCCAAAGCCTCGGCAAGATCAAGTGCACAGTTGCCCGTTAGGCGGCATTCATCAAATAGTTTCAAGTTGTCCAGGACCTCTGCGAGGTCGCAAAGATGATGTAGGACGACAAGCGTAGATATATCACGCGATTGGACAACATCCCGCAGCAATTCTTCGGCCTGATCCAGATATTCTTCCATTTCGTTTGCTTGCTTCTGGCAGATAACAGTTTTGCCATTCTCGGTAGAAAGCTCGATCGTATCCGAATCAGAGACAAGGAGCGTACGGTATTCCTCTAGGCGAAGCTTGATACGATCGTATGAAAGAGAGGCATCAGGGGATAGTATGGAGAAGGCAACAGTGGATGTAGTTGGATTGGCCACGACCTGAGAATGATATCCATTAGTATGTATCTATAAGCATGGATGGTGACGCACCCTCGTCGTCTGGCTATTGAAGCCAGCCGGTTCGACTTGCGAGTGCATTGAGAGACTGCGAGAGCGTGGCCGGACCTGCCCCTGCTGGAGCATGGTGAACATCTGTTCGAACCTAGCTGCCATTTCGGTCTGAGCAGCAAGAATCATGTTCGTCGATACGAATGTATGGAGGTGCAGTCGAGTCTGGCCGTGGTGGTAGTCAGCACAGTCCGCCTCCGAAACCTGAGCGGCCCCCCATACCTGCCATCGACCACGGACACTACTGATCTTCGCATTTGACGCGGTCAATTTCTCGCGCAGATCTCCGGCTTTCCACACTTCTTTAAAACCAGGCAGCTTCTTCTTCTTGCCCAGGTTCGGATTGACCGAGTTCAGCCATTCGTCGAGGTCGCGTAGGATTCTGCGCCGTCGTGTCAGGCCCGTCTGCGCACGGCGAATGGGAAGCAAGAATTACTCGTACCCTGCAAGCTCCTTCAGGTCGGTGTCGAGTTCGTGCTGGTCCAATAGCTCCTTGTTGTTGTTGTAGAGTGACTCAAGGAGATTGATATCCTTTTCGTATTCGATGAGTGCTGCCAAGAGTTCCGCCTTCTCCGATGCGACCTGCGGGTACGGATATTGAATATAGAATAATCATGGGCGCTCTGATGGTACGCAGAGAGTTCGGAGGATAACGGACGTACCAGTTGGATCCTGTCCCGTAATTCTTTTGCACATTTGAAGACTGGAATGGCCAGTCCGACAGCCGCGCTGGTTGCGCCGAGGAGTTCCATAGGTGGTCGAGATGAACGAGTTGATTGGGAGAGCTGTTGGGGGGTACAGTTGACAGACTCGGGGCGGTTCAAGCTGTGGTGGGGATAACCGGGCGTCTAACGGAATAAGAGAAGTGGCCAGTCTTCAGCCAGACTCTAGACAAGTCGGTGGCTCTGTTGATAGTAGGTGTGTGCTATTGATAGCAAGTGCGTGCTGTTGATAGTAGGTGCGTGCTGTTGATAGCAGGTACATGCTGTGCACACTGGCCGAGGTATTGACAGGCTCAAAGTAGGGGGTACACATCGGACTGTGTAGTACGTTCTCGTCGTCAGTTAGAGAACCACGCACTGAGGGACCCACACAGCTGGGACGTAAGCACTCCGGCTTCGATTAGTACTATGACTTATGCTGCCCCTAAAGGCTGTGGCAACACCGTCTTCGCCCATGAACGAACACAGAGAGGAAAGCACAGGATAGTCAAGTCAGGCAATTACACCTCGGGTCTGCTCTAGATACCACATATGCACAAATATCTTGAAGGGGCTTCAAAAGTGTACGGCATCCTATTTCATTGGGCTGTCATCAAAATAAATTCCCATTCTACCCAAATGGACCACAAAGAGAGAGAGAGAAAAAAGAGGACGAGATAAGAAAGATCATTTGCCGAGGAATCGGAGTCGTGGGACCAGAGA
>Ga0307515_10012464_pt1 | contig 15991 bp, 16 predicted proteins | sample 17_EM_MG_FD_194513 | JGI IMG/M metagenome (GOLD analysis project Ga0307515, IMG submission 194513) | Populus trichocarpa ectomycorrhiza microbial communities from riparian zone in the Pacific Northwest, United States - 17_EM | ecosystem: Host-associated > Plants > Roots > Unclassified | place...
CATGATTCTATAAAGAACTGAAAAACGACTTATCGAAGAACAACTGTCTTCGTGACGTCATCCTTATACTTCTCGTTCGCGAATCAATATTCGTTGGGTGGGGGTCTCTGTTTCCAATAGTGCTGGTGCTTAGGTACAAGTTATCTTTGTGTCACACTCCTATCAAACTTGATTTACTTGGCTTTCCTGGAATTAGTGTCTTTGTGTGTGGGTTGCGTGACCATGTGATCACGAGGTTCACATCATTGTGTCACACTCCTATCAAACCTGATTTACTTGGCTTTCCAGGAATTGGTGTCTTTGCGTGTGGGTTGCGTGACCATGTGATCACGAGGTTCACATCATTGTGTCACACTCCTATCAAACCTGATTTACTTGGCTTTCCAGGAATTGGTGTCTTTGCGTGTGGGTTGCGTGACCATGTGATCACGAGGTTCGCATCAGAGCCCCAGAAAGCATAGAAGAATCAAAAAGTATATCAGAACTAGAACCCCCCCTAAAAACTTCTGAAAATAACTCACAATAGTATCCTTAAGCTCCACGGCATATGTAAGACACCTGCCATTATCATCATGGATAGAGAGAATTTTGTTGCGGTTATGTATTTTGATGACATTTTGATCTATAACAAGAACTTAAAAAAACATCTTGATCATTTGCGTAATGTACTTAGTGTATTGCGTAGTGAGTAATTGTATGCTAATCTTAAGAAGTGTACCTTTTGCATGGAGAAAATTGTGTTTCATGGCTATGTCGTAATTACGCAGGGTATCGAGATGAATAAGGAGAAACTTAAGGCCATCCGGGTTTGGCCTACATAAAAATCGATAAGTGAGGTAAGGAGTTTTCATGCACTTGCTAGTTTTTATAGAAGATTTGTGAAGGATTTTAGTACTATTGTTGCATCTTTAACTGAAAAATTGTGAAAAAATCTGTTGGATTTAAATGGAATGATGAACAGGATAAGGCTTTTAATTTGTTAAAAGATAAACTTTGTTTGGTGCCTGTTTTAGCTTTGCCAGACTTTGCGGGAGCTTTTGAAGTAGAATGTGATGCTTCAGGTATAGGTATAGGAGTTGTGTTAATGCAGGATAGGAGGCCCATTATGTATTTCAATGAAAAACTTAATGGGCAGCCTTGAATTACCTTACACATGACAAGGAGCTCTATGCCTTAATAAGAACTTTAGAGAGGTGGTAGCATTACCTATGGCTCAAGGAGTTTGTGATACATTTAGATCATGAATCATTGAAGCACTTGAAAGGGCAAGGTATGTTGAGTAGGAGACATGCTAAATGGGTTGAATTTATTGAAACCTTTTCGTATGTGATCAAGTATACAAGGAAAAGAAAACATTGTGGCTGATGCACTTTCCCGCATGTATGTTCTTTTATCTACTTTGGATGCTAGGTTTTTAAAAACACTTAAAAGAATTGTACAATGATGATAGTGATTTTACTAATGTTTACAATGCTTACGAAGCTTGGGCTTTTGGGAAGTCTAGGTCCATCTTGCTCCATATGTTCTAAACAAGCTCATTCAATGCTTCTTTAAGTTTCTTTGTCCTAGCTCTTTTAATTGGCCCAATTGGCACCTCCAATGGGTCTTTAGCATGATTACGTTTGGTGTTGGGTTGATCCCCATCATAGATAGTACGACTTCATGGGGTCCCTAAGAGCATTGTGTCTAATAGAGATGTTAAGTTCCTTAGCTATTTTTGAAAGGTGTTATGGGGGCAAATAGGATACTTTATTGTTTTCAACTACTTGTCACCCCCAAACAGATGGACAAATCATAGTTAATAGGACCTTGACACAATTTCTACGTGTTGTCATTCAAAAGAACTTAAGAATTGAGAAAATTGTTTGTCATTTATAGAGTTTGCATATAATCGTAGTGTTGCGAGGTCGCGGTTGCACAAATTAATTACTCTAGCTTAAATAAACAAGATAGTATATAGCAAGCAAGGGAATCGAAAGAGAATCGAAATTTATCAATAAGGTTATACAATATGCAATTGGGGGGGGATTGTGAAGTTATCTATGCTTGCTATAGTAAACAGAAAGAAGCAATCAATGCTAAATCAAAGAGAATCAAAATTTATCAAGAAAAACAAATCTTGGTCGCAAGTACACGTCTACCTACAGAAATCAGAACTGATCATAGAAATGAAACGTCAATTTATACTCTGAATATTTATCTTTTCTTATGTTGATTAGTTAACAGATCCGTTGTATAACTAATACTAACCATCAAACAACCACGGTGTCCGTACTAGTAATTTGATTCAATGGCAGCCTTAAGAACTACATGAGTTGATTAATCTAGACAACATAGTTGTCCGCAGTCCATGTTTGATTTGATCAATAAAATGTTCTCCCTAAGATTATTAATCTGGATCCACCACAATTATTAATCTTAGTTGTTTCACAAGTATATATACCACAACTCCGGTTTTGATAGCAAACTTAGCAATAGATTGTTCTCAATAATTACTTAGAGTCCGCTCTAGCAATTAAGATAAACAATCATAGGAAATAAGCATAGGAGAACAAATTCATTCATCATATAAACTGAAAAGAAAAGGTAAAATAAATCTTAAAGTTCTTGAAATCCGAAGGTTTCTGTGTCCTTGTAACCAAGAAAAAAAATTTAGCCTTGCATGTCTACTGAACAACTAATAAAAAAGAAAGAAGAAAGCATGATTTCGAATTCTGTTGGAGGAAGGTGTGTTTTTTCTCTCTTGGCTGGCCGTCCCCTCTTCCCCTTGTCTCTTTCTTTTTATATCCTACGGAACCTTAATCCCTTTTCTAGAAAATAATCCTTTCCTGGAGAAGCTAAATTGCCGAAATAAAGACTTGGATGTCGGTTTGGATGCTTTGGGATGTAAGTTGGACTTGTTTCTTCACAAAACCTGTCTGCTGGCAAAACTCTTATGTCATCTTAGAAACATCATATCAATCACATATGAGCTCCTTTTCTACTGTAATTTGGTAGGCTGATAGGTCTTCGAGTAAGGAATCCAACAAAATTATGTTTGCATCAAATGGACTTCTGTAGCTCAAGATATTCAAGTCAGAATAGCCGAAGGCCAACACTGGTAGAATACAGGATTTGACTTTGAAGGCTGCGATTTCCATGCTCTTTCTTTTTTTATTTTTCTTGCCATATATGTATAAGAAGGTATGAATGTTAGCTTTCTAATGCCACTAGAATCACTTCGTTTTGACATCTATAGCTCAAGTTCTGCACAAAACATCGATCGGAGGTCAAATTTGCCAATTATTTCCAATTTACTTCTTTTTGCGTCTTACATCCAAAAGTGTCTTCAAAACATAAAACAAAGAATATCAAGGCATTTTATATATAAAACATAGACAAAATACTGGGTAAATGTGGGCAAAACTATCAAATAATATGGGTACATCAAATACCCCCACACTTAGCTCTTGCTTGTCCTCGAAAAAGGATAGATGAAATCAAATTAAAATTAAATAAGTAAAATAACTATGACTAATCTCTTAATCTCCCATCAATGTCCAAGAGTACAAGCATTATAAACAAGAATACAATCAAGAAGGATAAAGATAATAAATTTTCATGAATTTATTTACATGCGAATTTCAAAGCTCAATTAATCATTGGGATTTAAATGAAATATATGTCATGTCAAAGTGATAGGTCCTCTCATTGATATACACTCCAACACTCACATGTTTAGAACTTATATATTTAAATTTCTCAAATTCAATTAATGAATATGTTCTACCATAAGTTTGCTCTTCAATCTCATCTCCATTACTTAAATATTACAAGCAATGCATGAATCAAAAAGTCTTACTTTTTGGTTGTAATGGGGCTAAGGTTAAGATGAGGTAAAAGAAATGAAAAGAAAAGGCTAAAACCAAAGGAAGTAGAGCATTCTAAAAAAAATGATTCTTTTGAAACAAGATATCTCATCAAAGCACACAAATTTTCCATCTTTAAGCACCAATGCTTAACTTATTTTGATTTCAAGCTCCATCAACATAAAATCTTAAGAACACAAAGGAACACTTTTCTATTCTATTCTTTTCTTTGTGTTTTTTCTTTCTTTCAGCTTTGGCAACTTTGCCCATCTTTTCATCAAGCATCACTTTTTTTTTTCTTTTCACATAATTTCCAACCATGATCCATGAGATATCAACAAGTATATGCTTTACTAATCCTTGGCCAGGGAAAAAGGAAAACATATAAAAAGTTAAGGCTTGGGTAAAGAAAAAAAAAAGATAAACAAGCTCAAAAGGGCTTACTAGTGATAATATGCTTTAGGTTGACTTTTTGGGTCAAGTAGTTAAAATTCCTAATGTCTTTATCATCTTCATGTACGCATGTAATGTGAATGTAATCTCAACAAGATATGAAGCAAGTTCTAGAGATACATATCATTAAAATAATACACAATCAAAGAATATAATGTTGAAGGCTTAGAAGCTTGTGTTGGTATAACACTATAAACTCAACGTGACATTTTTTCAAAGTCAATCCTAGACTAATTAAACTTTCAAACTTGCATGCAAACTCATTAATTCAATTTATATTTTCATCTCTCTCAACTAATTCTCATACATAATACTTATATTATCATAAACCAATGGGAGTTCAAAAGATAAAACTTAGACTCTTTTTTTTTAAAAAAAAACAACAAAGAAAACCAAAACACAACATTGTCCTCAATGTTGAAATAAAAGAAAAGGAATATAAGAGAACGAAAAAAACAAAGTAAAATGCGAAAAATAAAAGATAAGGGGAAAAGAAAGCAAATCTGATTTTTTTTTTGTGCTGGGTTGCCTCCCAGTAATCGTTTTTGTTCTATGTCATTGGCTTGACACATTGCATGCTCATGCTTCATAGATCGATTCAGCTAACTCCACAGAGACGGTGATTTTTACCGTCCAACCTTCATAGAAATGTTTAAAGCGATGCCCATTGACCCTGAGCACTTTGTTTATTTCTAAACTTGTAATTTCAACTGCACCATAAGAAAAAACATTAGAAACAACAAAGGTTCCAATCCAATAAGAGCGCAGCTTTCCAGGAAAAACTTTCAAACGTGAATGATAAAAGACCTTGTCTCCAACATGAAACTCTTTTCTTGTAATCATTTGGTCATGAAGACTCTTGATCTTTTCTTTATAAATCCTTGCATTCTCATAAGCATCATTTCGTATCTCTTCCATCTCTTGCAATTGTAAGTTTCTTACAATCCCAGCAGCATCATAATCCATGTTACATTATTTCATGGCCCAAAAAGCTTTGTGTTCAAGAAAGCAATAAAAAGACTTACCTGTCAGGCGTTCAAGCATTTGGTCCATGAATGGTAATGGGAAATGATTTTTGCGTGTAGAAAGATTAAGCTTTCTGTAAACAACACATATTCTCCATACACTCGAGATGCAAGTAGGAATGAGTTCATCATTTTTGTTCTTTACCAGCGTGATTCCAGTCTTTTTAGGCACCACATGGATAGGCGTGGCCACCCATTTACTATCCATGATGGGATAAATTACTCCTGCATCTAATAGTTTCAAAATTCTAGCTTTCTCTACCTCCATCATAGTCGGACTCAACCTCCTTCGCATTTCCCTCGTTGGTTTTGTATGTGATGCATACACATCGAGGGACTAATGCCCTTGATGTTGGCTAAAGTCCATCCAATAGCTGTTTTGTGTTCGCACAACAACTTCACAAGTTTTTCTCTTCCGCACATGTCAAACCTTTTGATAGGATAACAGGAAGTGTGTTGTTGTATCCAATGAATACATACTTCAGATTATCAAGTAAAGGTTTCAACTCTAACTCGGGAGCCTATAAAATAGATGGCAAAAGCTTTTTATGTGAAAGTAATAGATCAACAAAGACATTACCATGGGGAATGATTTGTAAAGCTTGCAAAGCCAATGCTGATTCGTGCATGTTTTGGGGAACACATATGTGCCTCTCCATCTCAGTAAAATCATAGTCATAACTCAAAGCGACGCTTAATCCATTCTCACAATCAAAATCAAAAACTTGCTGCACACACCTATCAACTTGGTCATAGCATATGATAGAATAAACATTATTTTAAGGATATTTCATTCCATCATAAAAATTAAATTCAATCATTTCATCTCCTACTTGCATGGACAAATTATCCTTACCACAATCAATTTTGTATTGGTAGTTTTCAAGAATGGTCTCCCAAACAATATAGGAGTGTTGTTTGATGAATCACAAGAATCACGTTCCATATCAAGAATATAAAAGTCGCATGGAATAACCAAACTATCAATGTTGACTAGAACATCTTTTATCACACCAAGTGGATAAATAAAACTACGATCCACAAGTTGTATTATTACAATACTAGTTTTAATCAAAGGCTCCAGACTAAGAAAATCATAAACATGTTTAGGCATAACACTAATGGATGCACCTAAATCGCATAAGGCTCTTTTAAAACTAGCATTAGCAATAACACATGAGATAGTAAATGCACTTAGGTCGTTTTGCTTCAAAGACAGATTCTTTTGAACAACAGTAGATATAATACCCATACTTACTGTTTCGTAACCTTTTAGCATGAAAGCTCTCTTGGTAGTGCACAACTCCTTTAAGAATTTGGCATACTTGGAAATTTGCTTGATAACATCAATAAAAGCAATGTTGAGTTTCAATTTCTTGAAGACCTCTAAAATTTCTTTTCTTTGTCCTCTTTCTTCGACCTAGAAGAACTCACAGGAAATGGGGGAATTTTCTGAAAAATGGAGCTCATGAGTTAGGACTTACCTTTGGAGTATTGGTCGTTGTTTCAGTATGTGGAGGAAGAGGATGTTTCTTCTTTATACTCAATTTGGTTTCTATCTCCTCTTCTTCCTCCATCTCAATTTGTTTCAACCTTTGCTCTTCAAGTTCTTTCCCACTTTGCAGCGTGATCACACTAACATTCTTGTTTGGATTTAATGCTTGGGAGGGCAACTTTCCATTCATTTGTGCCTCTAATTTCCCTACACTTGAAGCTACTTGCCCCATTTGCTTCTCTAAGTTGTGAATGCTTGACCTTGTTTCCTGTTGAAAAGACATGACATTTTGTTGAAAGGTCACTGTGTTAGAAGCCAAGGTTCTCATCATCTCACGAAGATCATCACTCGATGATCTATGACATTGGAACTTGTGACTGTAGTGGGCTATCGCGCTTGATAATTCTGTTGGGACTGAAATCCATGGAACTGTCAGCCTTGATTACCTTGTTGAGGCGAGTTCCCATAATGTAAGGTGGGATGATGATGCGAACCTCGTGATCTGGTCACGCAACCCACAATCAAGATTGAGATCTGATCCCGGAAAGCCGAAATAGGTCTGATAGAAGTGTGACACAATGGAAACCTGCCCCAAGGCACCAGCACTATTGAATTGAGTAGAATGACACCTCGAAGCCAGTTAATCTTTGATGAGTCAGATTTAGTTTGTTCAAGAACTGAAGAATGCAAGAATCACTCTCACATGTTAAAACCGAAAAATTCAGAAGTTATCATCATCAAAGCTGCCGAAATTTTGGCTTACATGAGTTTAAATAGTTCTTGAAAAATTAACCCTAATGGACCCCTTATGTGGACTTATATGAGGTTAACTCAAAACTGACCCAAAAACCCTAAACTAAAAAGCCCATAACCTGATCCGAACAAGCCTTGGATCCTAGCTCAAAACAAAGTTTTAATTAAGCCCAAACATGAAAGAAAATAGTAAAAATAACTAATTTGTCATTAAATACCACTAGCTTTTCTTTCCTTGTGTAGCTATGATGAATAAGGAATCCTTATAAGAAAAGGATTCTGAAACATTAATGAATCCTTCCCACACTTGGAGATTATACTGCAGCTCATTAAAGATTCTGGTGGAACTAGGAAATTTCCAAAACCAGCTGCCACATCCTTATACATTTAAGAATTTGTAGGAAAAGAATCCTAACCAAATAGGAAGTCCACAAGTCAAATGAAAGTAAATAACAAAATTCGTACAGCCTCTGTTGACCAGTATTGTGGTACCTTTCCGAAGTACGATTGACCTGAAATTTTAACCCATAGTAGCACAACATGTCTAGAGAGTCCATATAAAATTTTAGGCCGATCCAAAGGTTGGATTGAGAATTATAACTGTTGCCGTAAACCTGGACTGTTGCGCTTTTTACGCCAAAATCCGAATCTGACTTTACTTGGATCGTATCACAAGGCTGCACCGTATCAGATGATCTCTCCATCAGGGATTGTATGTGTTGGAAAGGGATCATACTTACACTGAGGTTGTCCATTGAATGCTCCATCAACTAAATTAGCTTGTTCAATGTGATTTATTGCATTGTTGGGCACATATCCGAAGCATGTCCTTTTAAGGAGCACATGCTACAAACTTTCACCTAGTGTACATTTCTACAAGCCAAAGAACACACAAGAGAAGCAAGATCATTTACTTTATTCTCAAGGTTAGAAATACTTACCTCATTTACTCGTTTGCTTGGGAAGTCTCCACGCGTGCCAAATTGTTTGGAGTTGGCTGCCATATTTGACATCAATTTGCATGCAGCCTTAGGTTTCTTATCTACCAATGCCCCCTCCACTTACCGCATCAATGATACTGTGGTCAGTAGGCATCATTTCTTCATAGAAGTATTGAATGAGCAGCTGATCAGGTATCTGATTATGAGGGCCTTGAATGCACAGTTGCTCAAATCTTTCCCAATACTCGGAGAGTCTCCCCATGAGATTGTCGAATCCCACATATTTATTTTCTTATGTTAGTAACTTGAGAGGCTGGGAAATACTTTTCAAGGAAAATCTTCTTCATGCCATTCCAAGTTCCAATGGAACCTGAGAGAATAGGAAAATCTTCTTCATGCCTTTGTTGCCCCTTTTAAAGGGAAAGGGAAACCTTTCAACTTAACATGTTCTTCGTCAACTCCATTCGGTTTCATGCCAACACAAACCATCTGGAACTCCTTGAGATGAGTACGAGGATCTTCTCCAGCAAGTCCATTGAATATTGGCAGTAAGTGTCTAAAACCAGACTTGAGCTCGAAGTTGACATTATTGTCTATGTTTATGCATAATGGTTGATTCTCCATGTTAGGAGCAGCGAGCTCCTTAAGTGTATGTTGTCATGCAACATCCATGGTGTTTACGCAAGCTTCCTTTCATAACCTGCGTAAAATGTTTTCTATTTTGTAATCTACCTGCACTTGTCTTTGGTTAATAGAACGGGTTACAGGCATAAATCGTCAAGAAAACTCAAAAGAAATCGGCCATACAAGAGATTGAAAACAATGTAAATTGAATAAAAATCTTACGCTAGAAAACAAAAACTGCCTAAAAACCCTAGAAAACAGCGGAATTTGGCCTCAATAGGGTGGGGTTAGTGGGATAATCTCCCTTCCTTGGTTCTCTAAAGAACTAAAAAAGATGACTTATCGAAGAACAACTGGCTTCGTGGCGTCATTCTTATACTTCTCGTTTGCGAATCAATATTCGTTGGGTGGGGTTCCCGTTTTCAATAGTGTTGGTGCCTAGGAACAAATTATCTTTGTGTCACACTCTTATTAAACCTGATTTACTTGGCTTTCCAGGAATTGGTGTCTTTGCGTGTGAGTTGCTTGACCGCGTGTTCAAGAGGTTTGCATTAGCCCCACTTATAATTGATCCAAATAAGTGATAATAAACCAAAGATTAAGAAGAAAAAAATAAAAATAAAAATAAAAATCTGAAATTACTATCCTATATATGCTAGACTCAGATTTGCCTCCTTTAAAAAGTCCCAAATAGATTAGGAAATCTGATTTGAATGTGGAATAAATTCTGAAGTGTTTTTGCCTTGTTTTGCATGGACAATTAATGAAGAAAATCTCCCTCTTCTATACCTGCCAATTTAGTTTCCGTCCTAGAGTAGAAGAATCATTAATTAATCCTTCTTAACTTAGGAAATCAGATCTGGCACCCCTTTGATCCACACGAATTGGGCTCTTCTTGGACTTGGATTAGATGAATTAGAGGTTGCTCTTCAAGCTCCTCTAGGTCCATCTTACTCCATATTCTAAACAAGCTCATTCAATGCCTTTTTAATCTACTTTTCCCTCGCTCTTGTAACTAGCCCACTTGGTACCTCTAGTTGGTGTTGGATGATCCGCATCAGGCCTATCTTCGGGTTTTTAACAATATCTAGAGTTCTGCAACTCCGATTTAAGTGATTCTAGTCCCATTTAAAAGTTAACATCCAATTCTACAACTTTCATGCGGGTTAACATCCCAAATTCTGCATGTAACTAGGTCAATTTCTGGTCACAAGTTAGCTAACAATACTGTCAAGAATTCCGGTTTGCATGTCCAACACATAAACACCCTTTGTATACAACATAACCCAACAATGACTGATGCGGATCAGCCCAACACCAAGCGTAATCATGCCAACGACCCATTGGAGGTGCCAATTGGGCCAATCACAAGAGCTAGGGCAAAGAAGCTTAAAGAAGCATTGAATGAGTTTGTTCAGAACATATGGAGCAAAATGGACCTAGAGGGGCTTGGGACAAAGGGTTGATGTGTCCGGCCCAATACCAGCCTTGTTAGGCTTGTTTTCCTAAAGCTACAATGATAAAAAGTCAGCAATTTATTCTCCTAATTAAGTAAGGAAGTTGGCCATATCTTATTCCTAAAGAGAGGAGGACCATTTAATGCTTTTCCTAACTTAGGAAGGAAAGTAATTAAATCAGCAACAAAGGAGGAAATTTGTTTTCTTATTTGTCCAAGTTAAACAAGGAAATCCAAGCTAATCAAGGACATCAAGGGGGGCAACAACACAAACTTTCCAAATCAGATTTCTCCTAGTTTATTTTGAGACTTCTTAAGGGTGACAAATCTGATTCTAGCATATTTAACATGATAATTTTCGGATTTTCATTATTTTTATTATTTTCTTCTTAGTTTTGGGTTATTATTACTTATTTAGGTCAATTGTAAGTGGGCTTCATATAAGTCCATCTAAGGGGGGTCCATTAGGGTTTTCTTAAGTCTAGAGTCAGTATAAATAAAGGCATAACCAAACATGTAAGGCCACACAATTTTCAGATCAATAAACTTCTTTGCTGCACTTATTGTGTGTTTGTGGGATAATCTCCCTTTCTTGGTTCTCTAAAGAACTGAAAATGACTTATCGAAGAACAACTGTCTTCGTGGCGTCATCCTTTTACTTCTCGTTCGCGAATCAATATTTGTTGGGTGGGGGTCTCCGTTTCCAATAGTGCTGGTGCCTAGATACAAGTTATCTTTGTGTCACACTCCTATCGAACCTGATTTACTTGGCTTTCCGGGAATTGGTGTCTTTGCATGTGGGTTGCGTGACCACGTTATCACAAGGTTCGCATTAATGATTATTCTTAAGATTTTACATATTCAAAGTTAGCTTCATAAGAGCATCCACACATAAATTTGTTTACATGTTCATGTTTCAACACACCATGGTCTCTTGTATGATTCCTACTTGTTTATTTTAACATGCAATACATAATTTAACATTAAAAGTGCCCCCCCTCTCCTTCATGTCTAGCCGAAGGCTCCAACCTTCCCTCACCCATTTTGTTCTTTAATGATTTCTAACATTGTCCAACCTTCTTCTTCTACCCCATTTCACACTTTATTCTCACTTTTATCTACCTAGAAAAATCCTCAAGAACCTTAATCTAAGAGTTAAAAATTTTAAACACTTACCCAATGTATAAGAAATTATTCTATGAAGGTTTTGGGTTTGTCCTAGCTGCGTTTTCTACTTCCTAAAACCTCTTCTTCCTCGTATTTTTCTTGGTCTTTCTTCACTCCTCTACTGCCGCCAACCTCCTCTCTTCCTTTTCCCTTAATTTATTTTGCTTTGATGCTTTAATCTTCACTCAAACCTCTTATTTTCTCTCATATGTTTGCTTGCATATGGTTTTCTCTACTTGTTCTTTGGAATAGGGTGTTGGAGAGAAGAGTGTCTCGTCCTTTTCCACTCTTCTTATTCTGTTGTCAACCCTCTTCTTCTTCTTCTTAGGGCTGACGGGTTTTTCCCTTCCTTTTTTTTTTTTTGCTTTTGTCCCTCATTTGTTTATATATTTTCATTTTAGTTCCCTCAAAAAGTCTTTCCCATATTAGGTCTCAATTTCTCCTTATTCATTTATGTGTGTTTTATACTTCAAGTTAGAGCTCTTGTCTTTTATCAATGGGTTCTTTTCTATTTACTAAATCTCATGCATTTATGTTTTAGGGGTTTACAGGGAATGAATGATGAGATTATCTTTGGCAATGGTATCCATGTTGGATAACCGGGAATGAATGATAAGATTTGGCTAATGGCATCCATGTTGGATAGCTGGGAATAAGCATTGAAGATTAGCTTTGGCTAATGATATCCATGTTGGATAGCCGGGAGTAAGGGATGAAGGAAACTCCGATTAATGGGGTCCATACTAGAATTACCGGTAATGAATGTTGTGAGCCATTTCATTTGAAAGCGTTTACTGATACGTTTAAATAAAGAGTATAATGTATTATTCATAATCGAAATTAATGCTTAAAGAACCATATAAAGAATTGATCATACTTAGGAATGAATAGTTATGTATGGAAGAATTCTATATGTACAAGGATTCCTAGACCATAATACATGTCATCAGTTGTTTGTTGAACATAACTTAAATAAAATAATGTGGCATAAGGTTGTATGAAGACGTGGAGTAAAAGATTAGTGATAGACTCGATGACTACGGATGAGATAAGAATAATACTTAGTGATTATAGTGTTAGTGATTAAGGATAAGAAAGGAACGAATGACCGTAGTATCAGTGATACGATCCAGGCAACAAAAAACAATGAAATTCGGATTCTGATGTAAAATGCGCAACTGTCTAGTTTTACGACAACAGTTATAATTCTCAATTCGATCATTGGATTGGGCTGAAATTTTATGTGGATTCTCCTGACATGTTTTCCTACCTTGGGTTAAACGTTCAGGCCAATCGAAGTTTGGGAAGACAATGCAATACCGGTCAACAGAGGTTGCATGAATTTTGTTATTTACTTCCTTTTGATATGTGGACTTCCTGTTTGGCTAGGATTTTTTTTCCTACAAGGATGTGGTAGCTAGTTTTGGAAATTTTCTAGTCTTGCAAGGATATTTGATTGGCAACAACATAGTTTCCATGTGTGATATGGTTTGGCTAGGATTTTTTTTCCTACAAGGATGTGGTAGCTAGTTTTGGAAATTTTCTAGTCTTGCAAGGATATTTGATTGGCAACAACATAGTTTCCATGTGTGATATGGATATTAATGTGGAATCCTTATGGTGTATGATATCTATCATTAAATAAGTTTTCAAGTTAACTAAGGATACTTTGCAAACAAGGAAACTAAAGAGGAGGCAACTTCAGATTTGATTTTCCTAGCTTATATGGAACTTCAAAAGGGCAGCAAATCTGATCATATCATATTTAGGATATTAAATTCGGATTTATTATTGTTATTTTTTTCTTCTTAGTTTATGGTTTATTTATATCATTTGAGTTTAATTATAAGTGTGCCTCATTTAAGTCCCCATCAGAGGTCCATTAGGGTTTGTAGTCTAGAGTCAATTAAGTATAAATAAAGGCATAACCAAACATGTAAGATTGGACAATTCAGATTAATAAAACGTATTTTGCCGCACTTGTTGTGTGTTGGTGGGATAATCTCCCTTCCCAGGTTCTCTAAGGAACTGAAAAACAACTTATCGAAGAACAACTGACTCCGTGGCGTCATCCTTATATCGTGAATCAATATTCTTTGGGTGAGGGTTTCTGTTTCCAATAATGATGGTGCCTAGGTACAAGTTAGCTTTGTGTCACACTCGTATCAAACTTAGTTTACTTGGCTTTCCGGGAATTGGTGGCTTTCCGCAGAAAACTAAACATGAGAAAATTGGATCAAATCAACTCGGAATTAGCTCAAATTTGAAAATATAATTACTGGGGTCCTAATCGCACCACATATCAAATTTGGGGTCAATTGGATATCGTTTGCTTTGGGTTCAAATTCGGGTCTAATCAGGTCTGATTCATAACGTTTTTGCATCAGTATATCAAACCTTGTCGTAAATTGTTCAAACTTTATATTTTGTCTATTTGGGTTGATATCACATTATATCTGAAATTTTAACTCAATTGAACATCATTTACTTTAGGTTCCAGATTCGGACTTAACTCGTCGTAAACGAGTCTGTTTTGCTTCAACTTTTGAAATTCGCTTGCTTTCTGTTGTTTTCATTTCTTGCAGTTTATTTTCATCATATCCAACATATTTGGGTGTTGTTTCATGATTTTGCATATTTTTTATTTCTGTTTTTATTCAAGTATTCAGGTTCGTTCATATTTCGGATAGACTCGCTTGCTACTCGCAAGACTATCATCGCAGTTTTGTTTTGTTTGTTTTCTAGTTTTTATTGCTTCTTGAGTCATATATATATTTGGATTGCGCTGCCAAGTTGGTTCTATTTGGTGTTGGTTTCAGTTTCGCAAGAACCGCAAAAAGGTGAGACGAGAGATGTGAGCGTGTGAGGATATTAAGAGTGTTTGAGCGAAACACAAGCGACGTGAGGATAATTTTTTTTTACCACTAACCAATTTTTGCAGGTACTATCATGTCAGCAGAAAACAACACACCACCACCCCCTCCCGATGTAGAACTTAAATTCCAAAGGCATGCCATAACGAAGATGATGGAAAGAATGAATTTGATGATGGGGAATGTGTGTGACAGACTTGAGAAGGTGGGAAAACATGGTAACGTGGCTGGAACATTTACCCAAGACATCAGAAAAGTTGGGGCTCAACACAAATCTAACAATGGCAGTGGGACCGAAATTTCAGCCAAGGTGAGCTGATTATGAGGATTTTGAGGAGGACGTTGATGATATTGGTGATGGCTGTTTTAAGGATGAGATCATAGGCCACCGGGAAGGTTTTTGGCAGCCTAGAAACCAAAGGGATTTCATGTATTTTGATGAAGTGTTATGGCAAAAGAAAAGGAGGATTCAAAAGGAGAGGTGGTATCAAATGGAGAGCAATAAAGAGATTAGTGTTCTAAAAAAAGAATCCAAGAGTCTAACCCGTATTCTAGGGGAGTTGAAGCAAGAACTTGGTGTGTTAACGACATCAATCAATGCCCAGCAAGCTTCAGAAAGAGAGGAGAAAATATGCTGCAATGATGATATACGAAATAGAACGGCTGCAACTTTCATCCACAGTTGTTGGCGACGATTGTTGGCAAGAAAAGAACTCCAAAGGCTTCAAAAAAAGGCTAAGGAATTGGCCATTCAACTTGTTGGTGATTCAAGGACGAATCATCTTGAAGAGAGAGGGAATGATATGATCCAGGCAAGATAAAATTCGGATTTTGATGTAAAATCCAGTTTTACGGAAACAGTCGTAATTCTCAATCTGACCGTTGGATCGGGCTGAAAGTTTACATAGCGTCTCCTGACATATTTTCCTATCGTTGTTTAAAATTTCAGGTCAATCGGAGTTTGGAAAGGCATCGAAACAGGGGTCAACATAGGCTATATGCATTTTGTTATTTACTTCCTTATGACTTGTGGACTTCCTATTTGGCTAGGATTCTTTTCTTAAAAGGATATGGCAGCTTATTTTGGGAATCTCCTATTTCTACAAAGATCTTTAATGGGCTGCAACATAGTTTCCAAATGTGGCAAGGATTCATAATTATTTCAGAATCCTTTTCTTACAAGGATTCCTTATTCATCCTAACTACAAAAAAAGAAAGAAGACTTCAGAATAAATTCTATCTTCAGATCAGATTTCCTAGTCTATTTGGGACTTCTTAATGGTGACAAATCTGATTCTAGCATATTTAGGATGGTAATTTTCGGATTTTTATTATTTTTATTATTTTCTTCTTAGT
>Ga0307515_10012465_pt1 | contig 15990 bp, 1 predicted proteins | sample 17_EM_MG_FD_194513 | JGI IMG/M metagenome (GOLD analysis project Ga0307515, IMG submission 194513) | Populus trichocarpa ectomycorrhiza microbial communities from riparian zone in the Pacific Northwest, United States - 17_EM | ecosystem: Host-associated > Plants > Roots > Unclassified | place...
ACAAATAGCTATACTTGACCACTTACCAAGTAGGTACACTACCTACGACCGGGATAATAATCAACTTGTAAAAAAAGCTGCTGATGGTAAAGTGGAGTATGATAGCGACGGTAAACCTAAGTACCAACAATTTCTTGTTAGCCCTAAGAGTTATACTGAACGTGGTACGAAAGAATACTTTACAAGTATTCAAAAAGCGATTATAAAAGATATTGAAAAGCAGGAAGATTTACGCACTGCACTCATTGTTGCATCTGCTGCTAAGAATACTTCAGAGGCAGAGAGGTTAAGAGGCGAGATATTCTCAATTGGAGCGTTGGATGCTGTAGCTAAGGGTATGACTGAAAACTGGCAGGAAGAGTACAAACAGATTGCAGCCCTGGATAATACCAAAGATCTTGGAGAGCAGATGCAAACCCAAGTTGATGAGAGTGCTAAACAATTGATGCAGGCTCAGGAACAAGGAGGGGATACTCAGGAACTTGAAAAAGCGCATGCTCAACTTATCCAACAGCAGCAGAGTCTCATGGGGGTAACTGAGGCTATGCAAAAAGGCTATGCTACCAGTAAAGAAGATAGGAATTACAAGGAAAAAGCTGAACAGGCTGTACAGGATTTAAAGCACCTTCAGAATCTGCATGCTCAAATCCAAAAGCAATATGTGGATCACGATAGTCCTATAAGCGGTGAAGTAGCAGACCATCTGTTCTTCCGTAATGCTGATCTCTATATGAGAAAACAGGCTATTGATAGGGAACAAATGAGAATTGAGAGGGCTGAGGGTCTACAAACTCATGCATTACCAACAGCAGAGAACTTTGATAATTTAATTACAAAATACAATGAACATCTTAATACCTGGTCTTCAGTAATAGATCAAATGAATGATGATGTAAAAGTATTACAGGGGAATGATAAAGAAGCTATTAAGGCTTTATTCTCAAAATATCGCGCTAAAGGAACTAATGAAGATGATTTTACTGGGGCCGTAGGGGATCTTGTAAAGAAGATACACGTTAAGCAGAAACTTTATAAAACCAGTGTTGATACTGCCAAAGATGAAATGCAGAGTTCTATAGGGTATACCAAATGGAAAGAGAATAATCCTAATGGTAAGTTTGAGGATTACACTCAAGCTGTAGCCGGCAATGCTATTCTGTTACATGATAAGGCTAACCTGCAGTATGTTAAAGATTTACATGAAATAGCTAACCAAAATCTCAATGAATTAACTTCTGGTAAAGGGTTAAATGGACTATACAGAGATCTGGCCGAAGATAAGCGTAAGATGGTAGATGCTATGAATGCCAGGAACAGGCAAAATAACCTGGATAAATTCTTTGCCCAGCAGAGTAAATCTGCTGCTGATAGATTGTCTGCTGTGGAGAAGGAGAGATTGGTAACTCAACTTGAAGAACAACTTACTAAATGGAAGACTGAGTTCAATGAATTGGAACAGCAAAGGGTAACCTTGGAAACCCAATTAAAGGACTACCTGAAAGGGAAAGGTATCCTTACTAACCTGAATAAAACTATTCCACTTCGCCAAGAAATAAAGCAGGTTAAGAACAGGGTAAGTTCTCTTGAAGCTCAAATTAATTCTGCTGAACACCAACTTAATTTACTTATCCCTCAGGCACAGGCCGCTGCTGAGAAATATGAAGCTACTGTAACTGAACAGGAATCAGAAGAAGAGATTGAAGAAATGAATGAGTCAGAGGAAATCTTTGAACCACTCAACGCTTCACAGGAAACTTTCCTCACAGCAGATGAGTTATTAAACTTTGAAGAACCTGTAGCCACCGATGAATACATTAAGTTAAAAGATACCCTGCCGGCAAGTGCTGTCAGGATACTGGATAAGATTGAAGCTGAGCATACTGAAGGCAGTCCCTACAGTTATGAGAAGCTGAAGAATGCTATGCGTCCGTTACTGGCAGCTAAAGAAATTTCTCAAAGTACTGTTAATAAAGTACAAATTGAGTTGAGGGAATATTTAAGGGAAAAGGATAAGCCTGTAAAACCTGCGCAGCAAAAAGAGGTAGAAGATATTCCTCAGTCTGCAGCAGAGGTCACGGAAGAACTCACACCTGCTGTTGAAGAGAATGTACAACCATTGACTTTAGATAACTCTGCTCTGTTCACGGAAGAAAATATTGAATCCGTACAATGGGAACAATCTGCCAAAACTACTAATGCAGTAAAGGGGAACAGTTCAGATTTAGTGTATAAGACTATTGAGATTGGGGGTGTAAGAAAACTTAGGAATGTGACTAAGGATGGGGCACCTGTACTTGACCCAACTACCAATAGAGAAACTCTTATTCCCGGTGCTATACAACCTGGGCATCAAGTATACTTACAGATTGATACAGATTGGAATGGTAAGATACTCAATGATGAAGAACTGGCTCAAGATGAATATCTGAATGAAATCAAGGTAGACGATAAGTTTGAAATGTACCTTGATAATGGTAAAATACGGATGGATGAATTTGCTTATGGTAATGTACCAATCAAGATAGTTGATGCTGCTACAGGTGAGACCTTAAAATATTTTCCAAGAGCTGACTGGATCACTGCAACGCAAGGAGCTGCTGACTACCGTAACGTTGAAGATGAATTCCCTGCTGATGAGAATGGTGAGAGATTGCCTGGTAATGTTGAATTGCAAAAGACTATTAACCTGCGTATCAGAAAGAGGTTGGTTGAAATGTGGAATGCAAATCCTGAAGCTAAATTACCCACTACAGTTACCAGTGTTAGCGGCGGTCGGGTAATGTATCATGGGGACTTGAATGAGAATACCGGTAAAATGAAGTACCGCCCTCAACTGGCTGAAAAGCTTTTACCTGATACCAGTTTGCAATTTGGTATTGCTAATAAAGATGGTTTGCTGGTGGGAAAGAACAAGAAGGCTCAGGAAAAGATGGAAGTGATTGATCTCAATCCGCAGCAGATGGAACGCTTAATTGGCACTGCTGAAAATTCCCGATCCTCTGTAGTAACTTTTATTCCAGTAAATAATGGTAAGTTTTTACCAATACCTATGCTTACTACACCTCTTACTAAAAGACAGGGGGAGATTAATACTGTATCACGGGTAATAGAATTGTATCTACAAAATGGTACTGATGCACTGGATGCTAAAGGTGAAAAATTAATAGCTCAAATACAGGATAAAACTGGATTTGATATTACTACTTCTACAGGATTAAAAGATTTTATTGAACAGTATTTTACACTTACCAATAATTTCTCTGACACTAAAACCGCTGCAGATGGAAAGGCGATAGCAGGTAAGAAACTGGTAAGATGGTTATTCAGTGTACCTGATGCAGTAGGTAACAGGAAAGATGGTAAGGCTGATATTAAGGTAGGTACTACTTATAGTGGCAAGAAACCTATCAGGGCTGAATTGGTCAATGGTACTCTTAGTGCACGGTTTAGGGATGCATTAATAGCTGGCCTTGGTACCCGGATGAAGAATGTGAATTTCACTAATGGTAATCTTAAAGGTGTTAATGATCCACGTCCAATTACTCAGATTACCATTAACAGCAATGATGTATTGTCAGCTAAAGAATACCCGAACTATAATGCCTACCTGAAATCATTTGTACAAACTTCTGTATATGGTAAAACTCAGGTAAAGGATAGTAAAGGCAAGAGCCATTACGTATATGCAGTAAATGGTCAAATGATGCTGGATGCAAGTAAGCTCCTTCCTTCTGCAGCAGATTCGACAAATGCACGGGAACTGGTTAGTAATCTTTCAGATGTAAATAAAGTTGAAGAGAACTTTGATGATGTAGCTGATGAGATTGATGCCTGGGGAATGGATAACTCAAGCAGAAATATTGATATGGTAAAACATACTATCCAACCTGCTGGTAAAGAACTTACTTTGGCTAACTTACAGGAACTATATAACTTTACCCCAACGGACAACCGAAACACCATAAACCCTGAAGAAGCCCTACAGCATTTACAGAGTCTTGGTATCAGCAAGATTGCTGACGGGTATAACCCGTTCATTAAATGCTAATAACTCATGTCTACTTGTAATCAATTTCTGGCTCCCAATGGCGAGCCTTCTTTGCTTTATGCCGGCCTGTTACAGAAATATGGTGAGGATAGAGCTACTCAGGTATGGAACTGGGTTTATAGCCCTGCGTTTAGTGGGGGTAGTGAACTTGATGTTAATGGTGAACCAAGTTTATCTGCTGTTGAAGATAGATTGAATGCAGGTTTAGACAACTCAAGTACAGCTACTGATACAGTTCCCAAGGAAAGATTTAAAGCAAATTCAATAGTTGAGTTCAATAAGATAGTTGAAGATTTATATAAAGAAGCTCGTGCTAATCCTGGGCAGCGGTATAATATTCCTCTATCACCAGCAGATGTATTCCAAATGGGTAAGGAAAGACTTACAGGTGTACAACTAGCTAATCTACTGGATAAAGAAGATACCCCGTCTAATATCATATTTGAGAAAAGCATGTATGCTCAGATGCAGAATATCCCCAGGAATTTTGCTAAGGGTATAGCTATAGAAGATAGCAATCCATTACAATTGGATGAAGCTTCAGTGCAGAAGCAGATGAACTTGATGTTCGCTCAAATCAGAAATGCTGCTGACGAACCTTCAGGTAAATGGTTTGATTTGGGTATTCAGAATGAAGTACTTGATGCAATCATCTTTCAGTTCTACAATATTTACTCTCAACTGCAGAATGATCCTGCTAAAACTGAAAAACTTGCAGGCCGTTCTATGATGAAGTATATGAGGGAAGAAGTACTGGACAAATTCAAAGGGCTACAGCAAGCATGGGTTACAGTGAATGAAGGTAAAAGTGCTAAGCGTAAACCATCAGCTCAATCAGCAGCAATGGTTGAGAACCTTAGCAATATAATTAATAGCTTCTACGCTAAAGGAAGTACCAATAGCCTATGGAATTTTGCTATTGAAAGATTGAACAGCTATGGCATCAAGATGCGAACTGGGGAAGTGATTGATAGCTTGGCTCAAACTGAATCTGCTGTGATAGAAGATGAGAATGGCGAATTGCAGATTGAAAAAGGTGCTATCACTAAAGATAGAGGGGATAGTTCTTTTGAAATGGATATGAAGGACACTGCTAGTACACGGTTGAAGTTATGGTTACTAGCCACGCCTGAAAGTAAGTTCATTGATGAAGCAAGTCCTGAAAATGTAACACCTGATATTGATTTATTTATAGGAAAAGAGGAAACCCGTAATCTACTGCAGAAAGGTATCAAGACTGACTTAATACTTCCTGCTACCAGCGCAGCTAAGTTGAAACTTACACCATTGAGTTCAATCTCAGATAAAGTAGTGACTACTGAACGGGATAGAATGTCTCAGAAAGTAGTTGAAATTGATGGTAAACCGTTGAGGATAACTGCAGTGAGAACTGTAACTGAGAGCGATACCAATGACCCATCTCTCACCAGCAGAATAGAGAAAGAAGAAGGACGTAAACCAGAAATTGGGGATGTGATACTTAAAGTTGAACCTTATGTACAGGGTAGAAATATCCTGGCACCAGAGATGAACTTTCTTGGTATAAATAAGTTGGCCAGTTTCGAGTCATTATTCCAGGATTTATCTGCACTGCTTGCTAACCGTGAACCTTCAATGGAAAACTATCTGAATGTAATGAAATCCTCAGGCAATGCTAATATTCAGAGGGTAGCTCAAAGACTTGATACTGAAATAGCTACTGGAAAAGATCATATAGCTAAGGAATTTGTATCGGTAATGTCAGCAAGCTATCAGCGTATGTTGATAGTGATGCTTACCCGTAGCAAAGATGGTTACATTGAACCTACTGTAATTGATAGTAACCGGGCCAGTGAAGTTCAGACGCTACAGAAGTTCTGGCAAGAAGCTCAGAAAATAAGTGAGATATTGGGTAAGAATGAAGCTGGACAGGTAGTAGTTGATGCTAATTTGGCTAATGGATTATGGGATGAATTACAGAGAATTTACACTGAAGTTCCTAAGAGGACTATACTGGCTGCTGATAATGAAGCTCGCCAACGGTTAGGTAAAGACTTTGATCGTGCTATAGCTGAAGACCAGCAGAAGTTTGCAGAAGCTGACAAAGCTTATCTGCTGCGAAAGAAAGAGTTCTTGAGGACTATCCTTGAAGTCAATGGCATTACCCTGGATGATAGAGCTATCACTGATTTGATGCCTGATAAGGAAGTAAACTCAGCGATACTTCGTTTAGGAAAAGGTACACAGCTTAAATCAATCTTTGCTGGATTTACACAGGAAGGTAAGCCTATTGGATTAGTAGATGTGTTCGTATGGCGCATGGCTAAATCTGCTGCTGAGGATGAAGGGGAACTTGAAGTTGGGGAAGAGTTTGAACCTTATAAAGCCAATAATCCTCTCTATGTTGAGAATACTGCTATGAGAATACTGGCTAAGGTGCAGTTGAAATATACACCTCAGATTTATAGTCAAACACATAAATCTGCTGAGGGTAAAACTATCTACAGCTATGGCCTTAACTCAGCTCTATCACATGCAATAAGAAAGTTTAAAGAAGATCCTGCATACCGTGCGCAATACCAGGATTCTTATTTTGCTAAGAATAGCTGGTTACTGGAACAATTAAATACACAGGATTGGATACTGGATAAATTTCAACTTACTTATCTTGATGGTATTAAAAATCGTTATGGTTCCCGTGATGGTGTTACCCGTCCTGATATGAGTGACCGTGAACAATGGATGACTGTACTGGCCCTGTTTCAAAATGGGGGTAATGAGAAATCTCTTGCACATATGGTGTCTCTTACCCACTCAGATAAGACGAAAACACCGGTGTACATGAATAGTCCGCGCCTTATAAATACCATGACAAGGAAAGATGGCCAGCTATTCATCGCAACAGATGTACTTGATAAAGTCTATAGAAGTATATTTCTTTCTGAGCATCAAAGAATGATACAACCTGGCGGGGAAGAAATTAAAGGGTATGAGAAAGGTAAAAAACATTTCTTCCTGCTTCCTATGTTTAATAAAGAGCAAATGTTCTCTGCTGAGAAGGATGGAACTATTACTACCGGGGAACGCAGGGCAATATGGGCTGGAGATGATATAGCCGGAGCTGTTATCAATAACCAGGATAATGTTCTGTTTGAGAGTACGGCTAAAAAATTGATTTCCCGTCAACTTAATCAAATGATTAAGGATACTCAGGCTTCATGGGGAAGCAGCAAATTACTTGAAGGAGGATTACCTGGAAGTAAGAATTATTATAACCGGTTGATGTCTAAAGTGGGTATTACTGCATCCCGTACTAATTGGTTTGATGGTACTGAGAAACTGGATAAAGAAGTTGCTGACAAGATAGCTATTCAGCTTGCAGCAGCAGACTATACTATTAATTCATTCTTATTTAATACTGGTCTTAGCCAATTATTCTATGGTGACCCTGCACTTACTTTCAAGAAAGATGTACCAAGTACTCTCATTGAGTATGGTAAAAGGTTAGCTAAAGATGTTGCACCGGGACGGGATGGTGAATGGTCGCACAGTAAAGATTATGTAACGATGACTGCTGATGACTATGAGCCTCTTGTGAAAGAACTTAGCCAATTACCGGCTTATGCTACTGGAAAAGCCAATGCTACCGACGCACAAGAGATAACTACTATGAAGGAACATCTTAGTGTGATGTATGCTTATGGTAGAGTTACTAAGTCACAGTATACAGCGGCGCTCGGTATAATTAGTAAAGCCAACGGCGGTTACTACCGGTTTGGCCCTGAGCTTGAAGCTATTATATTGCAGCCAATGAAGCCGGTAGCTACCGGTATGACAGCGCCAGTGAACGGAGTAATGAGTTATGACTATGTGAAATCATCTTCATTCCCTCTATACTCACCTATGACTGCTGGGCTTGAGATTGATAAGCTTAGGAAGGCAATGGAAGGTAAGAATGGTATTGACAGGTTAAACTTTATTTCAGCTAAGAAAATTGGCGCACCCGTTAACATTCTGAAGCTGTATGATACATCAGGTAAAATTGATGAAAGTATATTTACTTCTGCTGTGTGGGATACAGATGCCCGGCAGTTAATGAACCGTTCCCAGTTCCGTATACAGCAGGATAATCCTTACGATGAAGATAAGAATGCTATCCTTACAGTGAGTCAGATGAATAAGAATATCACTGAGAAGATACCAACCATTAAATCTAAATTCAACTATCGCGGAAATGAAGTATCCGGTAAAGAGTTACGACAAATCAAAGAAGATATTCGTAAACAACTTATCACTAAAGGCCATGAGAAATTCTTGGCTAAAGTTGGTGCTGAATATGATACAGAAAAGGATATAGTAAGATTTAAGGATAAGAAGAAATTCTATAATCTGCTGGCTGAAGAAGCAAAGAGTAGGGATGGATATACTGTTAATGATCTATTGACACTCAGCAGCTTTGTTGATAATTCAGATGAACTTGTAGTGCCATTGGCATTCACACCTTCTGCCAGCAGGTTCGAGGGATTGATGATGTCAATGGTAAAGAAGATAGTTCAGATAAAGATGCCTGGTCACTCTTTTATACAAGCATCACCAGCAGGATTCAGAACTCTTTCTACATGGGAAGATACTAACCTTGATAGAAGCCAGATAATTTGGACTAAACCCTTTGATGGTGACCTGAAGACAGCCCATCTTGGGAATGATGGGCAAGTAATCCCGGCCCAGGTAGTTGTTGGTTTCAACTATTTCAATAATGAAGGTAACAGGTTGAATATACAGGATTTCATCATTGAAGATAATGGTAAAAAGATACTGGATACTTACCGATTACCAGCAGAACTATTTCAACTGATTGGTGCACGTATCCCTAACCAGGGCCACTCATCAATGTTACCGATAGAGATAGTTGGATTCCTTCCACAGCAAATGGGGGATATGATTGTAGTGCCGGCAGGTATTACCAAGCAGATGGGTGCTGACTTTGATGTGGATAAATTATACACTTATCACCGGGCTTATACCCAGGTTGATGGTAAATTACAAGTAACTGATGGTGCAGAAGATGGTTTGAAGAATCAGTATTTTGATGTGCATTGGTCTGTACTCACTAACCCTGAAATGCTGCCAATTGTAATGAGCCCACTAGATAAAGATGATCTGAAAGACCTGGCCGCTGAATTATCACCAGCAGGTAAACAAATACCTTATTACTTTTCACCTACCTACCAGATGAGGGATTTCCAATCCATGAAGGGTGCTAAGGTACTTGTAGGGCAAACTTCTCTTGCACTTACCAGTAATGCAGTATTGCAAACAGGCAATGTAGGATTGGCTGAATGGGCTGTAGAAGATGCTAAGAATAAGTTCATGAAAACTGCTTCGGTGAGCGTCGCCAGAGAAGATGGTAGTGAGTTACAATTATCTGAAATATCAGGGTTTGGTGAAACTACTTACAAAGGTGATTTAAGAACGAAAGCTGATAATATACAAATACAGCAGAGTGAATCAGTTGACCATGCTAAGAATCGTATCATTGATAAGATCAATCTCGATCCCAATACCTCAGCAGCATCCTTGGCAATGAGCAGGCTTCAAACACCTGACCAGGGAACGCCCGGTGAAGATGATTTTATTCCTGGTGAAGCTATCAATCTTGAGTATAATGCTTTGCTCTTGATACAACCAATAGTACAGGAATTCTCTGCTGCATTGAGTACTGCTAATGATACATTAAGTACCAATTTTGAAAGTAAGGTTAAAGACAAGGTATATGATGCTTTAGAACTTAAATATTTAGAAATGTTGGCTATTGAAGGTGAAATGGGAAGTGAAGGAAATCCAAGAGATGCAGAACCTTTTTTAGATTTCTATGAATCATTATACTTTAATCCTCAGGAATTAAGAAATAACCTTAAAGCACAAGGTAAAGATTATCCAGCAAGGCAAATTATGGCTTTAAGGTTATTCAAACAATTTGATGAGATTGGATCTCAACTTGTTACCATGCAATCTACAATGGCTCAGGATACCCGTGGGGCCGGTAAGGATTTACTTGGTGCATTGAATACTGCTGAGAAGAAGGAGAATCCTAACCTTACCAGTGCTGTCTTTTTGGCCAATACAGATGGTTTGTTTCAAAACAGTGAAGGGCGGACTACTGAGGTTGGTGTAACTTATAACACAACTATTGATACAGCTATTGACCTTTATAGTCCTGAATTACCATATAAAGCATTACAGAAAACTTACAATACTGTAATGGAACAGGCTGGTAAAGAAGGTATTACCGATGAGCAGAAGAAGCTTGTATTCAATGCGATGAAATCTTTTGCCTTTAACAGTAAATCATTGGGGTTATATACCAATGCTTATAGTGAACGCATCCACCTTCTTTTCACAGCAGATGGAACTGATAGTTTAGCTAAACGGGTACAGAAAGCTAAAAGCAGTTGGGGAAAGAATGATTACTTCCTACAAAGGTTACAGACCAACATAGATCCCGATGGTATTAAACCAGATATAATTGAGTACAATGCTGCCAAAGCTTCTCTTGCTGATGATGTAGAGAACAGTAAAGCTTGGTTGGCAATGCTTACATCTGTTGATGAAGATAGAAAGAACTTAGGTTTTGATTTACTTAGGTACACTTACGTTACAGGGGGATTACAAGGTGCAAGAAATTTCGTGAAGTTTATTCCCTGGGCTGCCATAGAGGGTAGTGAAATATCTTTTGGCCTTAGGGAACAGTTTAATAATATCGAAGCGTTTAACAATAGTGGTGTACTGGTTGAACAAATCTTTCAGCACAATCCAAGTATTGCCCGTCAGCTCAGTACTGATTTGAAAGAACTTGGTAATCCTGAATCTCTCGGAGATACTTTCCTATTACCAGTATTCAATGTAGACAATAGGAAAATTAACCCAGCTTCTGATCTTGCAGTTAAAATGACTGGAGCCGATGGTAAAGTAAGAGAAGATTATCCTACTTACCTATCATTCAGAAAGGATAATAAATGGTTATTGTTCAAACAAATGGGAAGTTTACCTTCTGATAATCGCCCATTATATGCTCGGATAGATATACTTGGTGATAGCAGGATTGGATTACTTGAGTATTCATCCACAGCAGGAGAAATTGGGCAATCAGGATTGCGATCTGTGATAGCTGAAAATAGGGCTCCGTGGTTTGATGTAATGGAAGCTGACCCTTATAAATTAAGTAATGGTAAACTGGATGCATTAAGATTGCCTGCAGCTCAAACTACTGCTATGCAAAGGATAGGACTTAATTCTGAAACTGGTGGTCTACAGGATATTTTAAACAGTCTGGCCACAATCAATTCTGATGAAGAACAATCTCAGCATATCCGTACAATTGCTGGTATTCTCAGTCAATTAGAAAGAAATCAAGGAGAAGAAGTAGCTTACCATGATATACTTGGGTTGAAGAATGATTTTACTTACGAGATAGGTGAATTGAAATCTGGTGAAGCTGCTCGATTTAGTTCCAATTTGAACAAAATGATATTCTCTAAAACTGAGATTGTAAACAAGCATCTGCTGGCAGAGAATATCATTCATGAGCATCTTCATTATCACACAGCTATTTTGGCGATGGGGATTGAGGGTAAAACTGGATGGGATAGGAGAGGATTTAATTCTGCTGCTCAGGAACAGATGCAAAAGGTTGCTGATTTCATTGTGGCTAATCCTAATTTGGAATCAAAGCTCTCTGCTGTTGAAGATATGAGGAAACAAGCTTTGAGCGAACTTCAAAAGAGAGTAGCTTCATGGAATAAAGAGCAATATAGCAGACTGGAATATGCTTTTTCAACACCAACAGAATTCATTAGCCATGTACTCAGTGATAAGAGAACTATTGGTTTTATGAATACTGTAGCTTACGATGGAAAGAAAGTAACTCTGCTGGATAGAGTGAGGGAAATATTCAGTCAGATATGGAATGCATTGGTTACTGCTCTTGGAGTAAAAAATGGTACACTTGCAGAAGAATCTGTAAAGAGGGTACTCGACCTTCTTCATCACCAGCAGACTTACAACTACAATAACAAGTCTGAGAATTTCAATGATCTGGCTTCAGATTTAAGTAACGCTAAAATAATTACACCAGAGCTAACTGCTATTGATAAAGTGATTGGCAAACTGGAAGAGCAGAAACAGGAATTGATTAGTTCTTACACTGGTATTCTTGATAGGAAATCCCGTCTTGGTAAACGTCATAAGATTGAAGAAATTGATTTGGATATTGCCAAATTAAAAGAAAGCCAGGATCTAATGTTGGTAAGTGAGATTGGTAAAAAGCATCTTCAATGGATAGCTCAGGTTGAAGCTAAGGAACATCCAAATGATAATGAGATTATGACTGCTATCCGTATAGGTAATATGTGGCGCGGTATAGTTGACTTAATGTTCGGAGATAGTACTACTTCAGTAGATCCTGAATTGGCTAAACTGGCCAGTCAATCTGGTAACTTGGTACATAGCCTATTGACTAAAGGTAAAGAATACATGATTGATGAAAGTGCAGGGGTAATACCTTCTATCTCAGAGTTTGAGAATGTGGAAGATATTCCTGCTGACCAAAAGTTCCTTCGCTCTCTATCCTCAGCAACTAAAAGTACAGTGTTATCTCATGTATCAACCTTTATTGAAACCACTTCCCGCCAGAGAGATGAAGATTGCTACCGACTGATGGGGGAATTGAATAAGCTTGAGAAAGAGATGCTGGATTTTGCAGGGGGTAAGAGGGAACTGGAATTATTATATAAGAAGATGGGTGAGGCAGATGATGCCGGTATGGGCCTTACATTGAGGTATAGTCCTCAATGGTTTGATTGGCGCAAACAGATTGTGGCCAGAAGAAATGGTAAACTTGCCGGTATTGAAGAAGTACATAAAGGAAGTATAGCAGGGCTTGGCACCAAGAAAGCTGTGTGGAATAAATTCTGGAATGAACTGGATAAGAAAGCTGTGTTTGTAGATACCAGGGAATTCTTTGACCCGGTTACCGGCGATATGAAAGCTTCATCTGCTGCTAAGGGTGCACTTATTAAGGAAGTAGGAACTGAGAATGTTGAAGCCATTATTGCCCGGGCCCAGGAAAGGTACTTACAGTATATCGAAGACAAGACAACTTACTTTGAAGTGTTGGATGAAGAGGTAACTCTCGGTTCACGCACAGCAGAAGAAGCTGAGACTTTAAAGAAGGAATGGCAAAACAGCAATAGTCCTAATGTATTCTTTGATCGTGCTAACAATGCACGAACTTATAATACAGCTACCGAGCGGTATATTACTATGGCGCCTAAAGCTGCAAGTAAAGAATTCTGGTCTGAACATTATTCTAATCTGATGAGTAATGAAACTACTGCAGATTTCTATAACAGGTATAAAGGAATACTGGATGAATTACTTGCATATCTGCCTAAAAGTGTTCAGGACAGGGTAGGCTCAGATTTCTTACCAGTAGTGAGAAAAGAGGCAATGAGTGATATGTTTAATGTTCGTGACTGGGTAAAGACTTTCAATGAAAGATTTGTTAAAAGCATTGCTGCTGATGGATGGGCTGAGAATATGAATGACAGAGCTTACAGTAAAATACCTATTGATTATGTGAATGTAAATAAGACTGCTGTAGAAGATAGAAGCAAAGATCTGATTGGTATTGCACGGATATTTGGTATGATGGCTCTGCATTATAAACACTTCTCTGCTGCTAAAGATTACATTGATATGGGAGAAACTATCTTGAAAGAGATTGAACGGTCCCGTATTGAGGGTGTAAGTCAAATGGAACAGAATGGTAAAGTAGTAACTGTAAAAAAAGGATTGAGGAATGCACTGGATGCACTTCAATACCTGAAAGAATATGCAGTGTACCGTAAACCTAAGCAACTTGAATTGAAAGGCGCTACTGTCTACGCCCAGCAGACTGGTACGGGTAAGAAATTCTCAATTAATCCTCTTAGACACCGTGCAATTTCTAAAGAAATAACCCGTCTGCTGGAAGAGAGAAAAGGGATTGAAGGCCGTTACCATTCAGGGGAACTGGATGAAAAAGAATATAATACTTTGATTGCACCAATCAATGAAAATCTTGGCAAGTATGAAGGGTTCAGCATTTATGGTTCAAAAATTGGAGATAAACTAATCGGCATTAATCAGTTGAAAGCATTGAGCTACAATCCATTCTCAGCAGTAGCCAACGTTACCTTTGGCCTTATCTCTGTACAGATACATGCTGCTGGTGGTAGAGATTTCACTGCGTCAGAAGTAGGGGCTGCAAAGAAGTTGATGCGGAAAGCGCTTTATGATAAAGTACTTGCTGAAAAGATACTCAACACTATGGATAGACTTGGTGTAATAGGGGATTATGTAGATGGATCGTATGGTAAAAATCCTGAGTTCAGGGATAATAAACCTACCTGGAAGAAAGTAATTGATCCATTTGCAATGATGAGAAAGTCTGATTTCTACATGAAAGGGATAACCACACTGGCTCACCTTCTTCACCAGCAGGTTGATGTAAACAGTGGTAAAATATCTGTTTGGGATAGTCTCAATAATGAAGGTAAATGGAATGCTGCTGAATATGGAGAGAATACCAAATGGTATAGTGCTGATGTAACTGAACAAACTGAATGGGATAAACTAAGGAATAGGGTTATTCGTATCAATGTTATTCTTCATGGTAACCAGGATAAGAATGCACCACGGCTTATTAATAAGTTCATCCTTGGTAGATTACTTGGGCAATTCCGTTCAAGCTGGCTACCTGAAGGTTGGTACAGCAGGTTTCAAAATGAGAGATTTGATGAACAACTTGGCCGAGCAGTTAAGGGGCGTTACCGTTCATTCTTTAATCTTGATAACCAGGTTGGTGCTGTTGGGTATGCTATGATAATGGGTAGACAATTACTGAATATAATGCCATGGGTTAAAATGGATCCATTCTCAGGTATTACTACCATTGGGGGTAAACTGTTAAGTGATGGTACGGATGTAGATATGGAAAATGTAAGAAGGACTTTTTCAGAGCTGGGATTCTTCCTTACCCTTGCAACAGTAGTGGCAATGCTTAAACGGTTACAGGATGATGACGATAAGAATCCTTATATCCAGGTAGTGATTAACATGCTAATAAGGACTAAGCAGGATATTGATTTATATGCCTCTACAAGTTTATTTGATGCGGTATTCAGAGATCCAATACCAGCAGTAAATGTTATTAAAGATTATTGGAAAGCAGTAGGAGCTACTCAGCGCCTGCTGATGGATGATGACTATGAATTTGAGCAATGGGTATTGAAAATGACTAAAGCAGGTATTCCAATACCTCAAACTACATTAATAAATAAGTCTTTATACATGGTTAAGAAGGATTTAGATGCGCTTCAGTAAGTAACGGAAGCTGTATAATGATTAATAGCACTTAGAATAGGGTGAAGGTATCTTTAATTACTTTCACCCTATGTCTTTACTACCCATACTCACCCTACTCAATGTTGCTAAAGATGCAACAACCATCACAGTAGTTGATGGAACAGGTAATTATTCAGGAAGTAATACAGGAGGATTTGGTTCACCTAATCCTTTAAAGGTAGATGTAACTGGTGCTATTCTTAGCCTTTACACAATTACAGATCCTGATATATTAGTTAATTACCGGTTGACCAGTACTACTGATCTATTCGCAGCAGGTGAAACTGTGTTAGCAGAATCCTTTAGCGGGATAACTACTGGTACTACTTTCAGAGATGGTGTTTACGGTATTAAGTATAACTTATTATATTCTCAAACAGCTACAATAGCTTTTACGGAAGGCAGCTATGCCTTTACTCTTACAGGGGCCTCTACAATATTTGCTACAGCAGTAGGTTTCATATTTGATGGCAGTTCCAAGATCTATTATATTGATAGAACTAAAACTCTTAATGGGA
>Ga0307515_10012466_pt1 | contig 15988 bp, 10 predicted proteins | sample 17_EM_MG_FD_194513 | JGI IMG/M metagenome (GOLD analysis project Ga0307515, IMG submission 194513) | Populus trichocarpa ectomycorrhiza microbial communities from riparian zone in the Pacific Northwest, United States - 17_EM | ecosystem: Host-associated > Plants > Roots > Unclassified | place...
GGTTAGGCTACATGAAGGATAGGTATATGAAAGATTATATTTTAACTAAAGATAGCTATGGCGATTGGTGTATGCCACCTGTAACAATTGAGGCTGGAAGAGGGAAAAGTGCTGATAAAAAATATCCCTCTGAATTAATTTCTACAGCATATTATTATCATTTTATGCAGTTGATGATTCAGTTTGCAAAGGCTACTGATAATAATGCCGATGTTGCAGCATTTGAAGCGCTTGGCCAAAAAATCAAGGATGCTTTTAACCAAAAATATTATAACGAAAAAGGATATTATGGAACTAATGCTTTAACGGATAATATCATTCCACTTTATTTTAAAATGGTGCCTGTGAAACAAGTGGATAAGGTTTTTAAAAACATTATTTACACAATTGAAGTAACAAATAAAGGGCATTTGAGTAACGGTTTGGTGGGTATTCAGTGGTTAATGCGCTGTTTAAACGATTATGGCAGACCAGATTTAGCTTACACTGTTGCTACTAAAAAGACTTATCCATCTTGGGGATACATGATTGAAAATGGAGCAACAACCATTTGGGAGTTATGGAACGGCAATACATCCGACCCGAAAATGAACTCTCAAAACCATGTGATGATGTTGGGCGATTTGTTAACATGGTATTACGAGAATTTGGCAGGAATAAAAGCAGCATCACCAGGATTTAAAAAGATTGTGATGAAGCCAGAAATGATTGCTGGGTTAGACCATGTAAATGCATCATATCAATCTGTTCATGGAATAATTAAAAGCAGTTGGAAAAAATCTACAAAACAATTTAGCTGGACAATAACTGTTCCGCCAAATACAACTGCGGTAGTTTATTTACCAGCAAATGAAGGTGATGTAGTTGCAGAGCAAAATATTAAAGATTTAAAACTAATTAAGAATGAAAATGGAAGAGCAGTTTATGAGATTGGCTCGGGAGATTACTCGTTTATAGTGAAGAAAAAGTAATTAACGTTTTGTCATTCTGAGCATAGCGAAGAATCTCAATTGATGCTTTATCAAAGAGATCCTTCCTTCGTCAGGATGACAAATAGAAAAATAACCAACTATGAAAAAAATATTAGTATTCACATTTCTAGTCTTAGCAATCACATTTGCAAAAGCACAAACATCAGCAACGGCTGATGAAGAGAACAGTAAAAAAGCTGCTGAATGGGTTGCGTCCTTAAATTTAGGTGATGTTCAAAAAGAAGCTCGTGTAAAAGAAGTTGTGGCAACTCATTTAACTACTATTAGAAATTGGCATAATGCACACCCTGCTTCAACTGTACCAGCTGGAATAAATCCAGTTACTGGAAATAAGTTAAGTGATTTAGATAGAGAAATAATTGCAGATAGCGCAATGCCTACAACAGTTCACACCGCTTTAATGGATGGTTTAAAGAAAGATTTAACACCAGAGCAAGTGGAAGCAATATTAGATAAATACACCATTGGAAAAGTTGCTTTTACAATGAATGGTTACAAATCTATTGTTCCAGATTTAACAGCTGATGAAGAAGCTAAAATTCTAGGATTTTTAAAACAAGCTCGTGAGCAAGCGGTGGGCTATAAAAATATGAAACAGATTTCTGCGATTTTCGAAATCTATAAGACTAAATCAGAGCAATTTTTAAATAGTAATGGTCGCAATTGGAGAACAATGTACAGCGATTACACTAAAAAGATTAAAGCGGAGAAAGAGAAAAAAGCTAAAGAAGGAAATAGAGAATAGGTAATTGGAAATAGAATGGGAATAAATCTATTACCTGTTTCCCATTTCCTATTTCCCAAATAAAAAGATTATGCTAAAAAGAAAAATATACATCACACTAGGACTTGTTTTCGCGATAGCGATAGGAGCAAATGCGCAATTAGAAAAGTGGCAAAAAGGAATTGTAAAGCAGGAATTTTTATACGATAAAGCTCCTTTTCCATCTTGTCACTCCGCAACAATTGTTGAAACACCAACTGGATTAGTGGCATCTTACTTTGGCGGAACAAAAGAACGCGACCCAGATGTAGAAATTTACATTAGTCGTTTTGTGAATGGAAAATGGCTTGCACCAGTCTCTGCGGCAAATGGTATTCAGCCAGATGGCAAAAGATTACCAACTTGGAACCCTGTTTTATATCAGGTTCCTGGTGGCGATTTAATCTTGTTTTACAAAATTGGCCCGAAACCATCTGAGTGGTGGGGAATGATGAGAACTTCAAAAAATGGCGGTATAACTTGGTCAGAGGCTACAAAATTACCTAGCGGATATATCGGTCCTGTAAAAAATAAACCAGTTTTATTAAGTAATGGAAACCTTTTTGCTCCATCAAGCAAGGAAGGCAAAGGTTGGAGAATTCATTTCGAAGTAACAAAAGACAACGGTAAAACTTGGCGTACAATTGGTCCGATAGATAGTAATGGATTAGATGCGATACAACCTAGCATTTTGCAACATAAGGATGGAAAACTTCAAATATTAGCAAGATCAAGAAATAGAAGTTTAGTTGAATCTTGGTCAACTGACAACGGAGAAACTTGGTCGCCATTGGCAAAAACTAACTTACCAAATAACAATTCAGGAACTGATGCTGTAACGATGAAAGATGGCAGACACGTTTTGGTTTACAATCACGTTTTGCCTCCCGGAGAATTAGCAAAAGGACCAAGAACGCCGTTAAATGTATCCATTTCTAAGGATGGTAAACAATGGTATGCAGCATTGATTCTGGAAGATTCCCCAATTAGCCAATATTCTTATCCGGCTGTAATTCAAACCTCAGATGGCTTGCTTCACTTCATTTATACTTGGAGAAGAGAGAAAATCAAACACGTGGTTGTTGACCCTTCGAAGTTAAAATTGAAGAAGATTGAAAATGGAGTTTGGCCAAGTATGAAAGGTTATAAAGCACCAGTTTTAACTGAAACAAAAAACGAAGAACCGTGAGAAAAATAAGCAAAATCGTCATTGCTAGGCACGAAGCAATCTTAAAGCGTTTTATATGTCTTGCGGTATTTTTAATTGGGTATTCAATTTTTCAAGTTTCCGCACAAAGTGGAAATACAGATAATCAATATAGAAAACCACTTTTACAAGTGCTCAAAGATATTGAGACAAAGTTTGGCGTTAAGATTAAATACAGCGACCCACAAGTAAAAGACAAATGGGTTAACTACGCCGATTGGCGCTTTAGAACTGATGTAGACCAAACTTTAGATAATGTGTTAAAACCTTTAGATATGAAGGTTAACAAAGAAAAAGATAAAGTTTACAAGCTTAAGGAATATGAATATAACCGATGGGATGTAAAGGATGGCTGGGCTTATTTAGATACTTTGGCAACGAAATACAATGATGTAGCAAGCTGGGAAAAACGTAAAGCTTTAATTAAGCCTCAATTATATGAAGCATTATTATTATCGCCATTGCCAGCCAAACCAACTTCAAAACCAATTATTACACCTAAAAGGATATTTGATGGTTATACGGTAGAGAATATTGCTATCGAAATTATGCCTGGTTTATATATCAATGGTTCCTTGTATAAACCATTAAATTATAAAGGTAAAATCCCTGTAGTTTTGAGTCCAGATGGGCATTGGGAAAAACAACGTTTTCGTGCAGATTGCCAGACTCGTTGTGCCATGATTGCCAAGATGGGAGCAATGGCATTTAGTTACGATTTGTTTGCTTGGGGCGAATCTATGCTACAATTTAAATATGAAGACCACAGAAAAGCTTTAGCACAAACTGTACAAACTTTAGGAGGAATAAGGATTTTAGATTATTTCACTTCGTTAAAAGAAACTGATACAGCTAGAATTGGCATTAGTGGCGGTTCAGGGGCAGGAAGTCATTCTATTTTAATGACGGCGATGGATACAAGAATTAAGTTAAGCGCACCAGTTGTAGCTATGTCATCTTACTTTTACGGTGGTTGTCCTTGCGAAAGCGGAATGCCAATTCATTTTTGTGCTGGCGGAACAGATAATGTTGAATTAGCAGCAATGGCAGCTCCAAGACCCCAACTAATTGTGTCAGATGGTGGCGATTGGACAGCAGAAACGCCTCAACACGATTTCCCTTACCTGCAAAAAATGTATGGGTATTATGGTGTAAGCAACAAAGTTGAAAATGTTCATCTGCCAACTGAAAAACACGATTTCGGAATAAATAAACGTATTGCATTATACGATTTTCTAATCAAAAACTTCAAGCTAAATGCTGCTACTGTAAAAGATAAAACTGGTAAATACGATGAAAGTAAAGTAACCATCGAACCAGAAACTGCATTGTATGTATTTGGAGATAAAGGTCAGAACTTGCCTAAAAATGCAATAATAGGTTTCGAAAACCTAAAGAAATTATTCCCAAATTTTAAAGATTAAGATGCAAGCGCAGGATAGAAGAACATTCATCAATTCATTGGCTTTGCTAACAGGAAGCCTGATGTTGCCTAGTGGATTTCTATTTGCGGTAGCGAAAAAATCAAAATATAAGATTGCGGTAATTGATTTAATGATTTTAAAACGGCAAAAGTTGAGCGCACTGCAACTGACAAAAGAAATTGGTGCAGATGGTTTAGAGATTGATATGGGCGGTTTGGGTGATAGAGAAACCTTCGATAACAAACTGGCTGACCCAAAAGTTAGGCAAGAATATTTAGACAAAGCCAAAGAATTGAATTTAGAAATCTGCGCTTTAGCAATGACAGGTTTTTATGCGCAATCATTCGCAAAACGACCAACTTATTTAAAGATGATTCAAGATTGCTTGGATACAATGAAAGCAATGAATGTGAAAGTTGGCTTTTTGCCTTTAGGTATTCAGGGAGATTTGGTTAAAAATCCAGAATTGCGTCAGCCAATAGTAGAACGATTGAAAATTGTTGGCAAAATGGCTAAAAAAGTGGGCGTTGTGATTGGTATTGAAACTTCCTTAGATGCAAAAGGTGAGTTAGCATTGCTGAATGAAATTGATTCAAAAGCTATCAAAAGTTATTTCAATTTTTCTAATGCAATAAAGAATGGAAGAGATTTACATCAAGAACTAAGGATTTTAGGCAGGAAAAATATCATTCAAATACACGCTACAAATGAAGATGGTGTGTGGTTAGAAAACGACCCTAAGATAGATTTGGTTAAAGTGAAAGAAACTTTAGATGATATGGGTTGGTGTGGCTGGTTAGTTCTTGAACGTTCTCGTGATGCAAAGCAACCTACAAATGTAAAGTACAACTTCAGTGCAAATACAGCTTATTTAAAAAAGATATTTCAACCTAGTTAAGATGAGAAGAAAGCTTTTTTGTTGTTTACTAGGATTGATGTTATTAAGTTTTACATCCAACGCAGCTGATATTTATGTTTCCTTAAAAGGTTCAGATAATAATGTTGGAAGCAAAGAAAAACCTTTCGCAACACTTCATTCCGCTTTGCGTAAAGTAAGGGAATTACGCCGCTTAAATGATGTTTCCATAAAAAGAGGAATTCGAATTATTATCGAAAATGGAGTTTACAAATTAGAGGAAACTATAATACTAAAACCTGAAGATTCAGGCACAAAAGATAGTCCGACGCAAATTATTTCTGCTCAAAATGCTAAAGTGATTTTTAGTGGCGGATTAAACATCAACGGTTGGGAAAAAGTTTCAACTCCCATTGCTGGTTTGCCAAAAGAAGCGATTGGGAACGTTTGGGTTGCCGAAGCACCATCGCCAGCTGGCAGAACTTTAGAATTTAGGCAGCTTTGGGTAAACGGAAATAAAGCTACTAGGGCTAGAGATAGAAATGGCGAAATAATGAACCGGATTTTATCTTGGGATTTCAAAAATCAGACTTGCAGGATACCAATTCCTAAGAACTTCAATCCAAAAAACATTGAAGGAATGGAAATGGTTATTCACCAGTGGTGGGCAATTGCAAACTTGAGAATTAAGTCGGCTAAGGTGATTGGGAACGCTGTAGAATTAGCCTTTATGCAGCCAGAGAGTAGAATTCAGTCTGAGCATCCTTGGCCATCACCATGGATTTCGAAAGATGGGAACTCTGCTTTTTACTTAACCAATTCTATCCAATTTTTAGATGAACCAGGTGAATGGTTTGAAGATTTAAGAAACCATAAAATATATTATTGGGCTTCAAAAAACGAGCAAATGCAAAATGTAGATGTTGTTGTACCACATTTAGAAACATTACTGAAAATTGAAGGAACAATAGACCATCCAGTTGCTAACGTTTCATTTAAAGGTATTTCATTTGAGCATTCTACTTGGTTAAGGCCAGCTAAACAAGGCCACGTTCCTTTGCAAACCGGTATGTTTATGTTGGATGCCTACAAGCTTCAAATTGCAGGAACTCCTGATAAGAAAGAATTAGAAAATCAGGCTTGGGTTGGCCGACCACCTGCGGCTGTTGAAGTGAGTTATGCAACAAGCACGAGTTTTGATTCTTGCAAATTTGAGCATTTGGCATCAACAGGATTGGATTATAAAAAAGGAACACTCAATAATTTAATCAGAGGGAATCTCTTTAAAGATATCGGTGGCTCTGGAATATTAATCGGAACTTTTTCTGATGAAGCGATGGAGGCACATTTGCCTTATAATCCGAAAGACCAAAGAGAGATTTCTACAAATGATAGAATTGAAAACAACCTGATTAGCAATGTAACCAATGAAGATTGGGGCACAGTTGGATTAGGAGCTGGTTATGTGAAAGGAATCAAGATATTGAATAACGAGATTAATGAAGTTTCCTATTCTGCAATTAGCGTAGGTTGGGGCTGGACACCAACCATAAATGCGATGAAAGGGAATGTAATAAGCGGTAATAAAATCCATCATTACGGTAAAAGAATGTATGATGTTGCTGGGATTTATACTTTGTCAGCCCAACCTGAATCGTTTATCACAAAGAATTACATCGATAGCATTTACAAAGCACCTTATGCCCATATTCCAAGTCATTGGTTTTACATTTATACAGACGAAGGCACTGCTTATTATACTATAAAAGACAATTGGACGCCAGCACAAAAGTATCTTCAAAATGCAAATGGACCTGGAAACATTTGGCAAAATAATGGCAATTTGGTAGCAGATAGCATTAAGTTAAATGCTGGTTTACAAAAGAAATACCAATATTTATTGAAGGATAAATTTGTAAATAAATCAGCTCAGCAAATCAATTTAGCAAATCAGCAGATCATATTAGAATTGGTTTTTAAATTAGGAAATAAACCATCAGAAGCAGTATTAAACTCATTTTTAAAGGCAAATCAGATTTCTGCTTCCTCAATTTACCAATGGGAAAATCGTGTGGTAATTTATTTCGCCACACAAACACCTGCAGCATTACAAAACAAGTTTCAAAAGCAATTCAGCAATGCTGAAGTAAAACTCTACGACAATATGTTTTACGATTTTACAAGGCAAAGGAATTGTTTGTTGGAACCTGCAAAGGAATGGGACCACATCATTTTATCAGCCAACTTAGTGAAAGATGAAAAGATGCAAAAGGAATATTTAGACTACCATGCAACACAATTTGATAAATGGCCAGAGTTGTCAAAAGGCTTTTGCAATGCAGATTTTCAGCAATTGGTTATTTACAGAAACGGTCGCCAATTAATGTTGGTCATCAGTATTCCAAAAGGATTAAATTTAGATGAGTTAAACCCGAAAACAACGTTAAATAATCCAAGAGTTGATGAATGGAATGCATTAATGAAAAAATACCAAGAGGGAATTGAAGGAACAAAAAAGGATGAAGTTTGGGTTTTCTTTAAAAAGATAAATTAAGAGAGCGTCATTGCGAGGCACGAAGCAATCTGCTAGAGCGAGGGAAAATTAGTAAATAACTGTTTAGGGTTTATAAAGTCCATTACACAAAGGAGATTGCTTCGGGCGATGAAAAATCGACCCTCGCAATGACGAAAAACGTAATAAAAATGAAATTAAAACTAGGAATTTTAGGTTTAGGAGAAGGAAGAAGTACAATTTCTGCAGCATTGGCTAGTTCTGCTTATGAGCTAGTTACCATGTGCGACTTAAGCGAAGAAGCCTGTCAACAGAGAGCTAAAGAATTCGATTTTCCTCATTACACCACTAATTATCAGCAAATGCTAGATGATAAGGAAATTGATGTAATTGCCATTTATACGCCAGACCATTTACACGCTGAACATGTCAAACAAGCCTTGCTTCATAGTAAACACGTTATTTGCACTAAACCTTTTATTGATGATTTAGCTAAAGCAAAAGAATTATTAGAAATCAGCAAGCAATCTGGAAAGAAAGTTTTTGTTGGACAAAGCTCTCGTTTTTTTGAACCTGCAAAACGCCAGAGAAAAGATTTTGAAGCAGGATTAATTGGTGAGCTAATTACTATCGAAGCACAATATCACGCTGACCACAGGTGGTTTTTAGAAAAAGGTTGGTCGCTTAAACAATCATTTAAATGGTTGTATGGAGGCTTAAGTCACCCTGTAGATTTTATACGTTGGTACTTGCCGAATATTGAAGAAGTGATGGGCTACGGAATGCTGAGTAGTAATGGCAGCAAAGCAGGATTGAAAAATCAAGATACGATGCATTTCATTTTTAAAGCAAAAGATGGAAGAATTGCCCGTGTAAGTGGCGCTTATACTGGTCCAACACAGCCTGCTTATCGCGACAGCGGAATGAGCACCATTTTAAGATGTACAGAAGGTGCTAGTCAAGCAGATTATCATGAATTACGTTATGCGGTAACCGATAAAACTGGCGAAGAAAAAATGGTGGTTTGGGGTGATAGCACTTTAAAGCATTATTTCCGTTTCGAAGGGCAAAGTCACCATGCTGGCGAATACCAAAATTACTTAGAATACTTTGCAGATAGCATCAACAATAACACAGTTGCTTATCCTGATTTAAAAGAGGGAATTGGGACGGTTGCTTTATTGCAAGCAATGGACAGGTCGTTAGAAACGGGTTTGCCAGTAAAGATTGATGATGTTTTAAAGGAATACGGTATTTTGAAAGAGGAGATAGGATTCTAAAAAATAGAGTCGTCATTGCGAGTTTTCGATTTTTCATCGAAACGAAGCAATCTTTCTTGCAGGATAGATTGCTTCGTCGTTCCTCCTCGCAATGACGAAAAGAATAATATGATTGGTTGGTGGGGGCACCAACCAAGGAAAATAAGCTTGTCATTCAGAGCGCAGCGAAGAATCTCTCTAATTAGATTCCTTCCTGATAAATCGGGACAAGCTGTTCCTCGGAATGACAAAGTGTAAAACTAATCGGTGAAATCAAATTAATCCGTGTAATCAAACTATAAATATGGGCAACATTGTAGAACGTTTAACAACTTTAGATTACATCATTGTAATCGCCTATCTCGTTATTTTAGTGGTTATAGGGTATCGAGCTAGCTTTTCTAAGGGCAAAAAATCTGATGAAAGCCTGTTTTTAGCCAATAAATCCTTAAATTGGAGTAGCATTGGTTTTAATATGTGGGGTACTAATGTAGGTCCATCTATGTTGGTGGCATTTGCAAGCATCGGTTATGCAACGGGTATTGTTGCGGTAAACTTCGAGTGGTATGCCTTTATTTTCTTATTTCTTTTGGCCATTGTTTTCGCACCCAAATATTTGGCAGCGAAGGTGAGTACAATGCCTGAGTTTATGGGCAACAGGTATGGAGGTTCTACCCAAAATATCTTGGCTTGGTACGCATTGGTAAAGATTTTAATTTCTTGGTTGTCTCTTGGTTTGTTTGCTGGAGGTGTTTTAGTGAGACAGATTTTGGGCATTCCGATGTGGCAATCGGTTACCGTTTTAGTAGCTTTTGCAGGATTGTTTGCATTTTTTGGTGGGTTAAAAGCCATTGCAAAAGTTAATGTCTTTCAAATGATTTTATTGATTTGTGTTTCGCTGGCACTAACTTATTTGGGTTTAGAAAAAGTAGGTGGAATTGCTGCTTTATATGAAAAAACGCCAAAACACTTTTGGAATTTGGCACAACCTGCAAGTGACCCGCAGTATCCTTGGTATGCTATTTTACTGGGTTATCCAGTTTCTGCAGTAGCGTTTTTCTGTACCGACCAATCGATGGTTCAATCTGTTTTGGGTGCAAAAAACCTAGAACAGGGGCAATTAGGCGTTAGTTTTATTGGATGGCTTAAAATATTATCATTACCACTTTTTATAATTACAGGCATATTGTGTTATGTTTTATATCCAGGTCTAGCCAATCCAGATATGGCTTATATGACAATGGTAACCAATTTATTTCCTCCTGGAATGAATGGTTTAGTTATCGTAGTGCTTATTGCCGTACTAGTAGGTACAATTGGTTCTTGCCTAAATTCTTTAAGTACGGTTTTTACAATGGATGTTTATGTGAAAAAGATTAATCCTAAAGCAACTACTAAAGAAATTATCAAGGTAGGCAGATTAACGGTTATTGCGGGTTGCCTTTTTGCGATTTTTGTAGCCTTAGCCATAGATAATATAAAAGGACTTAAGTTATTTGATGTATTTCAAGCAGTGCTTGGTTTTATCGCTCCACCACTATCAGTAGTGTTTTTATCAACTGTATTTTGGAAAAGAACAACCAAGAAAGCCGTTAATTTTACACTGTCAATTGGTTCTATCATCAGCTTAGGAATTGGTGTTTGTTACTTATGGGTTTTACCTTCATCAAAGTATGATTTTTGGCCACATTTCATGGTTTTATCTTTCCTGATTTTTGCGCTATTAGCCTTGCTCTCTATAATTATTTCATTGGCAGATACATCACCATCGGTTTATACCATAAATGAAGAACACCAAGCAAATATTGAGAAACCTACACGCAGGGTTTGGATTTCTTTTGGCGCATTGGCCATAATAATGGTAGCACTTTACATTTTCTTTAACGGACATTAAATAAGTCGAGAGTCTGGAGTCCAGAGTCGGGAGACAAAAAAAATTGAAATGATAAACATTAACCTCTACAATTTACCCCTCATACGTAACTTAAATTATATGAAAAACCTTAAAAAAGCATTGTTATTAGGCCTTTTGTCGTGTTTAACGATACCATCTTTCGCTCAAAAAGCTAGTTGGATATGGTATCCAGGAGATTTTGATATTTACATGAGCAACGTAATGCAAAACCGTAGAACAGAGCGAGGTTCATTCTTCCCAGTGTTCTGGAAAATGGATAGCCACTTTGTTTTGGTAGATTTTCATAAGGAATTTAATTTGGCAACAGCCGAAGAAGTTAAACTTTATGTAGAAGGAACTTACAATGTTAAAATTGATGGTCAGGCGATAACGGGTTTCCCAAAAACTATTACTATTCCTGCAGGAAAGCATAAATTAAGCTTAAAAGTTTACAGCACTGCTCAAGTACCAGCCATTTTTGTGCAAGGTAAAACTGTAGTTTCTGATGATACTTGGTTAACCACTTTTGAAGACAAAGAATGGATTGACGCAAGTGGAAAAACTTCAGATAAATCGGGAACAACTTTCGTTAATGCTGGAACTTGGAATTTAACTGACCCCTTAACACCACCTTCAAAATTCAAATTGCCAACAACTCCAATGTTTGCAGTTAAAACCGATAAGGTAAAGAATGGCTTTGTTTCAGATTTTGGTAAGGAAACTTTTGGTTTCATTAAGGTTCACGGACTAAAAGGAAAAGGCAAGTTGAGTATCTATTATGGAGAATCGAAAGAAGAAGCTTTATCGGTTGATAAATGCGAAACTTTAGATTTATTGGAGCTTGATTTATCTAAGAAAACAGATTCAATAATGATACTTTCTAAGGCATTTAGATATGTAAATGTTCAATCAGAAGGTTCTGTATCACTTGATTCTGTTTCTATGCTGTACGAATATTCGCCTGTGGCAGAACGTGGAAGTTTTAAAAGCTCTGATGTTGAATTGAATAAGATTTATGACGTATCGAAATATACTTTCCAACTTAATACGAGAGAGTTTTTTATAGACGGAATTAAACGTGACAGATGGGTTTGGAGTGGTGATGCTTACCAAAGTTATTTAATGAATTATTATTCGTTTTTTGATGCATCAACAGTTAAAAGAACCTTGTGGGCACAGCGTGGAAAGGACCCAGTTACAGCTCACATCAATACCATTATGGATTATTCATTTTATTGGTTTTTAGGTATTTACGATTATTATCAATATTCTGGAGATAAGAAATTTGTAGAAGATATTTATCCGAGAATGAAAACCTTAATGACTTACATTGATGGTCGTAAAAACAAAAATGGTTTATTGGAATGGATGCCTGGAGATTGGATTTTTATAGATTGGGCAGATAAATTAAGTAAGGATGGCGAAGTAAGTTTTGAGCAGTTATTGTATTGCAGAAGTTTAGAAACAATGGCTTTGTGTGCCAAGTTAGCTAATGATAATTCAAGTGCGGCTATCTACACCAAACAAGCTGCAGCGTTAAAAGCTAAAATATTTGCCTTGTACTGGAACCCTACTAAACAAGCTTTAGTTCATAGTCGCATTAATGGAAAACAGACAGACAACGTTACTCGCTACGCTAATATGTTCGGTATTTTCTTCGACTACTTTACACCGGCGCAAAAATTAGAAGTAAAAAAGAATGTGCTGTTGAATGATAAAGTTGCTAAAATTACTACACCTTATATGCGTTTCTATGAATTGGAAGCACTATGTGCAATGGGAGAACAACCTTATGTTTTAAAGGAAATGAAAAATTATTGGGGTGGAATGTTAAAACTAGGAGCAACCTCATTTTGGGAAGAATATAATCCTGCTAAGAAAGACACAGAACATCTAGCAATGTACGGTCGCCCATTTGGTAAAAGCTTGTGCCACGCTTGGGGTGCTAGTCCAATTTATTTGTTGGGTAAATATTATTTGGGTGTTAAACCTACTTCAGCAGCTTATCAAACTTATGTTATTGAACCACATTTAGGCGGATTGGAATGGATGGAAGGTAAAGTGCCAACCAATAATGGAGAAATCACTGTTTCGGTTAGTAAGAAAGAAATTAAGGTTAAAGCAGCAGATGGTGTTGGGAAATTGAGATTTAAAAGCACTATTAAGCCTATTGTAAACGGGACAGAAGTTAAAGAAATCTCAAAAGGTTTGTACGAAGTAACGATACAAAAAGGAGTGGAGTATTTGGTTAAATATAAAGGGTAAATAAAGCTCGTCATTGCGATACCGATTTTTCATCGGGAGAAGCAATCTTTCCTGAAAGATAGATTGCTTCGTCATTCTTCCTCGCAATGACGATTTAACTATGAATTTACAAATCCAAAACCTCAATTCTTTATTACCTAGAGCATAGATACTAAATCTCGACATATTCAATTTTAACTACATCGCCATAACTGCTAACCTGTTTATATTTATTGAGAAATTTATATTCGCTTTTAGTTTCTACAACAACATTATGGTCATCTTTCCAATACATTTTAATTGGTAATTTCTCTCCAATTGCAGTATATATTGAACCCGCGCCACCTTTTAAAGAAATATTGATGTAAGTTAGTGCTTGCTCGCCCTTGCCACTAAATTGTAGGTGTAATTTATCGGTACCATTTGGAGCAATTGCTTCTGCCAATAACCAATTTTTATTAATTTCTTTTAAATATTTTTCATAGTCTTCTTCAGCTATTGTCCAGCTTTTTTTTCCTTGGACTATTATGTTGAATTTTTCTGTAATTACATCTTCATCCTGTGATAAATCATTTAAATAAGATTCACGTTTAGCTTGTAAATTATTGAGATTAATAATATTTTCTTGTTCGTCTGTATTTTCGGCATAAGATTTTATGAAATCTTCTGCCAAATAAACATCGTTATCATCTATTCTACCTTTTTTTATAATTGGAAGAACAGCAGTCTTAAATGTTTCAAATAAATCTATCTCGTAATTTGTATTTTCTTTAATGTATTTATTAAATCCTTGATCATAACGACTTCTTAAAATAGAAGTATGCATCTCAAGCCTCCGTTCAATTTGTTTTGATCTAGATTTCTTTATATCTATTTCGGTTTGTTTTAGCTCTTGTAAATACCATTGTTTTGATGGGCTGAAATCATCAAATACCATATCTTGTGAATGGTATTCGAGCAAATAATTTAGTGTAGCTAATAGTAAGATTTTGTTCTGATTTCTTTCTTCCTTACTGTAAGCCATTTTTGAACGATTTATAGAGATCTTAGTTTATAATAGCAATATGGTCAAGAAATTTAAATATTCAATAATGAACAAGAATAAATCTGTAGGCTCAATATCAGTGCAATTTTAATTTACTGGTCAAGAAGCTTGAAGACTTCTCCTAAGGTCGAAATGACGCAATGATTAAGTTTACAACCCTAAAACCCCAATCCTTTGCTCAATTTTTTTAACACATTTATTAGCTTCAGCTAATATCTCATCGTTCTTTATATTCTTGTTAATATTTAAAGTGCTCAGCATAGAGATGGTTAAACAAGCAATAATACCATTTGTACTGTGTTTTCCTATCGGAAGTGAAATATCTGAAACACCTTCTGCTAAATCACTGGGTTTAAAATAAGCTCCAGTTTCTTTGATATTGGCTAAAGACGCTAAAAATTCATCCCTTTTAGGTTTTGGATATTTCTTGTAAATCGGATTAGCTTTTAAAACTGTGCTTCGCTCTGCTTCATTCATATATGCCAATAAAACTTTACCAGAGGCAGTTAAAGGCAATGGAAATAGGTTTCCTTCTTCAATAGAAAGTGCAATTGGACCTGGACTTTTTGCGTGGATAATTACCATCACTTGATTCATGTATAAAATGCTCAAGTGACAAGATTGTCTCACTGTATCAGCCAGTTCCTCTAAAGGAAATTGTGCTGCTTTTCTCAATTCATCTACAGGAGAGTGGCGATGTGAAAGATAAAAAAGCTTTAAAGATAAACGGTATTTGCCCGAAACTTCATCCCTTAAAATGTAGCCACGGCTCTCTAAACTCATCAACATCCTGTAAATTTCATTTGGAGTTTTATCAATTCCGATAGCAATTTCAGACTGAGAAAGTGGAATTGATTGGGCTGAAAGGTATTCTAATATATCAAGTCCTTTATCGAGAGCGGGAGCCTGATATTTTGATTCATTTTCGTTCATTGTACCAAATAAATTTTAATGGTTAGTTTTTCAAACATACAAAATGCTTTGTAATTTATTATTTTTCAAGATAGGTAATTTTTTTAGCTATAAAAAGCTTCATATTTAAAAAAAACATTTATATTTGAATTGAAGCTTATTGTAATTAAAGCATTAACAACCAAATTATAAACAGATACTATTTGTATCGCATAGCGATTAAATATTAGCAGCAACCAATGCTAATTTATTTAAAAAATGAACAGAATTTTAGCCGCTTTCTTATTTTTTGTAATTGCAATTCCCAGTTATGGGCAGCAATTAAAAGTTATTGATTTAACTTGCGAATACAGGATTAATCCGTTAGGGGTTGATGTAGCTAAACCTGCCTTAAGCTGGAAACTGCAATCTTCACAATACAATGTTCTTCAAGCTGCCTATCAAATTATAGTGGCGGATAATTTGGTCGACTTAAAAAACAACAAAGGCAATGTTTGGGATTCTAAAAAACTTGCTTCTAATCAATCAATTCAAGTAAAATATAATGGATTAAAGCTTTTGTCAGCCAAAAAATATTATTGGAAAGTTAAGGTTTGGGATAACAAAGGCTCATCTGCTTGGGGCGAACCAGCTTTTTGGCAAATGGGTTTGTTAGCTGTTGCCGATTGGAAAGGGGCTCAATGGATTGCATATGATAAAATTGCAGATTCAAATAAAACAAATCTTCCGGTAGATGGAAAGAAAGATACTTTCAAAGAAAATAACATCCTGCCAATGTTCCGCAAAAGTTTTAGCATTACTAAGTCTATAAAAAAAGCAACAGTTTTTATTTCTGGTTTAGGGCATTTTGAAATGAGCTTAAATGGGCAAAAAGTTGGTG
>Ga0307515_10012468_pt1 | contig 15988 bp, 18 predicted proteins | sample 17_EM_MG_FD_194513 | JGI IMG/M metagenome (GOLD analysis project Ga0307515, IMG submission 194513) | Populus trichocarpa ectomycorrhiza microbial communities from riparian zone in the Pacific Northwest, United States - 17_EM | ecosystem: Host-associated > Plants > Roots > Unclassified | place...
CTCACCAATCCTCCACGGTGCGGGATCACTCGCGCGGGAATGTAGGCAGAACTCTAGGCTGTCTAATGCCAACACACCTGTCCCTACGGTCTCAGCGCAGAGCTCAAAGACGTGCTTTATGCCCTCGAAAATAATGTCGCTTCCCTGGCCCCCGGGGATCCGTACGCTTATGGAACGCGGAGAGTGTGGCAGTAGCCTCTTCACCAAAGTACCCGAGGTCTCATTATGGCATACCGTACCAGCCCATCCAGGGAATGTAGCACTTGCAGTGGCGGCACCGTTCCCCTCCAGGCGCTCATACTTGTGCTGGCGGTGGTGGTGATCATGGTGGTTGTTATGAGTGTGGTGCCCACGGTTGTGGTGTGGACGAAAACGTCGCTTGAGTGCGAACCTGACGAGTTGGGATTCGCTCTTGAACTTGAGAGAAGTGTAGATGATGAACTGCCCGATATCGCAAAAACGCTTGTTAACCGCCAATATGCAGCTTGGGTTTGGGTGTTGCGGGATCGCAGCGGCGAGGATGCCCGTCGTGAGCTCGGTCGGGAGGTCAGAGAAGGACGACATGGAGAGAACCGCGTATCCTCGTCCGTTTGGAGAGTCACCGGCGGAGAGGCGGCGATAGTTGGCAATGAAAAATCCAGACATACCCAAGGGTGCCCGGACTTGACGCCGTCTATCTCGATTAGGTTCAAAGCCGGAGAGCCGAGCGGAGGAAATCCGTTCCGCAAGCTTTGCCGCATCTCCCAATCGTTGAGCAAGACGACGACAATGTCCTCAACCACGGCTTCGACGACACCGGTGACACCACCGACAGACAACACAGTACAGAAACGAGTAACCCTAGAAGAATGTATCACATGCAGAATCATTGGTACCGGTGCGCTCGCCGGAGTTGGCTTTTATGCGCTCCAGATGTCGCGTCCGAAAGCCCCTGGGTCAGTAGTTGGGAAGAGAATAATGGGAGGACTTGGTGTTTGTGAGTCTCTCGAACCAAGACACGTCACGCGCTCTTGTTCACCTGTTCGCTCGCGATCCCAGGTTTCCTTTTCGCAAGCGTCCTCCGATGGAACAGGTGGCCGCAGTAAATCATTCGTCAATATTCTTTTAACCTTCTACGCATCCGCGACTGCAACTCTGCAATGATAATCCTCGTATTCGTACAAGCCGCACAAGTCGCGATGCTGGGCAGCTGTGTGCTGACGCGATGGTTCTGACATCCCGGGATACTTGGCCGCGGAAAGCACCAGCATGAGGCGATTGAAGGTCGCCCGTGACTCATTAAGAACTTGGACGCGTCCGTAAGTACTTAAATGGGCCCTCACCAAAGCGTCTCTTCAGGTCGAACGTTGAACCAAAACCACAACTACCCTTGCGCAATCATACAAATCCCTAGGAGTGGTACGCAAACGCGCTCGCTCATTGTACCGACCCGTCACTAACCAACTGCAGTAGCTCTCAGACAACATGGCCATCTCCCGCTCACCATTCCTCCAAATCGCTGCCAGCGCGATTGCCACTATCTTCGTAGGATTCGGCATCAACGCAATCCTTCGGCCTGACAACGCCCTAACCTTCTTCGAATGGGATGCACCCACCTCCGCTTCTGACAAAAACCTCGTCGACAACTTGGTGATCATATACGGAGTGAGAGACATTTTCATGGGCCTGGCCATGTACTCTGCGGCATACTTTGGAAACCGCAAGGCATTAGGCTGGATCCTTATTGCCGGAAGTGGTGTCGCGTTCGCTGACGGCGTTGTCTGCTGGAATCAGGGAAAGGGGGAATGGAATCATTGGGGTTACGCGCCGATGTTGACTGTGGTTGGAAGTCTGTTGCTCGGTATCTTGGACTGGGCGTAAGTGCTCAAGTACAGAGAATTGTTATTCCACGTTCCCACACGTTACCCTTGGCGGAGACGACATGGTTACCATGTCGTAGGTTTATGTAACTCCCTTTATCCAGGTTCAACTAACTCGAGGAGACTGCGTTCGAATGTACTTGGGAAAAAGATCTGATTCGAAATCGCGACGGAGATACAGGAACAATCACACTGTACAATACTGTCTCCGTGAAGTCAAAGAGAGTGAGTGGTCGAGGAAATAAAACAAGAAAATAAAAGACGTGACCATCGAGAAGCTATTGGTACGAAAAGAAATTTGAAACTATCAGAGCAATCTGCCCTTCCGAAGCTGTATCGCTAGCGACATTACAGTGAGTTTCGGCTGTATCGCCAGCGACATGGGCCCTTTCGAGAGTCACCGTAACGTCGCCAGCAATACAGCTTCGGAAGGGCAGATAGCCCCGAAGATCATAGTTCGTTCCATCCATATTTGTACACCCGAAGGTCGGCGTTTGTCGTGGACGTTAATTGTAGGCGTCTTCCACGCTGCGCCTGGCGAAGCGTCCGGCCTTTTGCCTGGCCTCTTGGACTTTCAAACACTTCTTGTTATTAAGCAGGTGGCGGCGTAGACCGTCAGACCTCGTGGACTTGAAGGATTTGCCACAACATTCGCACGTACACTGCATCCCTGCAGAGTTCATGTGGCGCTTGGTGTCGTCGGGACGTTTGAAAAGTTTGTCACAGTTGGGGCAACGGTACCCGCCTTCCTTCTGCTTGACAGGCTTTCCTCCAGCACACGGTCCTCTGGCCAAGGCGCACAATACGGGGAGGCTGGGGGGCGGCGAAGACGCGATGGGAGGATAAAGTGAACCACGATCGATGTGGTCGCGTTGAGGAGAGGGAGAGGGATAATCATAACTTTGGGGAGAGCATAGGGGAGAGTTGGAGCTACAGCGACGGAAACGGGTTTCAGACGCGTTCCGCAGCAGGAGCGATTGGGCGGGACACACCTCTGGCTACTGCCATCGTCGAGGACCAGGTCCGGACACATAGAGAAATCATCCGCGCTGGGGGGTGGGAGGGGGACCGCTTCATGGATTGCTATTACGAAAGCTTCCCAGCTCGAGAGAATGGGCATCTCGACCAGCTTAGGGTCCACCCCCGGCGCGTCCAACACTGGGGAGGTGAAGGTCTTGGATGAATTCAACATAGCTGAGGGTTCAAAGCGGATTCCGTAATCAGACATCAGCGATTCAGCGCAATCGAGGTATCACCTACTAGAGAGGACTCTGGTTAGGAGGGGTGGTAAGATGGGGGGTAATGGCAAAGTGAGGCTGGCTTTGATGGGACCGGCTGTTGCCTTTATATTGGCTTCCATGTTGGGACGGGCGACTATCTAGGATAGGAATCATATCACCCAATTCCCATTGTATAGGGACATGTCCAAGTCTCGTCCAGCGATACAAAGTGAGAGCGCGACATGACCTTTTGGACACTACCCATCAATATCCGCCATATCTGCCCTCCCAAACTTCTCGAGGAATCGGAATTGTGTGATTCGATTTGCCCCTGCAACTCCGTGATATCAGTGGCGCCACACTTTGCACAATCTAGCAGGACGTTGACGGCGAGTGGGGTCCCAGATCGCTTGTTAGACAGACGACAGGGCAAACCGTCAACCCCGTGCCGGGAGTGTCGCAAATGAAGACCCTGGAGGAACTCGGAGAAGTGTATGATGTCGTGTCCGAAGGTAAAAGCTATCACTGGAGGTCCGGAAGAGGTGGCGCTGACGATGAGTCGTGAAGTATGGTTGTCAAACTCCTCGGTCGTGGTGATGGGTGGAACGAGAGGCTGACGAGAGCCAGAAACGGCTCAAGTAAGCGCCTCCCAAGAACTAGCACGAAGTCGACATAAGAACCAGTTGATGAGATGACAAGAATGTGGTTGAAGTCCCTACCATATACGTGAGAGTTGATTTCCATCGACCGGAGGTGTTTTTCCACACGAGGAAACAATTCCATCAATGCTCGTGGTCGGATAATCGGTGGACTCCAAGCCCAAACCGCGAATTTTCCACGAGATGCGTGACAAGAGGACTAGATCCTCGCTGGGGAACATGGCGATACGTGGCTCCCCGGTAAACGAAGAACGAGCTCGAGATTTGGGCGAGGCTTTAAGCGGTGCATACAAGTGGGAGTTTAGCAAAGGGAGCCTCTCCAGGTGTGGAAACGAGTTGACGGGGGCGATAGGCGTGGAAAGTTTGAGTCCGTGCGAATTATTGTGACCGGCGCACTAGATGGTCAGACTCCTGGAAAACGAAGCAAACGATGAGAAACAGGCGCGAAGGTCCCGGGGACTCAAGTTGGATGGGTCCCAGCAGTGGAAAAAAGGTTCCAAAACGTCGACACACAAGGAACGAAATCGCAAAATTACTGTGAGCCGATGTGTTCCAGCGTGAGGTATGTGATACAGAGTGCCGGGCCATCTGGCATAGTTCCAAATTCCCGTTTCCACAAGCTGACGGTCGGATGACAACGACTTATGGGAGAGGAAAGGGTGGCCGAATGGAACAGATGGTGCTGGGCTCGGCAACCCACGACCGAGCAACCAGATCGAAACATGCATGCAATTTCACCCTGAACATTGGCCTGCCCAGTTGAGAAACAAAGTCAAAAATCGAGCCGACCATCTCTTGAGGTAGATGAACGGGCATGACGGCGAGTTAGGTTGTGGTGTTTGGAGTAAGACACAGAAGGGAATGATCGTTGATCGACTTGGAGTTCGGCCGCTCGGTGAGACACTGGTACCTTCACACAAGAAAAGTGTCCATTACGCAAGGTTTTGTACATAGTGCTCCTGCCCCCTACTGCTGCCGCTAATCTACTAACTCCTCCCATAGCATCGGCAAAATCGTCCGGGCGTCTGCTCGCGCACTGTCGGGTACCAGTATATATCTTCGGAATCACAAGAACGTTCACAAGAAGCAGGATTGACAGAGGACCGCTATCTTGGCGGACGAGTCGCAACTTCGCTACACACTATACAGTATATGGAGAAGCTGCGATTCGCCCACAAGGCATCGGTCAGATGTCCATTCGCAAATGACTCAATCACCTTCGGATTCTGGAAGGGAAATGGTATAGAATTACCGAGAACCGTTGAATCGCAGGACCACTTACCTTCACGTGCGGAATGCGTCATCGACCGTTCGCTTCCCTGTGAACCCCCGCTCCTCCCACTTGCGTAGACATCGAGAGGATTCTCCGACATGTCTGTTGAGCACGAAAGTGGTTCCATTTACCACTTTATCACAATACCGGCATCGGACCTCCATCCCCGCGGTATCAATGTGCCGTTTGGCTTCGTACTTGCTCCTGAACGTTGCGCGGCAGCCGCCGCACAACCACTCATTTCCCTGCTCGTCCTTGTGGGCCAAGCTCCCCTGGCAGGTAGGCGCAGTGACGAGGTCGTGCCACCCGGAGTTTACCGGATTCACTTCCGGGTTCTCGAAGCGTTCGAGCGCCAATGGCTGCCCTTCCGACACGGGCACGAGCGTACTATACGAATGTCAGGTATATCACGCGGGATTCCGGAAGAGAGATGCTTGCCCTGAACTCTGCACATAATTGGAGCCGTTGTTGGCATGCCACCCATTGATGTACTCCCCCGGGACAACGCTTTCGGGTGTATACAGAACAGGGGTCCCCTCCTAGCCCAACGATCAGAGGTGGCCACACTCACTGAGCGACTGTTTTACCGTGGAACCATCCCCGGCAGCAGCGATAATCGAGTCGCACACAGCTTGGAAAAATGCCTGGAGTGGGAGTGAGAAAATGAGTGTGTCGGGTCGTCTGTCAGGCACACCTCTTGACCTGGATCCATTTGAGTTTTGTGGGGGAGAGGAGACCGCGTCGGGAAGACATCCGAGGGGTTTCCGATTATAAGTTCCTTGGTCGACGGCAACAGCGGGCATCGTACGACGCACAAGTGGTCTCAGAGAGGCAACGGTACCTTGAAGAGGTATGGGTTATCCTTACCAGCAAGGCTTGTGGCGGAATTCCCCCGCTTGAATGAATTCAGCGTGCCCGTCGTGCATCGAGGATTCAGGCTGTGATCGGGAAGGATTAAGTAAAAGAAGCCTGGGGGACAATGCACAATGGGGCATCACAAACGTGGTCGATTCAACGACTCGAAACGAGCATCGACTCGGAGGAAGTGCCTACCGTTCTGGAGCAGGAGTCGAGGGCGACCGATTGTCAGGCTGGCGAGGCGTGGCGAATTAATGGGGAATAGCAGATGATATCACGACCACCCCAGAATCTCCCCTTGAAAACGCATTTAGGGCCGGCACAGCCTGCTTAACATCGTTGGATAGCCGTGAATCAGATTTGGACGAGCGTATAGCGAAGGTCGCTCATGCGCACGTGAAAGGACGATTCGGACCGGGCAGTGTCGTTGTTGCCACGTGGGAGGGAGTTGATAAGACGTGTCATTGGTGGTCACTTTCCGTTTCTCCTTGTCTTTTTCCTCTCTTTCCTCCCTCCCGACCTCTCATGCTGATATCTACTTGGAATCGTTTTTTGATCAACTAAAAGCTCCCCCGTCTCGTGGCTTTTGTGCCGCTTTGGGGGAGGAAGGTGTCGGACGGAGATATACCATTTTATCTTTGAATTCAACTTGCTTTAAATCCCCTCTCCCGTGCTGCGCAACTTTACACAATGGTACGCAGCGTCTGCATCTCCCGAACGTCTTCTTGTATCTTAGTGTGTCCCAAAAGATCGTCATCGAAGGAAAAAAGTACTCCTGGTATGTCTACCATATGGCAAAAATCCCGCATCCGTTTTTGGCTCACCACCATCCAGCGACACCTGTATCAAGGGTCATCGCTCCTCCGCCTGCAAACACACAGACCGACCGCTCTTCGAGATTCAAAAGAAGGGGAGACCGGTTACCCAATGTTCACACTGTCGTGAACTTCGCAAGACCAAGCAGGTTCACATCAAGTGCAACTGCGGTGATGTACGTCTCGGAAAGGGTGAACCAGGTTCAGGTAAATCCTCCCGCATTGCGTACTGTCCACCTCTTCAACCAGTCCATCCACAGCTCCCAAGAGAGTACAGGATCCCGTGTTTCCAAACGGAGTCCCCGAAACCCTCACCGCCATCGTCACCCTGAGTTCGGAACATGGTTCTGATTCAGAGCATGCCGGTTCGTAAACTAGACCTTCACATAAAGCGTTCATCTCATGATGAACGCAGCTAACCCGAAAGCTGGATCATGTCCCTGCAACCCCGGCGGAAAATGTACCTGTGCTACCCCCCGAAAGTCCAAACGAAGCACGGACCCAGAGCCTCCTCTCGACCCCTCGACTGCCATAAAACCCTCCGCAGGCCATGAGTACCGCCGTGTCTTGCCTAAGCCTCACCAAAATACCTCCCCTGTCCCTCAGGGTCGCCACGGTCCTGTCCACCACCCCTCATCCACGGGAAACGGAAAACAGAGCCTGCATCCCCATCCACGTACCGAGTCCCTATACAGCCCATACGAACGCGCATATGACGCGAACCATTCCCACCACACCCCTTCAAGCGACCACTCAGAATCAGATGCGTCCCCTTTCCCGGAGGTCGCCCCGAGCCCCACATCAGTGGTTCCAGGGGATCGAGGTAGCCTTGATTGGGGTGTCTACCCTGGTATCCACGCTCGCTCGTTGTGCGCATGTGGTGACTCCTGTTCGTGTTCGGGATGTTTTGAGCACCGTGGTCCTTCCGCCCTCCGAGCGTACCAGGAAACATCCGGAAGCCCTGCATGTGCGAACCCCAGATTCTGCACATCGTGTGTCGAGTGCGCCGTTGTACTTGGTCACCCTGATCAGCAAAATGTGGCACCGGGCTCTTTCGACACTCGAGCTTCATCATTCATGGACGAGTGGCTGCGCCAACTCGTTGGGGAGATACCGGCCCTGCCGGATGACGGTAACGCACTTCACGGAGCCGCGATCCACCCCGACACTCTCGTATCCGGTCAATTGACCCAGTCTCCACCTGGACCAGCTGTCTGTTGTGGAGGAAGCTGTGGTTGCCAACCAGGGTTTTGCGTTTGTGTCGGAGAGTGTTTCCGCGACTGCCGTGGCGCATGGGGTGGGGAAGGCGACGCCGCGGGCATGCCCATCGACCCTACGAGTTCGCTTCCCCATATTGGGTTGGACACCGGATGGGATATTCCGGTCGACGATCAGTCTTGGATTCCCACCGAACCTGGTATCTCCTCGGACGGGTCTTCCGATGGAGAGATGATGCCTGGGGTTAACCCATCAGGAGAGTTTAATTGGAGCGTATAATCATCCCTTCAAGCAACTTCGACAAGCGCGCTGGATACAAAAAAGTTGATACCATTTTGCCCCTTCTCGTGAATCGATGGACCGCAGAAACAAGTCAAACCACTTTTCTCTTTTGCTATTATTCCACTGCTTCCCCTTTTCTTTCCCCCTTCTTCTCTCTCCGTGTGTTACGCGATTTTCTGACTGTCCCTATGTTTCTGCATCTCTCCGAGTCTATTGATTCCTCATTGCCCATTCTGTATACTCTTTTGTTCTTCCTCTTCGTTTAGGTAGAACTACTTGTTTCGTCCCTTTGTAAGCACACTACGGCTTCCCGACCGAGCACAGATCCACGATCGCACACAAAATAAGTAACCGCGTTTTTATCAACGTCGACCCTCCATGTCAAGTTAAAATGCTTCGAGATCGGCATCAACCTCCTTGGGATCGACGCGATTACAAACATGAAACGAAATAGCAATCGAGTTACGCTGCTGTGTCGTTTTCGACGCACAGTTTAACGTGTATCTTTCCACACGCTGTCACCCGATTCCAACGTCAAGGCAGATGAGACTGCGTGCGCCGAGCCGCGGAAAGCTGTAGCTTGTCCAGTGTCCGGCGCTCGGAGCCATTGATGTTGGCCGGTATGACCATGTCCGTCCGCCGCATCTGGTGTCACTGTCAGGAAATCGGGCCCTCCAAATGAGGGAGATCTACAAGATCCTGTGATCTCCTGTAAAAAATCAGCCCCGTGATCATGAATTATGCCACGCGAGCATCCGGGGGTTTCCGACGCTCGAGCTGGGATTCGAACGAAACGAACGGGAACGGGGTGGGGGAATGCGCTTCAAGAGTATTCCTTCCTGCCAGGTGTTGTTGGCTTACACCTCTGGACGGTCGTAATGGAATCCACGCCTCAGGCGTACCTATCGGATGAATGCACCTGGAAAGGTTATGGGCATTAAATCAACGGCACGCCAGGTGTAGGAGGGGCTGCAGGCGGTGGAGGAAGATTAACCTAGGCTGGATTTCGCCTCAAGTTCAGAGGGGACCCGATTAACCAGAGGAGCTCGAAAGTGGAGAGAACTGATCAGGCGTACTCTAAGTTGGAAATCTGGGTGTCAATAATGAGGCAAATTTCAGGGGTAGTGAGCCATATTTTGATGACCCCCGTCCAAAGGGCTAGGAGGGTAAGAGCACTGAAATTCTTTGGCGCCTTCTCGTTGACGATACTGCCGTACAACAGTCTGGGTTTCGGACAAACCTGTCCAAAGTATGCTCTTGTAACCGAACAAGGGGTGCCAGGGTCTTGGGGGATCCCATGGACCACCTGCGAGCGGTCCTATGGAAACCGTGATCACAGGATTATGGTCGAAGTGGAGATTTCCCAACCAGAGATAAAAAAACAGATATTGGGATCCACGAAGGTATCCAGTTGTCCTTGTACTTCGAGTACGGCGATCCGCCGGCTACAGCTCCACGATAGTGTGGTTGGAAAGGTGAAAGTAGTATTCAACAAGGGAAAGGCTCGAACAAGATCTTAATCGCGACGAACGGGGAAAGAGGGTGGGGGGTCTCAAGGACGCGTTTAGTTGGGGGGGGGAGTTGACTACCAGCTCGAGCGATAGAGTTAAAGATCGAGAAAAAGTATGTCTCCCAGGTAGTGGATGCGTTGATTGGGCAACCTTAAGCTTACCGAGCGAGGCCATCTCCTTTCACCTTACGCTCTAATACGACGTCCCGGTAATCTGGACTCCTTGGGTTAATTTGGGATGATGTCTTCTTCACTCTCATGAAACACCGCGAAAAGCCAGAGCCCAATGTATTATACACAAAACCGACGTTGACAAGGTGGCAAGGTTTACTCGTACTTCTTCATGAACGAGAGATGGAAGTTCTCCAAAGCGTTGACGTACTCTTCAACGCCGGGGCACAAGCACGTTAACCGGTAGTGAGATTCCCCCTCCTTCTGCCCAAACCCGGATCCAGGGATGACGCAAATTCCGGTCGCCTTGAGCAAATCCATCGCGTACAACTCGTCGGCCTGCTTCCCCCGTTTCTTTGCCTCTTCTACCGCCTTCTCGGGAAGGAAGAGCGAAGGGAAAAGATACAAAGCGCCAGGAGACTCGACGCATGAAACCCCAGGGAGGGCATTCAGCCGTTTAGCCATCGTTTGCGTACGAGAGGCGAGGGCTGCGTGTGTCGCGTCGGTTTCTTTCTTCCAGAGATCGTAGGAAGGAGAACCAGGTTTCGGGGGTCGGACCATGGTGTCGACGCCGATCTGACCGGATAGTGGTGGGCAGAGTCCAACTGAGACCTGTGCGAAACGATGGTCAGCTATCATGCGATGTGGTATTGCCTGTCCATTTTTACCATTTTATAAATAAGTGCGATGATATCATCTGGGAAGTTCGTGCACTCGAAGTAACCACCTCGCCTTCCGCACTCTCCAGTGACACCCTTGGAAATTGAATGGTAGGAGACCAACCCGATGGGACTATTCATCCTCCGCACGATCTTCTTGAAGGAGGTGAAGGGGGCCTCTTTCTCGCGATGCAAGTTGCGCTGGTACACTTCATCAGCCAGGAGAATGAGATTGTTCTCCTCGCAGAGCTTCACGAGTCCCTCTTGTGTCTTCTCATCTAGTAGGGCACCGGTGGGATTACCTGGGTTGATGATGACCAGTGCTTTGGGGATGACACCTTTCTTTTTGGCCTCCGCCAAGGCAGCCTCGACCTCAGCAGGGGAGGTGGACCACCCTTTGGATTCGTCGAGGTAGTAGGGTAAAGGTGTCCCGGAGAATTGGGCCAAGGTGGCGGTATAAAGTGGGTATTGAGGGATGGGGATCAAGATTCCCGAACGACTGGGGTTATTCGGAGTTACGGGTTTGATCAACATCTGGATCAAGAGGGAAACGCCGAATGATGCACCGGCGGTTAGGAATATGTGGTTCGGATTGGAAGGGTAGCCATCACGCTCTGATGTCGAGTCAGTTGTGTTCTGCGTAAAATTTCGCGAGTTGTCGCACCTTCGATAAACTTTGCGACGGATTTTCTGATGAAAGGGACACCCTGGGAGTGGGAGTATGCGCCGATGGAACCAACCTCAGCGAGCAGTTCTTGAGCACGTTCAATCACGTCCGCAGGGAATGCGTCTTTCGCGACGGTAATCAGTTCAGGGTACTCTGTCAATGCTGCCACCTGCAACGTTGTACTACGTAAACCATGGCGGACCGGGAACAGGGAGGGAAAGACGGACCTGTCTGACAAAGGTGATAGGTGGCTGATTGAGGCCCTTTTGCTGGGGGTTTCCGATGTTGGACGACACGACCTTGGAGAACGGTAACGACGAGGAGGCATTCGGATCTTTCAACGCCTCGCGGAACTCTTCAGCTTTTATCGCCAGCTCACCACGGACGGCGTACTGGACGTTAAGAACGGCAGGGTTGAGATCATCGACGGTGAGCATGGTGGAAGAAGAAAGTCGACGGAGATGGTTGTTGACTGAAGCCTGTAATCGATAGTGGCTGGAGATAAACCTCTTGCTGATCATTTTTTGCATGGGTTAGCCTCAAGTCAGCGGTAGCGCCCCGAAAGCCTGGACAGCGGGGGCCCGAAGGTCGAGGTCGGGTTCAACCACGTATTTCCCCACAATTTTAAGCGGCCTTTACGTAGTATTACATCCGCCTGGAACTCCGTTACCTGACCGCAGCGGAGGTGGGGAATGAATGAAAGTAATTGTGCGGGAGAGAACGGAATGAGGGTACAGTATAGGGGAGGGTCACGTCCGTGGTGAAAAAATGAAAGAGAGCGAGCCATTAAAGCTACCGGATTCTTTGATGACGATCCACCGTCCCATCCTCGTCTCCTGTCCGATCCCAGCGACGAGTAGCACAGAACCTTTCTTCGTCTCTCCCCACGAGTAGGTGACGCCTTTCTGCGCGGACAGGAGCTGGATCGAATTAATAATACCCGGAGCGTTCACACACCCAATCAATGAGAATGATTTCAGTTTTTGGCCTAGTTTCCACAACTTGATCTGGCCATCCCATGAACCTGAACCGTGGTTAGACCAGCCCCGTATTAACTGGTTCAAGCAGTGGCGCTCTTACCTGACGCAAAAAGATCAGAGTAGCGTAATGGTCCAATTGCAGTTATCCACCGAGGGGACGTTATCGTTCCTCGTTCCTCGGACACGGTCTCATGAAGGCCATGCGCGAGTGCCTGGACGTATATAGGTTTTTTCTTCTGTGTTGACCAGAGAGATATCGACCTACGGTGGCTCAGTAGGGGGTACGGGCGCAGAATATGGACGAAGAGGCGCACCCACTATCGCCTCCGCTCAAGAAGGTGGTCTCGTCGATCATGCAAACAACCTCCAGGCTCCCTTCAACGTACGTCTTCTGCTCCTTCTCCTTCACCTCCCCGCCCTTGTCGACATCCATCCCCTCGAATGCCCCACCCTCTAGGAGATCGCGTAATTTGCTCCGGCCCCCACCACGGAACACAAGTTGCGTTTCGTCAACGACCTTCCAGTATCGCACTGTTCGATCCCGTCCACCGCATGTGACGGCTGTCTCCCCACGAAGCGAATCGACCGACATGACAAAATCTTGATGACCGAAGAGTGTCTCGATATAGCCCATAACCGAGAGGTCAAAAAGTTTCACTGTTCGATCGTACGAACCGCTGAATAGTTGCTGTGTTGATTTGCGGAATGCAAGAGACTGCGAAAAAGTTAGCAAACTCATCAAGGCCAAATGGGGATGCGCTCACGCTGATGGAGTCTCGATGTCCGGTGAATCCCTTCACCCACGAAATCCCATCTTCGTTCTCTACATCCCAGACACCAATGACGCGGTCCTTCCCACCGCTGGCCAAGTACTTCCCATCTGAACTCAACGCAAGAGTCCATATTTCGTCGGTGTGGCCGTCAGGGTCTGCCTTTTGTTTCCCTTTCACGGACCTCCGTTTGTACGCAGTAGATAGCTTTTTTCCGGTGCACAGGTCCCACTTGATGATCGACCCTTCTTTGCCGGCGGTGTAGAGAAACTTGCCGTCCTCAGACGCAACCGCAGTAGTCACAGTGAATCTATGGCCACGCGTGCGCAAAGATATTGGTGGTACCCCAAAATCATACTGCTTTCACTCAACAAACAGGGGTATGGAGGAGGATTGATGATCACACACCGAATCCGCAATGAACAAATGAATCTTCCCAGACTGTTCCGAAACGTCCTGTTTTAGCCTCGCAGAGATCAGCTCCTTGTCAATCTCAGCCGCATCGTACTCCCCCTCCGCTAAGCTGGTCTTGACCCCCTCGAGATATATCTGAGCGAGCCTTAACCGCTTCTCCGCCGGAGTCTCGTTCTCGTTCTCGGACCCGCTCTGGTAAGGGTCTTCGTCCGAAGCCCTCAGGTCCATATCATCTACGCCTTCCGGGCCACGGTCATCTTCCGTCGCGTCAGACAGTTCCTCATCGCGTGCGACTCGCTGTTTCGACCGTTGAACTCCGGAAGAAGGTTTCTTTGACCTCAGTTTCCCATTAGTAGTCGCCGCCTTCTTTCGCGGGACAGAAGCAGAGGTGGACGAGGACCGTTTTCGCTTTTTCGAACCTGTGGCGAAGAAAGGGTCTGGCATCCCTTTGCAACTGACCGGTTCGAGTGAGGTTGGAGAAATTTGCAGTTCGGTCAAGCCGATCGTCACTCGGCCCGGAACAGGCGATGATGCATTCCCACACTTTCAACGCTCGTTCCACGTGCACATAATTGACAGCCCCATGCGCGTTCCGGGACTCACCTGGTCTTACCACACGGAGGCCACGACTTCGTTTCCTAGGTCCTATGATGAACAACGCGACTGCAGAGTGTTCTCATGACAATTAGGTAAACCAGCCACGGTGTGCGGAGTTTCCCGGTACCCAAGGCCATACCCATTATAATACATTAGTAAGGCCTGCGTGTCTGCAGATGAATTGGCTCAGATAAGTGGAATCCACTCACGAGGCAAAATAGGACACGACCCCCAACACGGTGGATCAGCACCCTACTATGCATGTGTCCCCTGTATCTGAGCTTATTGGTCTACGCCTTTTACCTGCCGGTGCACTTCGCTTCCGGCCGGGCATCGGACTCGATCATCGTAGGGCGGGGTTCGCGACGCCCAGGACCGGTCAGTAATTTCCGTGATGTCCCGCATGCACACAGCATGGACAATATGTGTATTCTCTTCACGGGATCACCTGCTCCCGGCCACGCGAACTCGGCCGCTCGTTATTTGTTCCTGGCACAACACGCATTGTAGTAACCTTACCATCGCCTCACTATAAAGTTCACCGGGCTGCCTCAATTTCTTGAGTATTCCGCACACATCACTATGTTTGTCACCGGCGATTTTGAGGAAGATTCCTCACCATCCGTTATAGTGTGGGTTTTTACCTGGTTCCCCGCAACACCGAGATAATAACGGATCCACCAGTGTGATGGGAGCTACTGGGAGCGGAAAAACATCTGTAAGTATGTCAAACATCCTGTTCACCCGCTCAATCTCAATCAGATCAGTTCATCAATCTCGCAAGCAAGTCCAAACTTGACGTCGGTAGCGACCTCAGGTCCTGCACAGAGGAGGTTCAGACTTCCGAACGATTCACAGTGGACGGTCGCCCAGTTGTGTTGATCGATACCCCCGGGTTCCACGACACGTTCAAGAGCGATATGGATATCTTGGACTCCATCGCACAATCATTAGCTGCACGGTGAGTCATCCATATACAAGATATAGAAGCAGTAGATCCTAAATGCCCGTCCCAGGTACGAACGGAGGGAAAGCCTTGCTGGAATTATCTATGTGCATCGAATACCGGACGTGAGGTTCACAGGCACTGCCGTCAAGAGTTTCAAAATTCTATTGGCGATGTGTGGGAGCCGGGCGCTTCAGAACGTCGTTATCGTGACGAACATGTGGGGGAAGGTCACTCCAGAAGTTGGTGATGCCCGAGAACAGCAGTTGGGCAGCAGTTTCTTCAAGCCGGCTCTCGATAACGGGGCACTGTTACTTCGTCACGACGACACCATCGACTCCGCTCACAATATCATCCGGAATATCTTGGAAAGGCAGCCCGTTACCCTCCGAATTCAAGAAGAGATCTTCGACGAGTGGAAACGGATTGGTGAGACCGCGGCTGGAAAAGAACTTCTAAGGGAACTCGATGAGCAGGTTAGAAAGCGCCTGGAACAACTCCGGGAACTACAAGAGATGCTGAATCAGACGGAGGCGGACGATGGAGACACTCGACAGGAACTCCAACAGGAGCTTTTGAGGTTGCGGGCAGAGTTGGCGACAATGAGCGGGGTGTCAGACAAACCAATGGGTAGCCTCCGTGAGAGGATGCAGAATGTGCTTTTCTTTGCAGCTTTGGGTGCAGGAATTTTTTTATGGGTGCGCACTCAGTGATGGTGCGTGGTGGTTAGAAACATAGATGCGGTTGTATTCTTTTCTTTCGTTTCAGTCGGTACACATCGGTTTCGGCATTTCCCGTCCTCTGCTGCTCGTCACCCAACCTGCTCCCTCCACCTGAATGTTGGGTCTGGGTCATGCAAATACTCCCAGTACACCGTAAAGGCGTCAAATTACTGAACAATCGTGCAGGAACTATATGCCGTTGGAACTCTGGAGTGGAAGTCACCGAAACGAATTCATGTCTGCAACCACGTCCAACAGTACTTACCCAATTTGTAATACAAACCCGGAGTAACTGCCGGGACTTTTGCGCAACAACTCCAGGGTCTCGTGTATCCTCCTGAGGTGACCACCAGCTGCCCGGGTTTGTA
>Ga0307515_10012469_pt1 | contig 15985 bp, 2 predicted proteins | sample 17_EM_MG_FD_194513 | JGI IMG/M metagenome (GOLD analysis project Ga0307515, IMG submission 194513) | Populus trichocarpa ectomycorrhiza microbial communities from riparian zone in the Pacific Northwest, United States - 17_EM | ecosystem: Host-associated > Plants > Roots > Unclassified | place...
CTATAATCTAATTAATCCTTAGGTTATATTTCTATAACTAAGGCATTCCTAATACTGCCTTATCCTATCCTAATAGTAGGATATTAAAAGACATCTCAATTTATCTCCCTTTAATAGTTATCTAAATAGGTCCTATTTTAAGATTAATAATCCCTCCTCTATAGGCTATTAGATCTCCTAAAATTGTAACTAATAAATAAGGTTGCTTCTTCTGTCTATAAGGTAATCCTATTTTCTTAACTACTATTAGTAAAATATAGTTCCGCGTTACTTCACTATCTATTAGCGCTTCGAACTACTAATCTTACTATTTAACTTATAAATTTAGGTATTATTCTTAAATTCCTTTAAGGGTTTAAGGCTCTACTACTAGCTTCCTCTAGTCCTATAGGCCTCTCCTTTTCCTAACTATTAGCTGCTTAATCCTTATATACTTAGCTTACTATTTAGCTAATGCCTAGTTTGCTTTTTATCTTTAATATACTATAGATACGTATTTTCTAAGCATTCCTACTACTATTATCCGTCTAAGTATTCTTCCGTAAGGAATCTTTTTGGTTAAAGTATTAAATCGCCTAACTTCTAAATTTCCGCTAGATGCTAGCTATGCATATACTTAGCATTTCTATATTATTACTTGTCTATTATCTAATATATCCTTATAGGGTATTTCCAATTCTTTTCCTTTAGATTTTTGTATATTTTATATATGTTGTCTATGCACGTAATCCATAATAACGTATAGTATGCTAGGTGCTTTAGGTTAACTCTTAGTTCGTTTTTATTCTTAAGTTTAAACCTTTATCATGCCGATCTAAATATTATAACTTTATTTGTAGGTACTAAGATATATCTTTCATTTCTCCAATCCTCTAATTATTCCTTTAGATCCTTTAACGTTATAATTAAGGCCCCTTTAATATAATTTATAGCTTTTTTTATAATTAGGTAGTCCTAGATAACTCTTTTATCTAACTATATATAGAAATCTTCCCATTTATTGTTGTGCCTTTACCTATACTACTTTTGGTACAGCTGCTGGAGTATATACGGCTTATCTATAAGGAAGTATCTTCTTATTACTACGTCGTAATAGCCCTTTATATATCGTTCTTTAAACCTAGTAGGAATTCCTAAATCCTTTTCATTTTCTAGTTCGGTAAGCCACTTGGCTCTTAGTATGCCTACCTTAGGCCTATTAGTAATTCTTTATACTAGCGCTCTGTCCTTTATACGTCCTAATATACTAAATCTCTTATCTAGTTTCTATTCTTGCTATGTGATAATTCTTTGCCTAAATTCTTCTATAGTTTTTTTTAGTTTACGTCTCGCGTTTTAATCCTTAAAGTCTTCTTACTTCTTAATCTTAATATTAACTTTTTAATCTTTAGCCTGAATACTGTGTTCTACTAGTAAGTCCTCTAGGTCTATATATCTGTCTTCTAGTTTAGTTGCTGTTTATATTACAGATTTTCTAATCTATAAAGAAGCTCCTTGCCTCTTACCTATAGGTGTCCTAATTTATACCTCAAATTCTTAACCTTTTAGATTCTTTAATCCTAAGCTTACTTCTAACTTAAGCTTAGCTCCAGCCTTAGTCTAACTAGGCTTGCTTAGTGTTCTTATCTTATCTTAAGAGTCTTATATCTATAGGAAACTTTATTCTAAGCTTATTTATATATCGCTAAACTAAGCTACTACTCTACTCTATCGGTTATTGTCTGTTGTAGGTCCTTAAGCTTACCTTATTTTATCTTAAGAATCTTAGTTATCTTTTATCTTATTTTAAAAATCTTAAGCCTGTGGCCTTTTACCTTTATTAAGTGCCGAAGTAGTTTACTATCCTACTTCTCTTGCGTCTTATAAAGCGATAGACATTATATCTAGTGGGGTTTTAATCCCTACTAATATTCCCTATTCTATAGTAGAATTATCCTCTACCTCTAGTATAACATCTCTAATAGCTACGTATTCCTAGTAAACCGCTCTTATTACCTTATTATTATAAAATGTTTCGCCTATATTAAATTTATTGTCCTTAATATCTAATCTATAAACTGGTTTATTAGTTCCTTTATATTCTATAGGTATTGGCTCTTATAGCTAGTAGCTTACGCCATACTTAGCGTCCTTATAAATTTAGCATGCGTTATTATAATAAAACGCGAAACTTTTAATTAAACACTCTTTTGTTCCTCGCAGTATATTATTATCCCTCTATACGTATATATTATCTACTATTAGTCTAGTTCCCTTTATTATATTGTACTTCTAACTATCTTTATAATCCCTTATAAAGTAACCTTATTTTCCGCAATTTATATAAGCTCCCTCTTTAAACCATCTTTCTTGCTATAGAGTCCGCCGAAACGTCTTCTACTGTTAAGATCCCTAGTTTAGCCTCTACTCCTTAGACCTTTAATTACTTAATCCTTATCCTCTGGGTTTTTATAGTTTCTTACCCTATTTCTTATAGGCTTCTTTAGTACTACTTAGGTCTATTAGCTCTGCGCTATACTATAGTTTTTAACTTAGCTTAGGTCGTTACGTACTCTGCGCCTTATATAACTATAAAACTTTATCCTAACCTTTCTTAGCCTATTCCCTTTTGTAGATCTAATTATTAATCTTAATTGCCTAATCTATTAGTTTCCTTAGGGTGTCCGTATCTTCTATTAGGATAATTATATCTTAAACTTTAGCCTTAAGTCCCTGTTTATACTATGCTAAGCGCCCTATTATTCTACTTAACTTATATTACTAACGTCTAGAACTGTGTTATATACTTAATTACTAAGGTTGACTATATAATGTCTTAGAGTTTTCTTTCTGCTGTGGTTACTGCCTTTAGGTCTCCAAACATTTATATAAGTTGCTCTATAAATCTATTCTAGCTTAAGAATATAAACCGTACTTCTTAGTTTATAGTCGTTATTCTATTTGCCTGGATTTCTATAAGGTAAGGCTTAAACTATTTAAGTGCTCTTCCTATTAAGAACAATCCTGCGTATGCTATTTAATCCATAGGTATTACTAGCTTAGCTCCCTTTTGCGCTACCTTAAAGTACATTTACATAAGGAATCCTTTAAGCTTTAATCTCTCTCCTAAGTACCTTTTAATTAATAGTAACTTAACCTTTGCTGCGCTTATCCCGTTAATCCTATTTTCTAATATTATATTATTTTCTATTAGCTAGTCAACTATCTTTTATAGTTGTCCGACCGTTATAGGTTGCTATAAGTTAGTGTCTATTATACTAATATCGTTACCTAATCTTGATATAGTTGCTGCCGTTAATAGCATTATAGTAGCTGCTTTTAATGGCATATTATCTGACCTACTGTTATTTAATACTGTAACTAGGTAGTGATTGTATAACGGAACCTTGTAGTAAGAACTATAGTGGGTCCTGTTATTGGGCTAGGTATATAGGAAATGTAGAGAATAATAGTTAACAAGTAATAATAACTAGTGGAGTGGTTGCCTAATAGATTAACTCCAATTATATTCTGAGAATTACTATAAGGAAGGAACTATCTAGGTAGGGACTAAGGGTCCTTAAATACACAACCGTACTCCTATAAAATCCTTCTTATACGTAATATACGTATGCTCTATCTACTCTATTATAGATTATATAGATTATATAGATTATATAGATTACGTTATATGACCTTAGCTACTATCCCTCGTTATATAGGTCTATTGGCTCCATCCTAGACCGTACTTATATTAACTAACTAGCTTCTTCCGTCTCTTCTCTAAGTAGTCATAATATTGTACTTAAAGCGTCCGTAACAATTTATAGACTAATTTAAATAACCTATTCTTTTTTAGTAAATTATTTAAAGAGCTCTAACTATATTTTAGCTTTCCGCACCCTAATAGTATATAAGCTCGTACTAATATATCTATTTAATAGGAAACCGGAGATATTAAAAGGAATTCTAGAAATAAACTTTTAAAAGCTATTAAAGATAAGTAGTTAGCCTATAAGATACGGGCTTTCTATTTAGTTACTTTATAGGCTTTAAATTATTTAAATTATTACTAATACCTATTATCTAGCCTAGCCCTTTGGCGTTACCCTAGTAATAAATATAAGACTTCTGGGCAGTAGCTTAAGTTAAATATTAGTTAGAACTTTATATATTTAAGACTAGATATTATAGTTCTAAGTATTAACTTATTTAGTTATCTTAACTTAACTAGCACTACCCTTAATCTTCCCTTTTTTTCTTACTACGGCTTATATAGAAATAATAAAATTTATAGGTCTAGATAGCTAATATTATTTGGCTTTATAACATTGGTAGTAAATAATATCTTTACCGTAGCTATAGTCCTATAGCTATTGCCTAAGAATATTATATATTATTATTTAGACGGATAAAGGTTTTTTAGGTATTATTAAGTCTTTAGTTTATAGTGTCTAGTTCTACTACTTTAGACTCTTTAAGTTCTTAAACTTAGTATTAAGCTTAGTGTTAAGCTAGTTATACTTACGCTTTAGTATATAGTTTAGCTGCCTTAGACTTTTTTTTAAGTTTTTGGACTTAGTATTAAGCTAATTATACTTACGCTTTAGCGTCTATTCTAGCTGCCTTAGACTTTTTTAAGTCCTTAAACTTGGTATTAAGCTAGTTATACTTATGCTTTAGCATCTAGTTTAGCTACCTTAGACTTTTTTAAGTCCTTAAACTTGGTGTTAAGCTAGTTATACTTACGCTTTAGCGTCTATTTCGGCTGCCTTGGACTCTTTTAAGTCCTTAAACTTAGTATTAGGCTAGTTATACTTATACTTTAGTATAACTAGTTTTAGTAAGAAAATAAGAGGTATACTCTTAGTAGCTATAAAGCTAAGCCACTTATATAGATTAAATACCGGTAATTAACTGTTAGTACTATAATACGCACTCTTTACACTTAGAAATAATACTATATTATTTAATATATAATTAGCGATAATGCAGCGAAGCTATTTATAGTATTTTTATATTCCTAAGAGTTATAGCGGCCTTTACTAATACCTACAGTGCTATAAAAGGCAGTATAAGGGCGCGAAGAGACTTTAGGGATGATATAAATTCTATCTAAATCTAAGGGTATATAGCTCTCGCTAAGAACAAGACGTTGCGTAAAGAAGAGAAAGGAATAATAAGAGAATTATATAATTAAATAGTCAGGGGCTTAGTGGTCGATGCGTGCGTATACACGCACGCGGTCTTTAATAGACTTTAGTAATTTAATTAATCTAGCAGATTTTAGTTAAAGCGTTAAAATTTATCTGTTAAGTGTTTTACTAAGACATTCCTATTGTAACTGGGCTAGTCCTATTATAATACCCCCCCTTTTAGCCAAAGGTCCAAATAATTTAATTTTAGTTAAGACTTATAACTTATTACGTGTTATATTTTCGCATTAGGTAGCGGTATAGGGTTTTACTAATTCTATCGTTAAATAGACTAATTAGGATTTTCTATCCCCGGGATAGAAAATTGCTATTAGCTTAGTTAAGGCGGTAAGCAGAACTAATATCTTTATAGTAGGTCTTAGTAAGGTAAATCTAACCAATTAGACAACTTTAACCAGCGGTTAAAGTTCCTTAATATTTTATATAACGTACTCCATGGGTAAGCGGCCCACACGGGTAAGCGGCCCACTTTAAAACTCCACCAAAAATTGGAAAAACCACACCTTAATATCTTAACAACCACTTTATAATAAATTCTAATAATTTGGATTTAGGCTTTTATATATAATTTACAGCTTCTTTTAAAGTTGCATTATAAATAGGTTAGTAGTTTTTAAGATATAGTAATTTGGCCTCGTTTTGGCCTCGTTTTAGCCTCTAAATTATAATATCTTATAACCACTAATCTATTTACGATGCAACTTTAATAAAAGCTATAGAGTATATATAAAAGTCTAAATTTAAATTATTAGAATTTATTATAAGGTGGTTGTTAAGATATTAAGGTGTGATTTTCCAATTTTTAGTAGGGTTTTGAAGTGGGCCGCTTCCCCGTGTGGGCCGCTTACCCATAGAGTACGTTATTACGTGATCATATTATAAACGTTATAACATATTTTAAGTCTTTTTTAATTTTAAGTTTCCTACTATCGTGTTTTATATATTCGTATTAGGTAGTAATTATTTACTTTTATATCGTGTCTATTTAGCTAAAGTAGGCCGCAAAGGATAGTCCTTATAGAATTCTTTTACTAGGGAAGGCGTATTAGTCTTAATCTAGTTATAGGTTTCCTAAGTTTATATTTTATATCCTTCCTATTTAATAAGAAGTTTAAATTATTTAGATTATATTTTCTATTATATATCGTTAATTAAGTTAATAAAGTAAAAACCGTTGCCGTTATTAATAATTATAGAAGGTAGTAGTAGTACTTCGTAAGTTATAGGTTTACCCTTTAAGGGTTATAGTAAGTTTACGTAAAACATTAGATATATTTTTATCTTAGTTAGTAGTTTAAGTTTATAAGTATACGGGCTTAGTTTCTTTATAACTTAGTATAAGCCTATAAACTTTTAGTCTAGTTTCTTTAAGGGTTATTAAGTCTTTAGGTTTTATATATTTAGGTAAACTATATTACCTTCCTTAAAGTCCTACGCGGGAGCTCGTTCTTTATTTATATGCCATTTTTATACCGTTTAAGCGTACGCTAATTTACTTTATAATAGTTCCGTTAACTACTTTATTTAATTAGCGAAGTTATATATATTAATTAGTTAAATCTTCTTAATTATAGGTCCTATTATATTAATTTTAGGTTATAGTTTAAATCTAAGTTAAGGGTCTTATCCGTAGGTTGCGTAGAACGGCGTTACACCTATTAATTTATTTCTTATATTATTCACAGTAAACTTAGCTAATAGTAGCTATTTTTCCCAGTTATTTTGTAGGTAGGAGCAGTATATTTATAGATATTATTCTATAATTATATTCGCAATTTTAGTTTAACTATTTATCTCCGGATAAAATATAGTTAAGAGTTATATTTATATACTTAATTATTTATATAGGGCTTACCAGAAGTCTAAAACAAACTAGCTTTCGCAGTTAGATATTATTAAATTAGGAAGTCCGTATAGCTTAAAGACGTACTTAATAAAACATTTAGCTACTAATATTGCATTAATTAAGTCTATAGGAATTATATATTGCATTTTTAGAAGATAGTTAACAACTACTATAATATTTATAAATCTATTACTATTAGGTAGGTTAACTATAAAGTCAATTAAGATATCTCGCTATCTTTATATTAGAATTGGCAACGGTTAAAGTACTCCTTACTTCTTTATATAAGAGGTCTTCCTACGTATATATATTCTGTATAATTACAGCACCTATTGTTCCAACCGCGTGCTTACGCGTTCAATACACCAAGTACGCGTTTACGCGTTCGGTGTACCCACTCGCTTACGCGTCTAGTGCACTCCTAAAACACTAGCTAGTTAGGGGGGGGATATGTTAGTATATAGACCACGTAGTCTACCTTAATAGAATTAACAGTCACCACTATCCCAAAGAGCATACGATACTATACGTATTTCGTGCCCTGGGATACGGCTTACTTATGCTATTAAGTTAGTATAAACACTAATCAGTAAGCGCGCACAGATCAGTAATTACTTAACACCTCCCCCCGAGCGATACACGATAGAAACCACCCATTTAAACTTCTAGTACAACCTACTAAAAGGTCAAAAGTCGGGGATTACGGACTTATCACCAACTCTATATACTTATTTAAGTCTTAGTATAGTTTACTAAAAGTTATAAACGCGAATATAGACCTTTACGGAACCCCCTATCCTTAACCCCCTTAAACCCTAAACCTCTTTAGACCTTACGGAAACCCCTTACCCTTCTATAAACCGTTACGGACCTATTAATCGCCTTTACGGACTACTATAAGACCCCTTAAACTATTACAGACCTACTAATTAATTTTACAGACCGTTACAAGACCTCCTCCACCCGCTATAAGCTACTACGACCCGCTATAGCTTATATAAACATATAACGCTATATAATATAGCAGATATAAGCAAGCAAATCAGCAAAGGTTAAAAGAAGTGGAGCTAAGGAGTCAACCTTATGTCTACGGACGACGTCAATAACTATATTAATTTTAAAATCCTTAAATACGAATACTATAAGCTTTTAAATAATAACCTATAGGAGCAATATAAGGAAGACTTTGCGGACTTTACGGAAGCTATTCTTAAGGCTTATAACCCTACTACTATCCATAACCTACGAACCCTTTTATATTACTAAGGTGTATAGGTTAAAAAGGATAAATAAGTTACTATTACACGGTCCTTATATAACACAATATAGGAGGAGGACTAAACGGAATAAACTAAAGAGAAAATCCTAGACTAGGTTAAAGCCACTAATAATCTCTCTACTTCTCCCAAACTTAATGGCATTACTGGCCTTATACTTAACCTACTTAACTAAATTCGTCCTATAAACCTAAGCGATTTTAGAATTAATCTTACGGGCTAAAGTATACCTAGTACCCAAGTTACGGATCGTAATACCCCTATAAACTAAAATACGGACTAAAACCCTTCCGTTAATAAAGCCACAGATCTATAACCTGCCTAAGTTATAAATCCGCAAGCTATATATCCGCAAGCTATAGATCTGCAAGTTATAGATCCGCAACGCACCTAAGTAAAGACCTATGGTAAGGAACTAGCTAACCTAGCTAAACTCTATACCAACGAATCTAAGTACAGCGGTAAAAACAACAATTTTAACTTTAAACTAACTATCTTTACGGACCTTTGCCAAAAGGCTAATATTCCTAAACAAGAGTTCAGCTAAGCCTACTCTACTATACTACGCGGCCTAGCACTTAACCACTACTACACTAACCTTAAGAGTAACCCCCTTGGTGTTCCCTTTAATAAGCTATATAAAGCTACCTATAACTACTTTAAAGGACTAGAATATAGGCGTAATATCCTTACCTAATAGAATGCGACTAAGCTACGGACCGTAATTAATAAGAACACTAAAAAATCGACTATAGAGTGCCTGTAAATTCTTATTAAAGACCTCTGGCACCTATAGTACGGCCTTAACGCTAAGCTTTAAATAGACGACTTCCTACACAATAAACTTATCACGGCCTGCCAGGAAGTAGAGCCCTATAAGTACGCCTATTATAAGCCTACAAACACCTTAGCTAGCCTTATTAATAATCTACGCTCCTCTATTATAATGTATAAAGTCTTAAACCTACTAGGCAGCACTTAAGCCTTTATTATAGATATTTAATATCCGCAAACAGACTTAGACGTCTACTTTACGGACCGCCGCTACCGCTAGTAGTACCCGTATCGACTAGGCCCTACCCACAACCCCTATAATAACTCCCATATAAAAATATACCCCCACAGACAAACCAGCCAAAAGTGCTTTATATGCGGTAAGGAAGGATATTAGTCTATAAGGTATACCCAGAAAGAACGTAACAAGTCTAGGAAGAGACTTAATAGCCGTATTAGCCAGTTCATTTTAGAATACGAAGGAGAGGAAGCAGAAAAGCCCCCTAATAAGTCAATAGAAGCCCTTATAATTAACTTTAACTTAGATACTTAGGAATAAGAGACCTTAGAGACATTCCTAACCACTTTTAGACCTTTTACGGATAGCTAAGCCTTTAATATTACGACCGTATTAGCCGACTGTTCCTTTATACACTTAGTTACACCTAAAAACTATTCCATAAGCACCCCTATTACGGACGTTATAGATTACAAACAGGACCTATTTACATATATCACCACAGAACGCTATACCCCTAAGGAATTCTATGGTGTTATAATCAATATAGGTGCCTTTAAGAAGTCTACCGCAGGCTATAGACAATACCTCGTATATAGGACTACTACAAATAACAATACGGACATTAATATTACGCAAACTAGGGCCATAACTATCCAATTTAGTATCGGCTTAACTGCATTAATCGGATTAGTAGCAGTTAAGACTCTAATTAGCCTAGTTAACTTCCACGTAGTAAAAGCGGACACCCCTTTCCTACTCTGCCTTACGGATATAGACAGGTTATAGGTATACTATAATAACGTTACAGACACCCTAATTAGCCCTATAACTACCCTAGAAAGTAAGCATATTACCCTACTAATTACACGACAATTCAGACACCTATTCCTTATATAGGGAGAGACCTTACAGACATACATTTAGGAATCTTTTAACTATAACCCATACTACCTCACCAGTACGGAAATCCACCGCCTATACCGCCATTTCGGCTACCTGTTAGCTAAAAAGCTGTATAGAGTCCTTAAACGCTCTAGATATAATAATGTTAACAGAAAGGCAATTAACCACCTAACTAAATACTGCTCCTACTGCTAGAAATACGGACGTTCTCTAGGCCGATTTAAGTTTACCCTTTATAAGGATTTTAACTTTAACCACTTAGTATATGTAGATATTATATATATTAACGGTAGCCTAGTACTATATATAATTAATAAGGCAACCCGTTATTAAGCCGCCTATTAGTTATAAAATATATCTATAAAGCACACCTAGGATATTTTACGGAGCTACTAGATTAATACATACGTTGGACCCCCGCAGTATATCACCTATAACGCCAGTAGGAACTTTATTAGCAAGGAATTCTAGCAGTATGCTACGGCCATAACTATATTAATAAAAGCCGTTCGAGTTAAGGCGTATTAGTCTATTAGGCTTATTAAGTAAGCTTACCTAGCCTTACAGAAAGCTTATTAGATTATTACGGACGAATATAAGAACATTTAAAAGGAACTAGCTCTATAGATGGCTGTAAAAGCCATTAATAACACTACTAGCCTAAACGGATTAGTACCTACCCTCTTAGTCTACGGAGCCTACCTAAGGATAAGCAAACTAGATCCTCCTACCCCGTCTATTATAGAACGAGCAGCTGTAATACGGAAGGCAATAGCTAAGATAGTTAAGCTACGGGCTAAACAAACTATTAATAACGCCCTATACCACCGCAACAAACCTAATACAACCCTAGTATACGACCTCCCGCTTAACTCTAAAGTCCTTATATAGCGTAAAAGCGGCAATTAGAATAGACCTTATCGCCTACTAGCCGTAGAAAATAAGACGTGCTACGTATAACTCCCTAGCGGGCCAACTAGCTTTAGAAGCACATCTATAAAACCCTACTTTCGGCCTAAAGATAACCATGACGTTAAGCTAGATAAACTGGAAACACCTATTAAACCAAACAAACCGGAAGCACCCGCCGAACTAGATAAACTAGAAGCACCCCTGCCTTTAGACAAACTAGAAGCACCTATACCTGCTATAGAAGTCCCCTATAAACCTACTAAACCTACTAAACCTGCCGTAAAACGTGGTTAAGAACGCCCTCAAAAGCACCCTATAACTAAGAACCCTATAATAGAGAATTACCTAACCTCCGTAGGAATATCCGTAAGGCAATCTCTGCCTATAGATATATTAGTTCTAGTATAGGAAACCCCTTTTACAGACTTATAACGCAAAGAGATTAACGGACTACTTAAAAAGGGCGTCTTTGCGGTTATAATAAAGAGAGACATTCCGCAAGGCGTCCGTATATTTAACTTACGCTTTATTAATAAAATTAAGCACCCTAGTACTAATAAAGCCTTTAAAAAGTTAAGACTTATTATATAAGCTTATAATGACTAAGGAAAGGACCTAATCCTTACGCAATCGCCTACAATTTAACGAGTTAGTTAACGGATTATACTTATACTTATGCCTGGACTATAGTAAACTAAACCTATAGCCCTATACTTACGGGACATCTCGTAAGCCTATATATAGTCTAATACCTACCTAAGTAGGGACATCTTTATACGACTACCGCTCGAGCTTAATCTATAACTAGGAATAATTTTATGGGTTATAAAACCTCTATACGGAGTACCAGAAGCTAGAAACTATTAGTTTAAGATATACTACTAGTATTACGTTAGTAAACTTAAAATAGAATAGTTAACCTACAACCCCTACCTCTTATACACCCCATTAAACGGCCTTAGTATTATTAGACTCTAAATAAATAATACCCTATTCCTAGTAGACTAGACCTTTACAGACGCTAAAGAAACTAAACTATAAAAGGCTAAGTTCTTAGCAAAGCTATAAGAGCAGTTAACTAAGCAGAATCCAATTAAGTTTAATAGAGGCCTAATTACACAAAAGGGCAACCTAATTAAGCTAACTTAGAAGCGCCAGGCTTAAAACCTAAAGCCTATTATAGTAAAGCCTATAGACCTTACTAGCTCCCGCGAAGAGACCCGCAAGACCGTAAATATAAAGGACTAATACGTTGCACAGCGTGTAAGAGGCGCCTATATTGCCACAGTTTGCCAACCTAAATCTACCTATAATTTATCCTTTGCGGCCCAGGCAGTAAATCTATAAAAAGAAAATATTAAGTAGCTTAATAAGCGTATTTAGTGGCAAATTAACAATGCAGTAAGGGGCCTTACTTTTGTACCACTAGACCTAAGTTCCCTTAGCTTACTAGCATTTACGGACACCTCCTTTGCTAATAATAAAGACCTATTATTATAAATTAGCTTTATAATTGTACTTATAGACCGTAATTAGGACGTAAATATACTATACTAGTCTTTAATTAAGTGTAAATAAGTAACCCGTAGTGTACTAGCTTCTAAACTATATATATTAGCTTATAGCTTTAATATAGCAGCCGTAATTAAATTAACGGTCTAAAAGATTCTACAACTAGAGCAGTTACCCCTAGTTTTATACACCAATTTAAAGTCCCTCTATAACTGCCTAGTTAAACTAGGTACAATATAAGAAAAGAGGCTTATAGTTAACCTAATATGCTTATATTAGGCCTACAAACAACGTGAAATTGCAGAGGTTAAATGGATTAGTAGCGGAAACAACCTAGTAGACGCCATAACTAAGGCAAAGCCGTATTAAGCCCTTAAAACCCTAATTAACACAAATAGGCTTAACCTAAAAGTTATAAAATAGGTAGAACGAGACTAACGGAGCATCTATGGTACGTCTACGGCCCGTTAGAAGGCCGTACGGCTTATACGGCCTATTATTCTGCCACGGTAGTTAAATTAACTAATTACGATTTTCTATCCCCGGGATAGAAAATTGCCATTGGCTCGCTTAGCACTAGCGCCTTAGCGGCCCTTAAGATCTAACTTACAGTACGTCAGAAGGCCGTACGGTTCATTTTGCGGACCGTAAGCAGGACTTATAGCTAGCTTAGAGTACCGTTTGGAAGGCAGACCAAACGGCACCTCGGGGAGGATTTCCTATGTATTTTCTTACGTCTTTTATAGTTCTATTAAGGCAATTATGGAGGCTATACGTAAGTGGTTCCATTTTCTAAGTACCGCTAGTATATAATTATAGCACCTGTTATTCCAACCGCGTGCTTACGCATTTAATACACTAAGTACGCGTTTACGCGTTCGGTGTACCCACTCGCTTACGCGTTTGGTGCACTCCTAAAACACTAGCTAGTTAGGAGAAGGGTACGTTAGTATATAAACCACGTAGTCTACCTTAATAGAATCGACAGTCACTACTATCCTAAAGAGCATATAATACTATACGTATTTCGTGCCCCGGGATACGGCTCACTTGTGCTATTAAGTTAGTACGAATATATTCTATATACTTAAACATATTTTCGTATATAATTATATATTATAGGCTAGTAATATACTCGTTAAATAATCTTATAGGTCTTTATATAGCTAGGATACCCTACTATAGGGAAATCATATATAAATTTAAGTATCTTAAATTATAAGGGTTCGGAATTTAGGACTACTATCTTCTATTAATAGTATAACTAATTATTATAGATTTTGCATTTAAGGAGTATAATATCCTTATATTACCGTTTCCTTAATTAAATTGCTTTTATTATATTTACTATCCAGAGGTTATTCTTATATTCGTACTCTATTAATTTATTAATTTCTATGTCCTACTTATTAATTTCCAATTTATTCCTATTAAGCTCCATATTTAAGAATATAGGGCGTAGTTTCTTAAAGCATTTAGGGGGTAGTAGAATTTGTAATTAATTTATAATCCGTTCGTTAGAGGCGTTTATAGGTAAGTTCTATAATTATTATATTAATAAGTTAGGCTTCTAATTAAGTTTGCTAAGTTAGTATATAATCTTAAGGTCAAATTATAAAAGGTATTTAGCCTAATAAATTTAGCGCTATATTAATTGCTTTATAATTATAAAGTACTACAGGTTTTTATGGTCTGTTAATACATATATTAGGAATAATAATCCTTTAAGTTCTAAGCGCCATTATTTAAAGTATTTAATAATTGCAAGCAGTTCCTTATTATATATCTTATAGTTTAATTTAATAGGGGTAAGTTTCCGGAAGAGGAAGGCTACTAGGCGTAGCTCGCTGTTCTTATTATATTGCAATAATACTCCTCCTAGTACATAGTTAAATAAGTCTATTTTAATAATATATTTAAGGTCCAGATTAAAGTAAGCGAGAATTAAAGTAGTTATAAAATAATATTTTAGGTTATTAAAAGCTTATTTATATTTAGTAGTTTATTTAAATCTTATATTCTTTCTTATTAAGTTTACTAATAGCTAAATAATTTTTAAGAAGTGATTAATAAATTAACAGTAGAAATTTGCAAATTCTAGAAATCCTTAGATATCTTATATACTACTAGGACTTTCCTAGTTTATAATTATAGCAATTTTTTTAGGGTTTATTTTAATTCCGTTACGGGATATAATTAGGCCTAAGTATATAACTTCGGACGTATAGAACTTATATTTCTTAATGTTATATTATAAGCCCGCGTCTTATAGGCGTTTAAGGACTATTTGAACGTGCTTCTAATACTTAGAAAGTAAAAATTAATAAATAAAGATATTATTAATATACGCGGTAATAAATATATTAAGGAATTCGCGAAGTGTATTATTAACGTATTATTAAAACATACCGGGACTATTCTTTATACTAAATAGCATTACTAGGTATTTAAAAAGTCCCTATTATATACGTAAAGCTATATACTTTTTATCTTCTTTACAAACACGGATTTAATTAAAGGCAGCGACTACGTTAAGCTTTATAAAGTATTACGCTTTTATTAAGCGGTTAAGCGTTTCTTAAAGCAGAGGTATTAAATATTAGTTTTAAATCATAATCGCATTTAAGGCTTAATAATTAACACAAAATCTTAAGCCTCCTTTAGGTTTCTTAATAAATAGTATAGGTAAGGCAAATAGTAATTAACTAGGGTAAATAAATCCTTTCTCTAGGTACTCTTTAAGGTATTATTACATTATAGGCGGCTCTTCTTATGATATACCGTATAACGGGCCGAACTTTAGTATTATACTAGGTTTAAGTTCTATCTTAAAATCGTACTCGTCTTAATATAGGGGTAGTTAGTTTATAAATTGTTTCTTAAACGTATTAATTAGATCGTGATATTCTTTAGGTATAAGAGGTTAGGGGTTAATATATTGCTTCAGTTCCAACGCCTTTTTAATATCTTTTAGTATTATAGTAAAGATCTTATAATCTTGTTTTCTTACTAATAAATAAAAGGGTGCGGCTTATACTATACGAATTTTAAGGGGTTTTAATATATTATCTTCGCATTCTTAACCGTAATTAGCAGTTATAACTTTATTATATTAGTTTAAGGTTTATAGCAAGGGTAATTTATATTATATTAAATTTAAATAGTTATATGCATATTTATAGGGTAAGTAGTATTTTAAGTAATAACTTTAGCAGTAGGTTATATGGAATTTTAGTGTTTTTTTAACCCAGCTAATTAAAGGGTTGTATTGTTTTAGCTATCCATATCTAAATATTACCTTATAATACTTTAAGGGTATTATAAA
>Ga0307515_10012470_pt1 | contig 15983 bp, 19 predicted proteins | sample 17_EM_MG_FD_194513 | JGI IMG/M metagenome (GOLD analysis project Ga0307515, IMG submission 194513) | Populus trichocarpa ectomycorrhiza microbial communities from riparian zone in the Pacific Northwest, United States - 17_EM | ecosystem: Host-associated > Plants > Roots > Unclassified | place...
AGCGCAGATCGTGCCCTTAAATAATATAAAGAATCGAGTGTAAAAATGAGATGCTGCGCTAAGCGCCTACGGAACTTTCTGTGCAAGGAATAGCGGCGCGGGAAAAAAAAACAAAAGTTTACTTAACACGTGCCGTTATTCGAGTGTTTCGACTCGCGGTTGTATGCGCATAATTCCCTCTGCTTCTGCTCGTTTGTCAGCGCACCCACTCCGTCAAACAGAAAACTCCCCACGAAGGAAACCCATCTCGGTCAACGTGCCGGAGAAGAGATCTTCCAGTCGCCCACCCTGTGCCACCCCGATATCCGGCACCTCCCCCTCCCCCAACTGGGTTTGTAAGAGCTCCACCCATTCCTCTAGAATTTCCGCTCCTGCAACCAACATGCTTTTCAGCCGTGTGCGTTCTGTCTGTGATAGAGATCCTGAACGCCCCCCATCAGGCAGCTGGACGTTAATCCCTAATCGTGCTGTTGAGTCCCACCCCTGAGACCGTAGCACTGCAAGCCACCCCCTATCCAGGTCCTGAAGCCAGTCTAGGAGTATGGAGAGTGACCTTTCGTCAGGGGTATAGCCTGGAACGCTGTTGAGGATCTCCCCGGTGAGGCGTAGGAGCAGCGCGCTCCTGAGAGACGCCGATGGGTCGATGGGGGGTATTTGGAGGATTAAGTTAAGGAGGTGGTGTGAAACCTCAAGATACGCCGAGAGTGTCGTTAGTTTACTTGAAGGGTGTGACCTGTCCTTCCAGAAAGGCGAAGAAAGCGTGTGAGCTCTCGCGGGGGGATTGGGGTGGATCGCGCGGGATTTACCTTTTTTTGTATCCTCTGGTCAGTTCTAGGAACTGCTCTTCCAGATAGTCGACTAATCTACGCTCCTGAGTGGTCGAGAGCGGCGTCACAGAATTTGCTGTCTGCATCTTTGCCCTCGTTATCAAGGTTCGTAAAATGAAGCCGTAAGCACCCACGTGTGCTCTCGTTATGCCATTACGACCTTTCATAACTCTCGCTCCTTATGTCGTTCTTTCATCAACGAAAATGCCATATAGGGACGATCCAGTATCTGAATGTTTCTGCAACGAACACACGCTGGGAATGTTTGCGATCGCGGGCCCATTCCCTGGGAATATCCATCTTCTTACGGTCCCGCCGTCTCTCGTACAAACTTTCAAGCCGGTGATATCGCGGCTGGGGTACAGGGAATGAGGTAAATCTAGCTCGTGGTTCCTATTTCCAGTACCGCAATTACCTCTCTCGTCGGACATTCACGCTTAAGCTTATTTTCCAGCCAAAGTACCGTGCCTTCCTCCACGGGGTGATCTGCAAAACTCTAAAATTTCGTGGTATGAACCCGCGTAATGATGTAGAATGGAGGGGACAAGCGCCTTGTTCTTCCATATCCTCCCATCCCGGTACCAACCTTTCCGATGTGTGTACCCTGCTTGCTGTGGACACCCCGCGATCCACCCAGGACCACCCCAATGTCCAACGCTAGCGCGTGTGTCCTATTGTAAACGACCATCTTTCCGCTTTTGCAATCGCTAAAATCACCACGTTCAGGCGTTGAAATATGACGGGACGTATGAGCTCGGATCCGGCGGTTGGCCACGTATTTGTGCCTGACCCGATCAACGTGGACAAATCAACTCGGTGTCTCCGCACAGTCATGACAATATCCTGGAAAATGGCCAGCAGACACAGGGAGCAGCGGCATGATTATGACGCGTACGTCCAATTCCGACCCAAAATACTGTATTTCCCGAACATCGGCAATGAGGCTCTCAGGCCCCACTGACTTCCCCTCGAACGAGCGCCATACCGGACACCAAACTCAGATGGGCCTCATTCGCTTCCGGGTTCCATTTGAATGTGCATTCCCGGCCCGAGGCGACGCCGCGCTTATCTACCAATCCGCGGACAACCGGAGCGTGGTTGACCCTGGGGATCGACCCTGACTGCGCAGGTTGCGAATCCTCTGGAGGACTCTCTGATCGTCCCGGATACATTTACGTGACGCTCTCATTTACTCTGACACTCAAACATATTTTTCACAGTCACATACATTGCGTAACAAAACTAGTTCAGCTACATGGATCAAACGCGGCTACAAAAATGATCAGCTGACGAATAACCCCAACCAGCGAGAACTCAAGCGAGGGCACTTACTCTTGGCCATTAACAAGGCGCATGCATGGTACCCAGCTCCCGACACTGATGCGTTTCAATGAAACCAACACAAGTCTACTAGCCAAAATTCCGCCCTCTCCAACGGTCAACTCCGGGGTTGCGCCGCTGCTGACCTCGGCTCTTTCCTTCGATAGGTTAACAGCGAGGGCTCGAGGCAGACATAGGTGGACTTACGATGAATGTATTGATTTGGTCACATACCCTGCGCACCAAGTCCTCGATTTTCAACTTGTCGTTCGGTGTGTTTATCTAGATTGAGGGTGAGTCGAGCGAAAGTACTGTATACAGGGGCTCTGTTTGTGCTGACTTTGGGAGAGAGTTTCTTATATCCCTGCAACTTTCAATATCAGTTAGCTTGTGGTGTAGGAGGGCCTGGCGGGAGAAAGGCTACCAACCTCGATGCGTAAGCGAATCGAATTCGCTTTCGGGTTCAATTCCGCCAATGCGTCGCGTTCAATGAGACCTTCGAGGTCTCCACGCAGAACTTTGGCGACTGGGATACCGCACGTGGAAGAGCCAGTCAGCCGGAATGTGACGAGAGTCTTCCCGCCGTCCCTTGGATTATTGTACGCGCCGTTGGCGTTCAACGGGAATAGGACCCCACAGTAACTCCCGCAGCACGATGGGAGGTTCATGTTGATAACGATGTAGTGGGGGAGGGTTGACTGGGCGAAAGCGGACTGGGCGAGGGTGGTCTGGGGGAGGGTTGTCTGAGTGAGCTGGTTCATGGAGCGAAAACCGGGGGAGGTTGATGGTATGGGGAAACACCGGGGCGACTTATATCTCTCCACGATGAAACTCACAGATATTTTTTTCCATTGGGGTGGGGACACAAGGAAGAGTTTGAAGTAGGTCACCTGAGCCTCTCCACTTCGTGAAGCGTGTGAAGAAACAACATTGTCAACAGGCAGCCGCGCGCCTTCGAGGATTGGTATTAACTCGTTAGATATGGAAGTTGACGATCCGGGCTCGGAAATGACGAATCCGCGAGTCAAGTTCACCGTTATCTAGGTCCATACCTGTCTTCGTCCCGGATCCGTTGTTCCGGAGATGCCAGCGTCGCCCACAGCCGTTATACAATCCACAGAAACCTTGTGAGATGCGAGGACTACAATGTCTTTCTTCTCGCCACATATGAACATTGTGGCGATGTCAAAGGTCCTTGCGTCCGAAGCCATCGGATCGAAGGTACTAACTGCATTGGAAGCAGCGCTGATCTGACTCGAGGTGTAAGCATGGGTGCCCCGGCTGAAACAAACGGACCGGATGTAGAAACCCCGGCAAACTTAGGCCCTGAAATTTTGTCTGGGACGAGTGGGGGTCGAAGCGTAAATGCTAGAGGCAAGTTTCTCACAAATGAATCTGGCGCCGTGGTTGCCACGCGTATAAAGTGAGGTGAGGCTGATAGAAATATATTCGAAACCGGTAGGTGGGGCCGGCCGAAAACGAAGAAAATAAATAACTAAAAAACTGCAGCCCTGTAATTACGCCGGTGGGCGGAGATGGCATATGCGTCAGGTGGGGTTGCCACGAGCCCAGGGCGACGCGCCCGAGTGCCACCACAACCACGATGTTCTGAAGTTGGATACCACCTTGAACACCCGCTCGCCACTGTATTGCCTTTGGTCCACAGGCATTGATTGACACCACTGGCATCAGGTCATGAGATTCGAGAAATCGTTGTGTTGGGTTCGACTTACTTGAAACTCCTCCAGACGGTTTGTAATCTCTACTGCAGGTCCGCAACGTGTGATCCCACCAGGGGGCCCGCGCCATATCAAGGTTCGTATCTGTGCAGGAATAAATCCCGGTACAAGAAATTTTCACCGCGGCGTTACCTGATCCGTCCAGTGTTTGTAGCCCGGCCACTACAGATATGTTCAATGCATCCGAAAGGTTACGGTCGGGGACATCCATGAAACGTTGTTCCTTCTCGTTGAACAAGACCAGTGAAGCGCTCTCTGAGGGCGTCCAATGCGGTGATGAAGGAGCAACCCACCATATGTATAAAAAGATCTATTCTGGATCGCCGCTCTCCCGCATTGAAGACTCTTGTGAAGGGATGTAGCACCCCCAGGGAACGTACTATTGAAATGAGTACGAGTGGGGAACGGTGGAGGAGAAAGACTAACCACATCGCGGTTAGTCTGCCACCCCTCCGAGGCGATGTTGTGGAGCAAGCGTTGATAAACGGCTTTGGTAAAGTCGTTGGTCAACATGTCCGGAAGGATACTGAGTTTTTTGGGGATTCCAATCTCACCCTCGACCATTTACAACACCCCTAGATCCACTGTTTGCCCAAGGTGCGCGAGAACGCGGCAGACGAAGTGTGAATCATGCATTGGATCATACGGAATGGACGGTAGCATCGGATCTCGAGAGATAACACGTCGTGCGGTATTAATTGATCGAACGCGACGTTGGGGTAGAATTTGTTTTTGTAGCGTTTACCATCGGTGGCGTGGTCATAAACGAGGTCGAGCTAGCCGCCTACGGACCGGTGGATAGTCCCTTGCCCGAGTGGCTCCCCAGAGGATGCAGAAACCGGGAGCATCGACCCGCCGAGCATCGGGATGGTTGTGGCGAGGAACAAAATGATCGCTTGCATCCGAGTGGCTGTGCTGACAGAATGAACCCTGCATACTCCCGTCTTGGTCACTTTGTGACGGGAGTAAGAACCCCGAGCAACGGTCTCGACCGTGCAGCTGTGCCCCCCTAGGTGCCATTATTCTCGAACTCCTGGAACATGCTTCACTCACGCGGTGCCACGCACCATCCGAAACGTCAAAGACAAGAGGAACTCGATTCGGACTCAACCATAAACTATCTGATCGCACGTCTGTGTAATATGGGGAAAGTAAAAACAAAGTGGACAGGGTACAGGAGCGAGCGGGACCAGGTCACGGGCCGCTGTAAATGAAACGAGGTTGCCACGAACCCCGCGACACCTGTTCCAATGAAGCGATGTGGATGTGATGGAGTTCGATACCTTCCGGCGAGCCTACTTTGTAGTCCGCGAGGGTCGATTCGATGGGGGAAGAGCTCATTTTCTGGACATGTGGTCTGTACGTGGCGCAGAGCTCGAGTGGGATAGACACGGACCTCGATGAACTTCTCCAACTGCTTAGCGATCTCCGTCACCAACCTCGCACGACTAATCCCTCTTGGTTGCTCTTGGTAATTCACGGTTCTGATCTGGGAAGCAGTTCAATCAACCCGTTCATCTAGGAGACGTGATACTTACCTGCGTTCCCCATCCGTTGTACCCAGGCCACTATGGGCGTAGAAACGGGATGAGCGATTGTTTGAGGGTGATAAGGAGACCAAATACCTCGATTCGTAGGTTGATGGTGTGGCTCTGCTCACTGAAGACTGCACTACCACCGTCTACCAAACGGTCGTACTGTCCGGCAAGTGCAAGTTCTGCTGGGAAGCACTTGCCATCGGCCATCGCAAACATGATACTCTGGCCGACAGTGCCTTCCGGGATTGCGGTTCCCTGGCAGTAGGGGCGCTGAGGAATGCAGGTACCAGAGGGAAATTTCTGTTAACAAACGGTCAGACTCGAAGGGAACGTCCCACGGTGTCAACCACGCACAACCTGAGGGTCTTTTGCGTATTTGCTGATATTGGTGAACAAGCGTTGGTAAACTGCGGCTGCAAACTCTTGGTCCGTCATGTCCACGTAGAGCGCTCGGGGGTGGTCTTGGAACACTGGCTCAGAAGGCGGTGGTAGATCTTGGTCCTTCCTGTGGTCCGTCGTGTTCATGTAGAGTGCTCGGGATGGTCCTGGAATACTGGCTCAGGAGGAGGTGGTGGATTCCTGAGCACTCCACCTCCTTTGGTTCTTATATCTAGGCACGCGTCGTGGTATCAGTACGAGGGACCCAGAGAACATCTCGGCCAGGCGGGGTGCCCGAGCCACCCATGACATTCCGACAAACGTCAGACATCGGAGGGTCAAGGGGAATCCATAGGAAGATCCCCGGCAAGTCGTAAGTGCGTTTCCAGGTCAGAACAAAACGCTAGCTCGCGCTGGGAATGAGGTTCGGGCGTTCTAAGGGGTCCGCCTAACGTGAGGCGTAGATACTACTCCTCTCGACAAGTATCGCAGTCGAAGACCAAAGGACGACACCATTCGACGTCAGCGAATGAAAGGATTTGGTGAAACGCGGTGACATCGGACTCCCCAGGGAACCCCAACCAATCCCAATGGGACGGGCGCGATCGCGTTCGTTCATCTGTTATTAGATCTTCATTTGGTTCCCGGAGGATCCTAAGGATGTGAGGCATACACGCGCACCGGATCTAAATTCCCGCGCAGATAAGAGAGCACGCCGGTCTTGGGTGTAACTTTATGTGGCGACACCAATGGGCGTTCTAAGGTTACAGCCAGTCACAGTGACGAGATCGTTCAAAAGGTCAAGTTTCATGTGGTCGCGTGTCAAGAACGAAATGCCGCCCCACACCGAAGCCGTTCTATAACGTAAGAATAACGAAGCCCTGGGGCGAAGACGAGTACACACAGTATCATACACATTGATTGTACACTTCTGGAAAATCGTACATACAAGAGTGAAAGTCCACGGACGCCGATACGAAAGGAAGCGACTACCTGGGTTTAAAAAATTATCTGTTGTGATAAAACCGGTGGCTGGCATGGAATATAAGGGAAGTACAATGAGTGAGCGTATACCTACCAGTGTATACCTACCGGGGGAAGATCTAGGTGATGCTATGCGGTGAATCTACATGGAAAATGCGAGGGGGGGGGATTAAATTAGGCGAAGGTGAGGCTGCCAGGACGCCATCGACACATGTTCCAAGGCGACCAGGGAGAGATGATCGATGTCCACAAGATCAGAGGAAGGCGGACTCCACTGGGAGTTTCGAGAATCACGGCGCGTATCCTGAAAATAGGGTATGAGTATCGTCTTTCCTCAGGGGTCAATTAATTGCAGGCATGATGTGCTTGCCTTCAGGAAACGATCGACCTTCTTAGCCACCTCCGTTGCCAGTTTGGCTTTGGTAATCGGGGATGGTTTGCGCCTCCAATCCTTCGTTCTCATCTGTACCGACAGTCAGACCAGGGTCCAGAAGATGAGTAGTTGACGAACCTGCTGGGCCCACGGCTGGCAATCGGGCCACTATTGAAACACCATTAACTTCACTTTCCACTCGTGTGGGACTAGGTTCACACCTCTATTCTGATGGATATCGAGGTCCTACTTCCGACGAACATGGGATCGTCCCTGCCAGAAAGGCCACTATACACACCCCGCAGTGCGTTCCTTAGTGGCATGCCACACTGCCCATGCACCTTGAAAGTGACCAGCTCGCCTAAGCGAGCATCTTCTAACGAGTCGCCCTTGGGACGACAATACTGCCGCTGACGGATGCAAGGGCCACCACCACATCCGCAGATACAGGCCGGCCGAGTGGTCTAGAAAAGATCGAAGGCAAGTTCGCATCGGCATCGGCCGGACGAACGACGTACTCACCGGCGCCGAAATGATCGACGAAGCCGAGAGCGAGGAGGTACTCCCATCATCAACTTCACCTATCGCGGGGTAGGAGGATGAAAAGAGGTCAACGGTTGAAAGAGCGTGAGAATCGTATACCTAGTAGCAGTGGGGGTCAACGAGTGCTTATCCGAAGCGGTAATCTGGACTCACAGAATCGAAATAAAAAATTCCACCCTCCAGGAAATGCGGGGGGACTCCTTCGAGCTCAGGCTTGGGTAGGAAGTCGCTGTGGCCGGGGAGTGGTTTGTACCAAAAGGAATCCACTTCCGGGCTATGAACAATCAAGGGAGAGATGGGGGGTGGTTGAGGAGACTGAAAAAGGGGGGAAGGAGGGAAAGAGGAACTTAGAATATCAGCTTGGATATCAGTCAATGAAAAATGGGGTGATGAAAACATCGGGATGGAAGGTGCTCACAGACCTGGGTGAAAGCTGTATATATAAAGTGCGGCGGGTGACGGTGGATGGGAATGCGATTAAGCGATTACCCTCGAGGCAGTCATCCCCGCGCTAGAGCCACATCGGGTCAGGAACTAAGCTGGTTATTGTCCATCAATCTCAGACACAGCCTTCTCGACTGCTCGTCGTAGATCTGGGGTGAGCTCCGTCCTCTGGCGGAGGCAGTCAAGTCGCCCACGTGCTCACCTGTACTTGTTTTCTGGAAAACGCGAACCCATCAATCACATTGTTCCCAAGGTCCAAGGCATTAACGAACTCAGCTCGGGTACACGCGGGACGCCTTACCTCGTCCGGAGTCCACACTTTCCGTGGATTCAGTCGCCCTTGAACTTTCCGTCAACGCGTATCCTTACGCATGTGATCTCTAGGCCCGCCATTCGACGATGGACGCGGCCCAATTGCTTGCGAGTCCACACAGACCGCCCGCTCCCTACGTGACCATGCGAACCAATTCCCTGAAAAGATGCCAGGCGGATCGGCCGCGCCGTGCGTGTGCGTTTCCTTTGCATGGTGGAGTTTGACTGTATTTGGATCGCAGTAGGTCTTTCTGACCTCTGTAACCCATAATGATTCAGGATCTGTGGGAGAATCTCGTAAACGGGGTCACCCGCTGTACCAGGGAGGATTTTGGTGGGCCTTTCGGCGGCCCGACGGTCCGCAACTTGTGAAGCTGTACTCCTTTGTGATACTCCGGGGACTTCGGAAAAGGTGGGGCCATCACATATTACGCTTTATTCCCAAAATATGCAACACAGACATGCGGGATCCCTCGGGGTCTTTCATCGCCTTCGGTTCTACGTACGTATTGAGGCTCGTGACGCTTGGCTTTGCTGATGCCTTCTATCTGCTTCCGTGTCTTCGATCCTCCAATCCTAACACGTTTTGTTGTTCGATTGAGAGGTTCTTTTATCGAACCTTCATCCACCTTGTGCGCACCGCTGTGGTGAGACTCCACTCATTCTTTCTGATGGCAACCGATCCAGGCTCTGCGCACAATCCGTCCAGCGACAACCAGTGTTCGCGGGATTGGAGGCTGCACCCATCGAAGGCCAACTAAATGATCAACACCCCTCGCTAACTTTCGTTGGAGAGCAACAAGGCCTTGTCAGATGGGAATTGGGATCATTCAAAAACTCAGAGTAAGACGTAAAGCCCGGTGAGCCCAATGAAACCTTGCTGTGATAACGACTTGCCTCGAGTGTTGGCTGTCCTATCCCCTCAAAAGGCGCCCGATAATCCCCGAGTACGAGTGGGCCTTCAGCCCGTCCGATTGCAGCCAGCCTAGGACGAGTGGTATGGGGCGGGTGTGTCGTTTCGCCTCACATTCAAGCCACCGCCGTCCCCAAAACAGCACGACTGATTGGCATTACATCACGGGGCGTTATCACGTGGAATGTTTCTCTCACTGAAGATCCAATCAAGGAAAGACAACATACGCGCGCTCTATGCTTTTTGATGGTGCCTCAATGCAACGAGGGCGTTGAGTCTTGTCGATTACGGCAGGGCGATGACTGGCGATGACCTCCACGCTCCCTGCGGGCTCCGTATCCAACTCTGTAACTCGGACTCAGGGTGGAGCGCTGTTGTGCTGCCAACGGTCTCCTGACGTGAAAGGTGACGGCCATAACACCGTAAAGCTCAATCATATGACAAAGATCCCGGAAGGTTAGTGAATGTCTCAACCTCAGTACCTATGTTGATCCGATACGCAACGCAGTCTTGCTGTGAGCACTTAGTGATGCGACCTGTGCAACAAAGCAATACTTCCGAAGCAACCCCCTCCCTGCAGGTCGGCTGTGGAGAACGCTCATAACTGTGCGATCACGTAGAACCGTCAAGACGAGGGTCAACATTTGTACAAGAGCGCATGGATACAATTGCGCGTAACTTATCCCGAGCGTAATTAAGTGTTTCACCGTTCTCGGAATCTTCTTTAACCCATCTTTCCCCTATGAAGACACGTTATCATCTAAATTCCCATCATAAGCTATCCATCCTTCTGATGATCCTCGTGACGGATTGACTTACTGGTTATTGCGGCCTCGTACTAGCCAACAAGGACTCGTTTAGTACGGTGCCAGACGCCACTCCTCTACACTCGGTGTGGGAGATCTTGTGTCCGATACTGCATGATGGACTTCGACACAGGCTTGAGCTGACCTTTCAGCGTCTAGCATCTCACGGGCATGTGTCTTGGGCTTATCTGGGGTATTAGGGTCTAATTCGGTTCGCCAGCAACCGGGGAGATGACGTGGTAGCGAAGAATCACAGGTCAGTGTGGCTCTGTATTCAACGAACTCGCGGTTAGTGCGTCTGTGAGGGGACGGGTTACTGGGGGAATGCAATCTTCCACTTTGTCGAGACGCTGTGCGGCAGACATTTGGTTTCTATGGAGGTAAAAAGGTTTGAAATAGTGGTTTTGAGGCCACCGACAACGTGGGACAGACGGTCACTAACGGAAGGCACGTTGTGATGAAAGGATTTGAACAAAGGCGAAGTGAGTATTGTTTTTATTGCGAGTACTAGGTCATTTCCCCGTCGTGTGCAGCACCAAGGGGTGACGCCACCTCTGTGTCTACGCGGTCGAAAAGAAGGTGGTAGGTAAAAGTCGGTAGTTTGCGCCGCCAGGGAGCGGGAAGGAAGGCTTCGTGGACAAGTCATCGAACATCAGGTGAGGACATCGTCGTGAAATATGGCCACTTTAGCAACGCCATCCTCTTTTATTACACCCCTGTACATTCCCTCGCAATTCAAGGGCATTTCATCTGCGAACATCGTATCCGAAGACTTATGAATTGAAGAGGGAAAGGACGTACAGTTTCCGCTTTCGTCGAGAGCGATGACTCCGCCTGTGCCACCATCTCTCCGCAAATCCTCCACACAGGCTTCGGACGCTGCTTTGACCGACTCCCCTTTGTACTTTATGCGCCGGGCGATCGTGGAACATGTCGCCAACCGAATGAAATACTACGTCACGGGCTCTTTGGTCATGAACGCGGAATGGTATGGGTGGGGGCGGGGGGTTACATCACCGTCGCCTGTCCCGGACACTCCAACCGTGCGCGTTTGACCTCGGCCATGGAGTTTGTTCAATAATTTATTGAGAAGGCGTTTCTCTTTCCACTCCTCCGCCCAGAAACCAGACCCCATTTGTGGGGTATCACCGATGCGCCCCACCATCTTGTTCGTTTTTCCGCCCGTAGACGTGACGGAGGCTACGCACCCACGGCAATCCAATGCGACGGCCCCGACGGTACCCGTTGGTATCTGATCCAATGGCTCCCAGGCCTCGCCTTTGTTTAGGCTTTGACCAGGAGGGTAAGGTTCGTCAGGGAGTCCAAGCCCACGTCGATGTTCCTTCCAACGTTGTTCAGTGAAGAAGTATGAAGGGTCTACCCGTTCAATTCCCAGTCCTTCGCCGATAGATTCGGCCTCATCGCCAGATAACATTGCATGAGGAACTGCTTCATGGGAAAGGTAGAGGGCTCGCGCTAGTTGGGACGGATTCCTTGTGCGGGTGAGCAGGGTTAGCGCAAATCCCCGTCTCGTGGATGGCACATCGGGGTGGGACGCTGGCGGTTTGGATAGCATAATTGAAGACTCGAGTTCGTTCTGTGTCGAAAAGGTGGGTGATCCAGTAGAAATCTACGCGTGAGCAAGCCGCACCTTTCCATAAGTGTTGAAGACAGCGCCCTTGCCCGCGTTGAAGAGAGGACAATCTAACGAAGGCATCACGAAATCACCATGCCGCGGTCAGTGAAAACACCTACCCTCCAGGGCGGTCACGGCCGCAACAGCCGCATCCATGGCTTCTCCCCCCTCACGAAGGACCGCATAGCCAGCTTCCAGAGCTGCCCTCAATGCCGTCTTGTACAAAGCTTGCCTCTCGGGAGTAGATGATGTTCGAGATATTGTGCCAGCACCGCCATGAATGACAAGGGTAAACTTTCGTCCATTATGTGGCTTGTGAGGGAGCAAAGGGAGTCTATCATGGGCAGCCATAAGGCAAGGAGGGACTTGATAAATTCGGGAGTAAGCGGGTTTAGATTGCCCTATGCCGACGTCAGGACCGCCTGCTGCATAAGCGCCAGCGCTTGCAACACGCGTGAGTTCGAATCTCACAGGTGTCACCTTTTCCAGCTGCTTTTCCCGCCTCAATCGCATATTGAATGACACCAGTGGTCGTCCGGACATCACTCAAAATACCCCTGGGATATTTATCGAGGCATTTTACACCGCCCTCTGAGGTTGTGGAAGCTGATAATTGCATTCCATTTTGTTGGACGTTGGCCGCTCCGTCGGCACAAAATTCTATTTGAAGTCCTCGAGACATTCGAAAACTAGTGTCTGGCAACGTTTCTCATCTAGCCCAAAGTACACAGGAATGGCGTAGCCCCGTTGGTTTCACACGGAACCTCGTTCCTCACCCATCCTATCCAGGGGAAAGGTCAGTACCGACGGCGGAGTTTTTTGCAGTGAGGATTTAGGCGCTAAAATGTGTCAGTACCGCAGGTACTTACTGAGAACGACCCGACAGTGATCAAACTCACTGAGGAATTTTCCCCAGCGCACAAGGAAAAGAGTGAATTACAAAGACCGTACAAGTAAAGCACAAACAATACATTTACGAGTGCGCAGAAGAACCTATCACGGCAGCTAGTCGCTGTCGTATACCCGCTCGTTCACCTTCGCTGTCAACACTGGAACGTCGGTCAGCGACGGGCGAAGGCGAAGAAGAAGAAACGGATCCAGTCTGAGATGGTTTCCGTTTGTGCACGACCATTCCAACATCTCCCGGACCTACAAGTTCGACCGTCTCCTTCAACACGGCTATCCGTGTCCACCTCCGATACCGCGTGTACTGTAAGAAATCACATTAGATCCAAGCGAAGGAAGCAGAACTCGTGCAGTACAGACCTTGCCCATGCCCCCCTTTCCAGCACCTCCCTCCCACTTGTTATCGGCGTAAATCCAGCCATCGGCGTCGGTGAGTGGTTCGTCAGATTCAGAATGCTCTTCCTCCTCTTCCTCCCCCTCTTCGACCCTCTTTTCGTGGCTGGGGTGTGCAGTATCTTTCACGTCCCTCACCATTCCCGCAGCCTTCAGAAGGCGACTGCTGGGCACCTCTTCCTTGAGACTCGGGAGCGGGCGTTCAATCCGACTCGTGGATGAACCTTCGAGCTTCCGGAGAACTCTCCACTCCTCCTCTTCCCAAGTCCAAGTGGCAGTATGTTTCAACCTATCCTTCTTGTGTGGAAGATATATAGTGGTAGGCGGAGGAAGAACGAAAGCACTTGGGGGGGAGATAGGTTCTTCCGAGGCCGTTGACCAGGCGGGTCGCTCTTGTGGGAGCAGCGCCGCGGTCCAATCCAACCCCATCCACCACCTCTGATTCTCGTATATCGCAAACAGGAACCGCACCGGTTCGGCGGGAGCGACTGTGGTTGCACCCGCATTCGGGTCTGCCTTAGTCTTGGATCTTACGGCAACGGGGTAAGATTGCGAGGGCGGAGGTAGAGGTTGCCCGGAGATAAACGACCAGAGGTGATATAATGACCATCGGAACCAGGCGCTACCCCATAAACCTTCCCGAGCGGCAACTGCCCACGGTGCCTTCCACGTCAGAATAGCAGTCCCAGTAATGGCGATGACGACCCGTAGGCGAACCAGGAAGACGATGATCGAATACGGAATGTAGAGTACGGCGGTGACCCGCAGCAGGACGGAAAGGGGCGGAAGCGTGACATTTTGACGTGTGGGTGCCAACTCCTGGATCTTGGTGAGGTCCGAGATGATCAGGTGAATATGGTTCCCAGTGACTGGGGGTGGTTGTGAAACAGAACGTGATCTCCATTTCAGCCAAGCGAGTGCCACGACGACGAGCACGGGGATGACGTGCCTATGGAGGGGGGTAAATGCGAGCACACGACTGAAAAAGCTGGGCACGTACTGTTTTCCAATTCCTACGAGTAGACAGAGTGCCCACCAGGTAGCTATCAGAAGCCAACTCTCATCCCACGAAGTCTTCCAGCTTGTAATTTCGATAATTCGCCGGATCCAGCTTATGTGTGGAGAAAGGCGCACGAGGGTGATCGTCAGCGGGGACGGCACGGAACTCACGAACCCTGCAAGGTCGATGGTCTCCTTGTCAGAAGATTTCTTGGTAGATGCGGACGACTGCTCCGGCATCGTTTGGGATGGTGGTAAGCGTTGACTGCGCTTGGATAGTCGGAATGGCGTTGTGGGACGAGACAGTCGTCATGATCGGGGTGCGGAACCAGACGACGCTTGTGATTCCCAGCGACCATGACGGCGGACGGGTTGAGAGAGTGGCATCGCAAACAATTGCTCATCCTCACCTTGGCCAGCCAGGTCCTAATCCTCCTCCTGCTCTTCCTGTGTTCCTACCTTCCCCTATTCGATTCCTCACCATGGACAGTATTGGACAAATCCACCACTTCGTGGGCGACGTCCTCACTCCTTCGGTGGGATGTCTTTCATCTCGGACTCGTCGCGGAGGAACGCATGTACGAACACCAATGGGCCTTCTTCCCGGGTGTACCGAATTTCGTGAAAATTCTGGGACAAATCGCTCCAAGCGACGGCTGGGCAACACTTGTGCAAGGTGGTATTGTCCTCGCGACTGCATGCGACTCTACCCTGGTGCTCTATGATCTGAGTCTACACCACCTTCAATCGCCATCACTCTCCTTTCTCTCGGCCATGCTATCTCTACTTCCCAGTAGCCCCGCGACCCTCCGGCATGCCCCTTACGCAGAACCATTCTTTACCTGGGCATCATACAGAGGTAGTATTCTATCTCATCTCCCTTTCACGCGAACTCAACGTCCTCCAGGCATGTTGGCATGCAAAAAATCTCAGTGGGCTTTAGCCTCGGTATATTTCTGCCTCTCCGGGGTCCTCCGCTCGAACGGTATCCTCCTCTCTGGGTTCATCCTTTGGGGAATGCTCGTCGAGCCGTTCGTCAGGGGGAGAATCGTGAGCTACCCCTTTTCTATGATATACCTATGCCCGTGTTTACCGTCGTTAAAGTTGGCAATCAAACACATTCCATATGCTCTTTTCTTGACCTCGTTGATATTTTTACCCATGATCTACCATCAATATTCCGGACACCGGGTTTTCTGTCAAGGGACTGATGCCCCTGCGCCATGGTGCTCAAATTTCCCACCTTCAATCTATACCCACGTACAGTCCAGGTACTGGAACGTAGGATTATTCCAATACTGGACACCGCAACAATTCCCAAATTTCCTTCTGGCCGCACCGGTTCTTGTCCTCTTATCGTATTGTTCGACTCAGTCCGTTCGTTCATTCGCCAGCCGTCTCTTTGATAAAACACAACCGCGAAGGCACTCTCCTTTCGAATCCCCACCTCTCGCACCCCACGGCATCCACGCGTTCGTCTTCACCTCCATCCTCCTCTTCGCATCGCACACACAAATAATACTTCGATTCGCCGCCTCGCTACCGTTCACTTATTGGTCGGCTGCACGGCTGCTGGTCGAGCATCCGCGGTTGGGCAAGTGGTGGGTGGGTTGGAGCGTTGTATGGGGTGCGGTTTCGTTGGTGCTTTGGTCGGTATTCTTGCCCCCGGCCTGACGCGGCGGTGCCGATCATTGTTTGTCCGTCTAAAAAATGCAAACATGGTCCGTGCGCACGTGTAGTGGGTATATATGGTCCCCGCGGATGGATTGTGGTTCTTTACCACTCTGGCCTTTTGGCTTAGATCAAGTGTAGTATCTGTTCTTAATAGTTTAACCACTATTATGAAGGCACCGCCTTCATTATTGGTTATCT
>Ga0307515_10012472_pt1 | contig 15982 bp, 9 predicted proteins | sample 17_EM_MG_FD_194513 | JGI IMG/M metagenome (GOLD analysis project Ga0307515, IMG submission 194513) | Populus trichocarpa ectomycorrhiza microbial communities from riparian zone in the Pacific Northwest, United States - 17_EM | ecosystem: Host-associated > Plants > Roots > Unclassified | place...
AGAGTTGATAAATGGAATGTTTATGGAACAGCTGCCTTTAATAGAAAAGTTGGTTTTAACAACATCAATGTTTTGCGCAACACATTGACAAGTAATTTGGCAAGTTCCTTTGATCAAAATTTTGCGAGACGTTCAAAAGGTGTTGCTTATATGGGCAAGCTGGGAGCTGATTATTATTTGTCTGATAAAACGGTTATTGGTGTAATGGTAGATGCAAATAAAATCAACTCAGCTATGGATAATGTTAGTCAGACCAGAATTAAGGAAATGCAAAGTGGTGTTGAAACTAATAATGCTGTTAATCAGCTAGCTTTATCTGATTCTCCAGTTGGAAACCTTACTGCAAATTTTAACATCAAACATGATTTTAATAAAGAAGGAACTAACTTAACTTTTGATGCTGATTATTCTGGTTTTAGCAATGAAAAGAACGATAATTTTGATGCACAATACCTTAACAATGCTGGAGATTTAACTAAGACGACAGCTTTACGAAACTTTACCGATGCTAAAATTGATGTAATTGCCGCTAAAATGGATTTTACTTTGGCGGTTAACAAAACAGTGAAAATAGAAGCTGGCTTAAAAAGCAGCTATGTAGTTACCCATAATGAATTAATATCAGAACAATTGTTGGCTGGGGCTTGGCAAAATCTTGCTGGCCAATCTAATAACTTCATCTATAAAGAAAACATAAACGCGGCTTATACCAACTATGCAAAAGAATGGAAAAAGTGGCAGGTGCAATTAGGATTAAGGGCAGAATACACACATTCTAACGGTAACTCGGTAACTAGTAATAAAGTAGTGGATAGAAATTACCTTTCACTATTTCCAACTGTATTTGTAAATCAAAAACTGAATGAAAAAAGTAATATCAATTATTCATTCAGTAGGAGGGTTGATAGACCAAATTACCAGCAATTAAATCCGTTTGTGTTTTATATGGACCCTTATGCATTAGATGAAGGGAATCCATATCTAAAACCCCAATTTACTTATAATTTTGAAGTTGGTTATAGTTATAAAGAAGCTTCATTATCATTCAATTATGCCGATACAAGAGATATGATAACTCAAATCAGTCAACAGAATGAAGTAACTAGAATTATCAATGTAATTCGCAAAAATCTAGGAAGAGCACAAACTTATTCGGCCAATTTATATTATCCTGTTAAGGTGGCTAAATTTTGGAGAATGCAAAATAACGTGAGTGCATTTTTATCTAAATTTAATGATGGAAATTTAGAAGGTGCTAAATACCAGGCAAGTAAAGTGGCTTTCAATTTTAACACTAATAACTCATTAACCCTACCTCAAAATTTCTCAGTAGAAGTTGGATTTTGGTTAAACTCTCCTAGGTTAAATGGGGTTGAGCAAACTACAATTACTCAGTACGCACTAAATGCTGGAATTCAAAAAAGCTTGATGAATAAAAAACTGAAAATAAGATTGAGTATGGATGATATTTTCTTAACTAATTATTGGGCAGGGAGGTTGCAATATCAAAATGTAAACCTAAATGTGGTTAATCATTACATGAGTAGAAGGGCAGCATTTACAGTTAATTATAATTTTGGAAATCAGAATGTAAAATCAGCAAGAAATAGAAATACTGCAACTGATGATATTAAAGGCAGGGCAGGAAGTAATTAATTAAACATTTTGTCATTCTGAGTGCAACGAAGAATCTCAAAGGTGAATTAAGAGGTTCTTCACTTTGCTCAGAATGACAATCCTTTAAAAAAAATATAAATTAAAAAAACAACAACATGAAAAAAGCATATTATTTAATCGCCGCCTGCACCATTCTTTTTGGCTGCAACTTTAATGGAAACAGTGATAACCTATCAATAAGCGTTAAGAGCACAGATGCTGACTACAGTTTCGAAGCCTCATATCCTGAGAAAAAAACCGAAAAAGTGGTCGCATATTTAGAGAAAACCTTAGGAGATGATAAAATCTTTACAGCTCCTAGCGATATCAAAGATGAGGAAGTTGCCTTGGGAGATAGTGTTAAGTTTTATTTAAAATCATCTCCAGGAAACCTAGAAATAGATTTTAAAAAACAACATAATTCTGAAGCTGCTTATGCTAAATTAGTAGAGATGTGTAAAGGAGTTAAAGAAGTTTTAAAATAGTCTGTCAGTCTGTTAAAAAAGACGTCATTTCGAACGAGGAACGAGGAGAAATCTTTTGCAAGTCATCTTGTAAGAGATTTAGCTTCGCTGAGCACTTCGTGGTTCTCAATCGCGAAAAGTTCATTTGGAAATGACGATAACCTTTTGAGGCACACGTTTACTTAACAGTATACCTATAAACTGCTCTACCGATGTTGCCGTTTTTATCAAAACCTTCTACGGTAGCTCGGTATGAGCCTCTTCCATCAGCATTGAAAAATTCAAAACTAACATTACCCTTATCATCAGTAACCAATTTAGGATTCCAATAAATGGTAGTTCTTAAATCGCTGCTTGTTGGAATAGCATTGGGTATATATTTAGGCGAATAAAACTCACGCTCTTTTGCATAGCCCATTGGGGTAAAATTAACGATGTTGTTTTTTGGCAACATATTCATCAATTCTTCCTTGCTTATTTTTTTGCCAACAGGAGCTTTTTTGGTGTTAATTACCAATACCCCTTTTGTACCATAAGCTCTATCTACTGTACCTAAATCATCTTTCAAAAATACTTCAACAGATTCTAATTCAGAGATGCTTACAGAGTTAACATCTCTAGCATCAACTGGCATTCCATTTAAGAAAATCTGTACAGGAGTTCTTCCGCCCTGATTAAAATCTCTTGAAACGTAGAAATTTTCTGTGTCAAATGTCATACCTGTTGCCATTGTTTTTAAACATTCTAATAGGAAATTACACCCTGCGGTAAATCTGTCGGCTGGTATTAGATGGTCGGGCATCATGCTTAAGCCAGATAGCGCACTATGGTCTGCATGACTCGGTTTTTTAATTGCTGCACCTTTAATCTCTACCGTTTTAAGGGTTCTCATGTACCTATATTGTTTTTGACTATTGTTAAGGTATGATGAAAGAACTGTATCAATATTAGCAACTTCATCAATAACATTAACGTTTTTTCCTGGTAATGGACTAGGGTTTCCATCCAACATGATCATTAAATTTGCAGCATTTGCATTGTATTTTGCACTAACCACTACTTCTGATGAATCTGGTAAGTTTAAGTTTTGAAATCTGAAAACACCCATGTTAGTAGTAATGGTTTCAGCAGAAATTGGCTTGCCAGGAACCATTAATCGCATAGCGCCTTTTCTAATTGGCATACCTGTACGGTCTCTTAAAGTTCCTGTAATGGAAATTCCTTCTTCAGGAGCAATGGTAACTACTGGATATTTATTTGCTAATATATCTTTATAAGTAAACCTACGATAACCCTGTGTAAGCATCAATTTATCTAAATCTGCTAACTTTTTTTCATCAGTTTTTGTGAAATAATAATTAGGTTTTTCAATATATCCCTTTAAGTCTGATGTTAACAATATCGAGCTTAATATCGTAGTTTCGCTATTTTCATCCACAGGAACTTTTTGTTCATCAATTACCGAAACAGAAAAACTCCCTAAACTTGGCAAACCAGCACTTTTAGCATCCAATGTCATTTTAACTTTTTGGCGAGGCTTATAAATTGGTAAGTCAGATTTAACAGCTAAACTCATTGCATCCTGATGTAGCACAAATGCTAATCGCTCACTAATTGGCTCTCCTTTATCATTAAATAAAGTTATTTGAACAATGCCAGATGGGAAATTCTTTTTTGGTATTTTGGTAGTAATTACTTGATTTTTTAATTCTGCTTTTGCTGCATAATAAACAACATTTGTACTTTGAGCCACAATAAAAAAGCCTTTGTCTTTATTGGCTTCAAAATACGGGCTGTTTGCCAATACCTTTAGATTGATAAATTCTGCATTTGAATTGGTTATTTGTAAGGTAATTCCAGCATCAACTGCTTTAGGTAAATCGAATGTTTTTATACTTCCATCTTTAAAGGTGATTTTAGCTTTGTAAATCTTTCCAGTTTCAGGTGTAATAAATAAAGAACCCATACCTCCAAAAGATGAAGTAAAGGCGGTTAGTTCAGTGCCGCCAGCGTCTACCAAGCTGCCTTTAAAATCTACACCTAAGCCAGAGGTTTTTATGCCTTTAAACCCTACTTGATTTGGTATCCCATTTATCAATTGACCTCCCTCTGGGAAAAATTGAACGTCAAAATCACTCGCAGTTTGTTTTAGTTTAAAACTTGCGCTGGCAATTTCTTTTTCAGCAATGCTGATGTCTGTAATGATATCACCTTTGGTTATTATTTCTCCAGGTTTGCTTGTAATTACAACTGTTAAAACTCCATTTTGATCTGTAGTTCCTTTGCCTTTTGTATAAATATCATAATTAGAAAGAACACGCCAATTAACCGTTTTATTAGCCAATGCTTTTTTAGACATGTCCCTAAACTGTATTTTGGCAGTTGTTTTTAAGCCTTTGTCATTTGGCTCTGTGTTAAATGAAATGTTGGTAATTAGTTGCTTATCAATTGCTTCACCTATCGGGATGTTTTTAGTGAAAAAGTAGGCGTCGCTAAAATTAAGCATCCACAATGTGTATGCCCTAACATAATAATTGCCTTGTTTATAATTTTGCATATTAAGTGCAATATTCCCATTGGCAACACTGTTTTTTAAGGGCAACCTTTGCGTTTGCATTAAGGAGTCTTGCGCATTATAAACCTCTACATATACTATTTTACTCCAAGGAGATGGTAAGTTTTGCTCTGTGGTAACATATGCTTTAAACCACATCGTATCGGCAACTGCATAATATGGTTTATCAAAATGTAAATAAACTTTTTCTACTGGCTGCTCTTCGGCTAGTCTTTTTGTTTTGGTAAGGATGTTATTTAAAACTACACTGTCTTGGGCAAAGCCAGATTGGTTTAAAAAAACTGAGAAAATAACTAATGCAAAAAGTATTCTTGTAAATTTCATCAATTGAATTATAGTGGTAGATTGTTTGCTAATATATTGATTATTGATTGATGGATATGCATTGTAACCAATCTTTAACATATTTTTACAATTGAAAAGGCATAAAAAAACGGATGCCTTATAGCAAGGCACCCGATATAGATTTTATTTTTTTTATTTGAATTCGAGGATAAATTCTGATTTTGGTTGGCGAACTTTTTTTAAATTTACTAACCAATCGCCTGTTTCATCTCTATAACCTAAAGGCATAATGGCAACACTTTTCAAGCCTTTTTCAGTCAATCCTAAAATTTTATCATATTCAGTATTGTTAAAGCCTTCCATTGGTGTTGCATCTACTTTTTGAATGGCTGCTTCGGCCAATGCCATTCCAAAACCAATGTAAGCCTGACGAGCCGCATGGTTAAAATTAACTTCCTCAGTTCTTGGCACATAATTACCAACCAACATTTTTTGATAATCTGTAGTGCTTTCTGGCGGAGTTCCACGTTCATTATGCGTATGCGCAAAAACACCATTAATTCTATCTTCGGTATAAGTATCCCAAGCAGCAAATACCAATAGATGAGAAGAATCAATAATCTGAGATTGGTTAAATGAATGTGGTAAAAGAGATTGTTTTAAATCTGGGTTAGTAATTACAATTACTTTGTATGGTTGTAGACCAGAAGAAGTTGGTGCCAAACGAGCAGCTTCTAAAATTAAATCTACTTTATCTTGAGGAACAGCCTGGCCGTTCATTTTTTTAGTGGCATAACGCCAGTTTAGGGCTTCTATTAAACTCATTTTGTTTATATCAATTTTATAAAGCAAAAGTGACTATTATAAATTAACCAAGCATTGATGTATGATAAGTAAATTGTCATTTTAGGCGTAATGACAATTAAATTGCCAAAACTGAACCACAGATAAAAAGGATGAACACAGATATTTCAAATTTAAAAAAAGGATGTCATCCTGAGCGTAGTCGAAGGAATCTTTTTTGATTTTTAAATGAATTGAATGAGTCTTCGACTACGCTCAGACTGACAATTCTCTTAACTTAATGACATTGTGCCTGCGGCAGACAGGTGTGGTTAAAAAACTCTAGTGTTTCAGCTTTGCTTTAAACAGCTTTTCTAGCTTCTCCATTTTTGGTAAAATCACTAATCGGCAATAAGGTAATTCGCCATTTTTAATAAAATAATCTTGATGATAATTTTCGGCAACATAAAAGGGCTTGGCTTTTTCAATAACAGTTACTACTGGATTATCAAAGGCTTTTGTTTTATTTAATTCGGCTTTATACTTAGTTGCAATTTCTTTTTGTTCGTCTGTGTGATAAAAAATAACAGAACGATACTGAGTACCTACATCTGCACCTTGTCTATTTAGAGTAGTAGGGTCATGGCTCTTCCAAAAAACCTCTAACAATTCATCATAACTGATTTTTGCAGGGTCGTAGGTTATTTCAGTAACTTCAGCATGGTTAGTGGTTCCTGTACAAACATCTTCATAAGACGGATTAACAACATCACCACCTTCGTAGCCTGATTTAACACTTGTTACACCATTTAACCGCTCAAAAAGAGCTTCAGTACACCAGAAACAACCCATTCCGAAAGTAGCTTTTTGTAATTTTTGCTTTTGCGCATCGGCATTTTGCATAAACAGTATGGTTAAGATTGTTATTAGAATATATCTTTTCATTTTTATAATGCGTTTTCTAAGTAATAATACGCAAAACGAAACAGTAAAGTTTTGCGAATTTAAAAACGGACTTATCCTTGACAATTTGATTTGAAATTGAGATTTATTATTATTGTTAATAACTTAACAAATTGTTTTGTAAATTGTTAGACAAGTAAAATTTATCAAACCAATGTTTATTAACATATCTTTTATAAATTTAAATAACATTTAAAATAAATAACATGTCTACACCTTATATTCCTTGCCTCGATTTAGGCACTTACATTAATGGTAATGAAGAGCAACGCAAAAAGTTTTCTGACGAATTAGGAAGAGCTTTTAATGATTCTGGTTTTGTAACCATCACCAATCATGGCGTTAGTCAAGAGTTAATTGATAAATTGTATGCAAACATTAAGGCTGTTTTTGCCTTGCCTGTAGAAACTAAACGTAAATACGAAAAACCAGAATTGGCTGGTCAACGTGGTTATACGAGTGCGGGTAAAGAAACTGCAAAAGGTGCTAAAACAGCCGATTTAAAAGAATTTTGGCAAATAGGTAATGAGGTAACTGATGGCGACCCAATTAAAAGCGAATATCCTGATAATGAAGTATTGGAAGAAATTGCAGAATTTAATCCTGTTACCAGAGAGATTTATCAGAAACTAGAAGAAAACGGCAAACATTTATTGCGTGCCATTGCAACTTATCTAGAATTACCAATTGATTATTTCGATAAACACGTTCATAACGGAAACTCAATTTTAAGAGGAATACATTACTTCCCAATTGAAAATCCTGAAGCATTGCCTGATGACGCAGTTCGTGCTGGTGCACACGAAGACATTAACTTAATCACTTTATTAATTGGCGCAAGTGCCGATGGGTTAGAAGTTTTAACTCGTAGTAACGAATGGTTACCAATAAAAGCTCACCATACAGATATCGTTGTAAACGTTGGAGACATGTTGCAAAGATTAACCAATAACAAATTAAGATCTACTACACACAGAGTGGTAAATCCGCCAGTTGAACTGATGAAAACCTCACGTTTTTCAGTGCCTTTTTTCTTGCACCCACGTTCAGATATGGATTTAACAAGTTTGCCATCAACAATTGATGCAGAACATCCAAAAGTTTATAGCGATATGACTGCTGGAGAATATTTAGATGAAAGATTGAGAGAGATAGGATTAAAGAAATAAATCAGTTTGGGGTTGGCAGTTTTCAGTTGTAAATAGCAAACTGCCAATTGAAAACTGCAAACTGACCTAGGCGTGCCCCAAGCTACGCAAGGGTCGGGCTTTGTGCTACAAGTCCTCGCTCAGCCGAAAAGGCTTTCGCTGTGGGCTTTTCGCTTCAATCCCTTACGCAACCTGCAAATTTTAATATAAAGCGCTACCTATATAGCGCTTTATTATTTTAAGCCAATGAATAAAGAATTACAAGTTTATGCCAAAGTACTGGGAATAGGTTCTGCATCAGGATTATTCTTGAAAGGCAATCTGTTATATGTAATTGGCGATAACAGTGCTTATTTATATGAGTACAATATCAAAAGTAAAACTTTAAATAAAATAGAATTATTAAAAGGCTTAAAGGTTTTAGAGAACATCCCAAAAGTAGAGAAACCAGATTTCGAGGTGCTTTGTAATTTTAAGAACACACTTTATGTTTTGGGCTCAGGTTCTACCCCAAATAGAAACCTATTGATCATTTATCATTTAATTACAAAACAAGTTGTTCAACAAGATTTGTCATCATTATACGCTAAAGTTAAAAGTAGTTGTAATATTGATGATGACAACCTAAATATTGAAGGAGCAATTTTTGATGGATTAAACTGGTTTTTGTTTAATAGAGGCAATGGAAATGCAAAGAAAAATGGCGTTCTTAAAGTATATGGAAATGATTTAACGAAGGCTAGTAAGATTGAGTTTTCTTCAATCGTTTTGCTAAAAACTAATCAAAAGTTGGTTTCATTTACTGATGCTATTTTACATAAAAATCAAATCTATTTCATCGCAGCAGCAGAAGATACAAAATCTACTTATCACGATGGCGAAATTTTGGGAAGTTACATTGGAAGCCTCAATGCATCAACACTGAATTTAAATTTTATCAAACAAATATCACCAAATCAAAAGTTTGAAGGTATTTCCTTTTTTAAAGAAAGTACAACGAATTTAGAATTCCTAGTTTGCGAAGATAGAGATACAGAAATTTTAGACACTGTGATTTATAAGTTAGTTTTATAAAAAAAGTGATTGATTACAGATGAATTTAAAGAGTCTAATTTTTATAGCAATTTGCCTTTTGCTTTCTTCATGCAAACACAAAGGTACCACTCAGTTTGATATTAACGGTGAAGTTAAAAATCTTAATGGAGTAAAAGTTGTTTTAGAGCAGAATGGGGCTGTCTTAGACAGCGCTATAATAGAGAATAATCATTTTACTTTGACGGGTATTGTTTGGGATAAAATGCAATGTAATATTGTATTTAGTGATCCAAAACCATTTATGGTTAAGGGTAAGCGTATCAATAAAGGTTGGCTTCACGCTGTTGATATTTTTGTAGAAGACAACGCATCCTATAAGTTTTATGCGGATGGCCCATCAGAAATACTCTATAATGATTATAAAGTTATAACTAGTTCTAAGGCCCAACAAAAATTCGAAGAATATAGACTGTCATATCAAAAAGAACGTAAAAAGATTAAAGATTACTTAATTTATTTAGGAGTTAAACAGGATAGTGCATTGCAACTTAAAAATGACCAACTCTATACGCAATATACAGACTCGATTAGACTTAATGAAAAAGCACTTGGTCAACTTAATTCTAAGTTAACGCGTCAGTTTATTGTGAAAGATCCAAATAATTATGCCGCATTGTATTTTTTGTCAGAGGCCCCCGATGTCTACAAAAATGTATCATTTTACAATTACATTAACCAACGTATAAAAAAAGAATACTTAGGACATCCATTTGTTAAAAAATTCAAGAAAAAATTAGAAACGGCCATTAAAATGGATACAATTAATACTAATCTTAAAGTTAAGGCAGTTAATAGCTTAAAAAAGGAATTCAATTATAATAATTATGCCGAAAGTAAACTTATTATTATTGATTTTTGGGCAACGTGGTGTGCGCCATGCTTAAAGGAGCTGCCTTATGCTTTGAAGTTTGAAAAGGAATTCTCGAACAAAAAAGTTAGCTATGTTTTTCTGTCTTTTGACGAAAATGAAAAAGTATGGGCAAAACAAAGTCAATTGCTCGGGTTAAAAAATAGCTATTTATTGGAGGCAAAAAACAAGGAATACATTAATAATGAACTGGATATCTCCACGATACCTAGGTACATAATTTTAAATAATAAAGGTGATGTTTTAGTTGCTGACGCACCTTCTCCTAGTACCAATAACTTAAAAGCATTGGTTAATGAATTATTGAAGAAGTAAGCTATTTCAATTATTTATTCCCTTTATCTATCGCCCTGTTTATTGCATCTTGTATCCTTGGTCTAATGTTCATTCTACCTAAGTTTTCACTAACTGTTGGGTTAACACGATTAGATAAAAAGATATAAACCAATCCCCTAGATGGGTCTACCCAAACTCCAATTCCTGTATAACCTGTATGTCCAAAAGTTTGAGAGGAAGCCAATTCTGAAGGATATTTTTTACTAGCATCTGGATCCCAGCGGTCGAAACCTAATCCCCTTCTGCTCACATTACTTTGTTTGGTGGTAAACATATCTACGGTTTGTGGTTTGAAATATTGCTCGCCACCATAAGTGCCTTTGTTCAACATTAACTGGTAAAAAATAGCTAAATCATTAGCGCTACCAAACAAACCAGCGTGACCAGCAACACCGCCTTTTAAGGCAGCACCTTGGTCGTGAACATAACCTTCTAATAAAGTTTTTCTAAAAACTTGGTCGTCTTCTGTCGGCACAATTTGTTCTTTTGCAAAACGATTTCTTGGCAAGTAACCGGTACTGTGCATTCCCAACGGACTGTAAAAATTATCAATTACATATTGCTCTTCTGGTTTTTGAGAAATGTGTTCTACAATATCCTGCATTACGTACATGCTGATATCGCTATACACATAACTACCACGAGTTTTAATTGGAGAATTTAACATTTTTGGCCACATGAAATCGCTGAAAAATCCTTTTTTGATATAGTATCTGTCTGCAACTTTTGTTGGGTAAGCGGCAGAAGAATCTCTGCTGTAATCTCCTTCTTTTACAAAATTATGAAAAGGGATGTATGGTATAAATCCTGCTTGATGCAACATCACCTCACGAACATTGATATTGTTCATAGGCGTATTTCGAGCTTTAGGAATATAATAGCCAATGTTCGTGTCAAGCTTCAATTTCCCTTGCTCCACTAATCTCATTACCGTTGGTGTTGTAGCGGTAACTTTAGTAACAGATGCCAAATCGAAAATATCAGTTACTTTATCTGCTATTGTATTATCGTAAGTGTGAGAGCCAAAAGCTTTATTGTAGATTACCTTGCCGTCTTTTGCTACTAAAACTACAACACCTGGAGTAGCTTTTCCAGTTATTGCTTCTTCTGCTATTTTATCTACTTCCAATAAATCTTCAGTATTTACACCAGCATCTTCAGGCACAGTATATTTTAAGCGTGTAACGGCAGTTTTAAATCCAGAACCTACAGTATATTTTCCAGAATATCCTTTGCTTAATGTTTGCTGGGCAGCAATACCGCCAAAAATAATTTGTGGAACAACCATTGCCGCCTCTTCCGTATTTTGCGCACTCCAAACTATAGGGGCACTTAAATTATCGAAAGAATTTAAAGCTTTCCCATTTCCAAAAACAGCTAATATAACTTGTTTGTGTTTGGCCACATCGGTTATGAAATTTAAGGTTTTGCCATCATTTGCCAATTGGTCTGTGATGGTAATGATTATTGTGGTGTAATATTTTAAATCATCAGCTAAATCATTATAAGTTGATGAGTCTGCATATTTTTTTGCACCTAATGATTTTACATCAGCATATTTATTTAGCAAACTATCGAAAGAAACTTGATAATCGAAACCTAAATTAATGGAAGCGAATTTTTTCTCCGCCAATTTAGTAACTGGAATAAATCCATCTGGATTATTTAGTAAAACTGAACTATTTACAACAGCGTTGATATTTTTTAGTCGATTTTCATTTTGTTTATGGTCTTGCGCACAAGCACTTATTGTAAAAATTGCAGTTACACATAATGCTATAATCCCTGTCAGTTTATTTTTGTTCATATACTTTTTCTCCATTTAGGTAGGTTTTTAATACTTTGTTGTTCAGAATTTGTTGCCCTGTAGCTTTCATGATATCATTGTCTAAAATCACAAAATCTGCAAATTTGCCAACTTCTAAACTTCCTTTTTCTTTTTCTTCAAAATTGGCTTTAGCAGCCCAAATTGTCATTCCTCTTAACGCTTGTTCTGGCGTTAAAGCATTCTCCATTTGAAATCCACCTTTTGGAAACTCTTTAGAATCCTTTCTTGCCGTTGCCGCATAAAAAGTTAACATCGGGTTGATTTGCTCAACAGGGAAATCAGTTCCTAAAGGTATCCAACCATTTTGATTCATCAATTGTTTGTAGGCATACGCACCTTTTACTCTTTCATTACCTAAACGGTCTACTGCCCAATACATATCCGATGTTGCGTGAGTTGGTTGAACAGATGGTACAACGCTAGATTTTCCGAATAACCCAAAATCACTTTGTGCTACAACTTGAGCATGTTCAATTCTCCAGCGTTTATCATTTTTTCCTTTTAAAACTTTATCGTAAATCTTTAAAATGCTGCGGTTTGCAGAATCGCCGATGGCATGCGTACACATCTGAAAATTATGAGCATTTATCTTATCTGCTACTTCTTCAAAATGTTTAATATCACTCAATAAAAAGCCAGACTTGTTTGGCATATCACTATAAGGATGCAATAAGCAAGCGCCACGAGAACCTAAAGCGCCATCTGCATAAACTTTAAAAGCCCTAACGTTTAGCCTGTCAGTTTTAATCGCACCTCTTTTAAATAAATAATCGAAGTTTTTTTCTGCATCAGAAAGCATAACGTACAAACGCATTTTAAGGCTTTTATCACTTTGCATTTTCTCAATAAATTCAACAGCTTCAAAGTCTAAACCGCAATCGTCTATAGTTGTTAATCCAACTGCAAAGCAATTTTTTTGTGCGTCTAATAATATTTTCGCGGCTTTTTTCTCATCAGCAGATGGAACTTTATTGGAAACCAATTCAACTGCATTATCAATTAACAAACCCGTTAACTTGCCATCTTTTTCTACAATATCTCCACCAGTTAAGGTAAATGATTTAGTAATGCCAGCCGCGTTTAAAGCACTCTGGTTTGCAATCGAGGCGTGTCCATCAATTCTTTCTAGTAAAACGGGTCTGTTTGGAAACAATTCATCTAGCTTTTCTTTAGATGGAAACTGCTTGTTATCCCAATCATTTTGGTCCCAACCCCTGCCTGTTAACCAACCATCTGGGTGCGTTTTTGCAAATTCTGTTACCCTTTTCAATACATCTTCCCAACTTGTTGTACCTCTCAAATCTGCACTTTGTAAACTTTCGCCATAACCATAGAAGTGTGCATGTGCATCTATAAAACCTGGATAAACTGCTTTTCCATTTGCATCTACTTCTTCTTTTGCGCCAAATTTTTCACGAACATCAGCATTGCTGCCAACGGCTAAAATTTTCCCGTCTTTAACCGCCATTGCTTCAGCAATATCAAACTTGTCGTTTATTGTATAAATTTTTGCATTATAAATAATCAAGTCTGCTTTCTGCCTGCTACAACTGGTCATGAGTAACACTAGCAAAAGTGAGTAGGAGAGTTTCTTCATATTTTAAAGATATAAAAAGCTATTGGGTTTACCTCCAAAGTATTTAAAACTATAAAGAACAAATGTTATAATGAAGTTATGCTATAGGTTTTATCTTAAATGTGAATTTATAATTGGCAAAAGGAAGTTGATATTTTGTTAATGGTCTAGAGCCCCAACTGTTTATGCCACCTACGCCCATTTGTTTAAAATCAATGTTTAATTGTGTTTGGGGTCGTGCAATTAAGTCTGCAGCATGGCGTTGATGACGTTTCTCCCCATCGTCAAGGTCGGCATCAAAATAATGGAGTGCGCTTATGCTTAAAGGAGTTGTGCTACTAATTAACAAGCCTTTGCCAAATTTATTCATTAATTTAAACCATCTTATCCCTGTTTTGTTCCCTGTTTCTTGTGGGGTTACATAAGGGAAAAACTGTTCTTTAACGGTTTGGTTATAGATGCCTAAATGAGCAGAAAAATCCCTATCCAGATAATTTTCATGTGGTCCTCTACCGTAATATTCAATTTTCTCAAAACCAATAGGCGTTATCCATTGCATACCAAAACGAGGTATAATGTCTGTTTTTTTTGTGCTATCTATAGCTAACTCTTCATTAACTATTATTTCTCCGTTTCCATTAATTAAATAGCTGATGGTTAATGTTGCCTTAACTTCTGATAGTTTAAAAACAGTATTTACTAATGCTATGTTTTTTTCTGTCGATGCTTTGAAAGAAAGTAGTTTGGCAGTGGAAACTGCAGTTTTCCAAAGGTTTAGTTTTGTTTGCAAATTGGCACCAAAATCATTGTCATTTGGGGCACGCCAAAAATTTGGTTTTAAGCTAAATTTTTCTGCTAATAACGCTGCTCCGTTGATGGTATACGTGTTTAATAGCCCTGTTTTCTTGTCAAAAGCTATCTGTGCTGTTTTCGAATTTAGGGTTAATGTGTTTTCAGTTTCCTTACTTTCTAGTTTTATGGTAGGCTCAATGTTGGCTTCGTATTTATAATTTTCGCTAAGGGCAAGCTGTGCTGTAGCTACAGTATACCCTGCAGGTACAAGAGGTTCGTCTGTTTTAAGGCAGTAGGTTATGTTTAAAAATACTTCTTTATCCTTTGGTACCTGATATGGAATAATGAAACTCTTTTGCTCTTGTGGGGCAACTTTAAGGGTTGTAAATGTTCCGCTTTGTATTTTAAGGCCATTTGCTATCAGTTCCCATTTTAGCTCTACGTTATCTAACCCCGTAAAGAATTTCTCGTTGTAAATTTCAATCGTGCCGTCATTTTTAAGTGTGGTATGGATGTCTTGGTAAACCTTTTTCACTTCCCAGGCGTGCGGATATGGTGTTCTATTGGCATAAAAAATACCTTTTGCAGCATAGTTCCAATCGGTTATAGCTTCTTTCGGTTCATAATCACCGCCATAGGTATATACTGTATCGCCCTTGGCATTTACTCGCTGGAAAGCTTGATCTACAAAGTCCCAGATAAACCCACCCTGAAATACTTTCTTATTTGACCTAATCACGTTCCAATAATCTACAAAGTTACCTAACGAATTTCCCATGGCATGGGCGTACTCGCACATGATGAATGGCCGTGAAGGTGTAGGATTTACCTTTGCATAAGCTAACATTGCATCAGGTGTTGGATACATTGGGCAAATGATGTCCGAATCCCATTCGTAGGTAAAGGTTTGGTAATCTGCTACGGCACGCTCATATTGCACGGGTCTGCTCTGGTCATGTTTCTTCATCCATAAAAAACAAGAATAAAAATTGTAGCCATTTCCAGCTTCATTGCCCATACTCCAAGTTATGATAGATGCATGGTTTTTATCACGTTCTACCATTCGTTGAACCCGCATTAAATGTGCAGCTACCCATGTTGGGCGATTAGCCATCGTTTTGGTGATATCGTAACCCATACCATGCGATTCGATATTAGCCTCACCAATTACATAAAGTCCATATTGGTCGCAAAGGTCTAGCCAATATTCGCTATTTGGGTAGTGACTGGTGCGTACTGCATTAATGTTAAATCGTTTCATCAATTTAATATCTCGTAACATTGCTTCTTTAGAAATTACTTGTCCAGATATCGGGTCTGTTTCATGGCGGTTAACGCCTTTAATTAAAATTGGTTTTCCATTTACCAAGAAAAGGCCATCTTTAATTTCAATTTTTCTAAAGCCGATTTTTTGTGTTATAACTTCTGTTATTTCATTATCGGCATTTTTAAGCATAATTACTAGTTGATAAAGTTCGGGGCTTTCTGCGCTCCATAACTTTGGAGCATCAACAGCAATTTTGCTAGTAAGCGTTAACGTCCCTGTAACTCTTAGGGTTTGTTGTTTAACTAAAGCATTATCATATTTAAGTGCAATAACTACGCTCCCGGTA
>Ga0307515_10012473_pt1 | contig 15982 bp, 8 predicted proteins | sample 17_EM_MG_FD_194513 | JGI IMG/M metagenome (GOLD analysis project Ga0307515, IMG submission 194513) | Populus trichocarpa ectomycorrhiza microbial communities from riparian zone in the Pacific Northwest, United States - 17_EM | ecosystem: Host-associated > Plants > Roots > Unclassified | place...
GCCAGCCAGACGGCACAGTGCAATATCAACGGGGTTAGCCAATTGATGCAGAAGGGTGGGCAGAACATGGACGGGACACTCTTCACAGAAAGCGGGCATTGTTTCGGCCACAGCGGTGCAGTGTAGGTAGCACAGCATCCGGGCTCTTGATGGTTCATCCAATCCATCACCAACATCGGCGTCGTCCCGCGCTCCCTTGTCGCCACCGTTTCGGTCTGGTCTCGTGCCTCCCTGCCCGAAGCAGAGCAATGCAGAGCAGAGGCTGCAGAGCAGACCACCAGCACTCGACTTTAAATGAGTGGGACCACCTCAGCCGCGCTAAGAGAGAGGTGCCGTGCCGTGTGGTGTGGTGCAGGGTGCTTGGTGTCCTATCGAGCGCTCGGGCCCCCAAAACGCGGTGTTTGTAGATGCCGACATCAAATGAATCGAAAATTCCTTAAAAAATGAAAGCCTTTCTTCCTTCTACCAAGATGCATCTTCGTGAAGACTGCGCCCGCGCAGGACAACGCCCTGGGCGAGCTGGCAGTTTGACCAAGTGGCCCAGACACTATTTCCTGTGATGCCTTGCTGACCGTCAGTCCTGCCGAGTCCCGGCGATTTCTGCGCACATTGGGGCTGAGATCGTGTTCTATCTCGCAATATCACAAGGTGAGCGATGTATAGTCCAAAGTCTTGGGTGTATGCCACCAAGTCAAATACACCTGGACATGAAGTCTTCTGGATCCTGGTTACACTGCTCCTCAAACTGGGACATTGGACATGAGGGGTCGTCCCCATGAGTTTGGACTTACATCGCTGGGGATTCTTCTCCACAAACTTGGACATTGGAAATTGTGACATAGCACTCATAAGTCCTCATCCTCTTCCTCAATCCAAGCCGCTATCACAAGATGCCGATATTTCAAGTGATTGGCACTTGCCAGTCTTGCACCCTGCATTGTCTTTTGCCTCGCTCGACCAGCTTTCTCTTAACTGCTGGTCTTGAGCTGGATACACACTTGTGTATGAGACTAGAAAGACTCCAACGACCTTTGAGTGCGGAACCTCCTCTTGCTACATGGTGGACCTTCGCAATTTGTCTGTTGGGATAACGATGAGCTTCGAGGAAGCCTCTCTTGAGAGGCTAGAATAGCTACCTGCGTGAATGCAGCTCGGAGGAAGACTAGGTAGGCCTCGAAACATTCCTTCGATTGTGTTATCCTTGCGTTCTTGTTATCGGCAGTCTCAAAGAGTTCCAACCTGGGCCGAAATGCGGGGTGCTTCTTTGATTCTCGTCTGTCATTTCCCCTCGGCATATGTTGTTGAGCTGTAGTATCCTCATACGCTTGTTCATATCATGGACTGGCCTCTCTTATTGGCCATATGCACTCCATAGAGGTACTAGCAAGCATTCTAAAGTCCAAGTCCGCATTCTATCGCCATGTTAGCTCTGGTCTCATGTGCCTATTTCTCTCCGAGGCTTACAGCATCTGCGAATCAAGTACCGTCATAAGAAACCTTCCTCACAGACTACCAAAAAAAGATAGACTGCTGCTCCTCGGCCCTAAGTCTCGACCTTACTCGTCTGTACACTTGACTGTATGGCCAGGCCAGCTCTAGAAAGAGCTATTCGTTAGACCGAGGACTTTTCCAAAATGTGTGCGGTTCTTGTGCCTCCGTTAACTTGATTTTGAGCCATACGAGCTTCACTTGTTCAATCTTTCCCAGTCTCGCTCAAAGTGGAGTTGATCCTAGTTCCTCGTATCTCCATGCACATCGGCAATGATGGCTTGACTGTTTTGATCTCATTCGCTTTCCGTCCCTCTTGCATTCGGGTACTGTCGAGTGTATGATTGGCGGCGGGGAATAAATCAAGTCGAATGGCCAGAGGCACAACCGGCGGCTTGGAGCATCAATCGAGGATCTACTGAGGTTAGCCTTGGTCTTGAAGTCAATCTTTCCTATCCTAATGCCTCGGAAGTCTCTTATTCTCCTTCTTTCAGGAGAGCTTCCAAACTCGGCTCCAATATGGTTGTATGGGAAAGAATTGCAGCCGAAGTTCTTGGGTCGCCGTCATTCCGTCCTCCGCCTTCTTTGTTTATAGCGGATTTTCGCTAACAAGCCCTGCCCACCCTACAACCAAAACCTTGAAACCTCCTCGGAGTCGGTGTCACTACAACCCTTTACATTGCTTTCGCACCACGTCTTTAGCTACATATTCCCGTGATCCACATACACACGCCCCTGCCGAAGCCATTAGTTATGTCGTCTACGTCCAACCAAACCCTCGTGGCGCCCGGTGGTCTCGTTATCCCACATGGCATCGACACCTGTTCCGTTACCTTAGGCCTCTTCGAAGCGTTCTACAAGACAAAGCATGGCAAGATGGAGGAGACGGTGTTTGCCCTTCGATTTAACACTAAGTTAATCATCGACAATAAGCCTTTCACGTACTACGATACCATCACATACCTCATCAACCAATGTCAGTCTATCATGGCCAAGAAACCCGAGGAAGAAGCTGCGTGTCTTCAGCTCATTGAAGCATGCGAGGAGATGCTTCACATTGCAAGCAAGATACCCCTTCTTCCCGTTTGAGCCTCCAAATGTACTAATACCCGACCAGAGGAACCATTTTCCTTGGATGTGAACTTTTTGGGATACCCCCTTGACATCCGCAATAGAATATATGAGATGGTAATTGGCGAGCCAGCTACTATTGTACGTGCATATCGAGTTTCTTTCCTTGATTTCATGGCCTCAGGACTTGCGTTACATTGATCCCATCAAGCCATACTAATCACCATTGTTCAGATCCACCAATGTGGCAACGCCACCCACTACTATGTCTCATGCCCAACTGGATACTGCAAGGCAGGCCCAAAAGATTTGCAAAATACCGACCTAAAGGAAGTTCTGGCCCTCGCGGGAACTTGCAAGCGCGTTAGATCCGAAATCCTCAAATTATTCTACCAGGACAACGTTCTCTACTTCTCCTGCACCTGCGCACTGGGATTCTGTCTCTCGAGAAACGAATTCGTTCGACAGAACGTCCAACGAATTAAGTTTCATCTACGTGGTCCTCAGGACTCGCACCCCATCTCTCTCCTCCACATATGCCCGAACCTGAAGGAGCTTGAGATCACTGTTAGCAAATGGTCGACGTTCTATGGGCACCAGCAATACTCTCAATTTACCCTGAGTCCTCACTTAGCCTTCTTTCTGATCGACCCACCGTTGAGGGCTGCCAGAGGCGTTTCTGAGTTGCTGGGCATCTCAGGTTTGGAGAGTGTAAAGGTTTCACATGCTCCGGTTCGCAACATGTTTGATAGGAACGCAAAGGAGGTGAATGATTTCGAGACCTATCTTAAGGAGAGATTGGAGGGCCGGGGTTTGTTAAAGGTCAACATTGCGGATTTGGTAGCTTGGTTGGATAAGCGGATGAAGCTGTGATTGTATGATAGATGCCAAGACATTAAGGACTTGATTCTCCGCAAGTATCCTGGGACAATGGAATAAATCATTTTCTCAGAATCCCTCTGATCTTTATGTGAGTGTACCATAAGTTCTGGAGCGTTTGAAGTCCTGTTCGGCCATTGTCCCAACACGGTTTGGAGCACCTTAACATTTACAGCTTCGATTTTTATTCTAACATAATATCATCTATCCACACCTTGACCTTCTCAGCAATGCTCTCGCTGTGTCTAATGCAAAATCCATGATCTACGCCATTCCCATCAATCAGCATAATCGGCTTCGAGCTCTTCGTTTCTTCCTCTCCTCGTCCTCTAGCAGCAATCAACGCATCTCGAGTATGGTCCGCAACCCAATGATCCTACTCTCGTCAGCTTTAACCCACCAGCCATCGAGAACAGAACCTACCTTTTCTCCAAAGTAGAACACTAACTTCGGGACTCGATACTTATGATCAACATCTTCATGCTCCACACCCCAAATATTCTCATCCCACCTATCCTCTGTAATTTGCTTCATCTCATCCCTCGCCATATGCCTACCAAATCAGCCCTCACTTTCCCACAACCCCACAACCCCAAAACCAAAAAGCAGGAGAGGAAAACTCACAAAGCCTGCCAAATCCCCATCCGACTCCTCAAAAACCCCGTCGTGATCTCCGCAGCTTCATCCGGCATCCCCGTCACCAGGCCCACCAACCACCTCAACGCAGCTCTCGGCACAAGACTCACCAAATTCCTGGCCACAAAACTCGCTCTCCTAGGGAAGTCCGGGATTTTGAAAAGAGTGCTGATTTTGATGCCGCTGGGGGATTGCGCTATGTGTGTTACTGTTGGGAAGAGCAGGATCCCGGCTTTGATGTTGAGGGGAGAGGAGGGTTTCCGCAGGCGGTTGATGAGTTCGAGCAGGATGTAGGAGCCGACTGAGTGGCCGATTAGGATTACGCTTGTGTAGGGTTGGGATTTCTTGGGGCCTGCGGGAATCCGGAGGCGTTGGAGGGTACTGAGGGAAAGCGAGATTTGGTCTGAGAGGCTGTAAGGTGTTGTAACAAGAGGGTTTGTTGCATCGTCTTCGAAACCGGCAAGGGATTGGCCGTGGATGTGGTAGATATTTGAGATAGAGGCAGGAGATGAGCTGAGGAGACCGTGGAGGGTTTGGAAGAAAGTGTGGTAGTAGGATATCAAACCGGGGTTTCCGGTGATGAAGTAGATCAGATGATGAGATGAGGAGGGATTTTCGGAGAGGGGGTGGAAGGATATATCTCCAAGGCCTTTAGAGGTACCCAAAGGTTCAGAAGACATTGTGCTCTGCTGGGCCTAGAAGAGCTTGGAGAAGGGGCGAGTTCAGTACGAAAGGGGCGAATAGAGGAGCTGGATATGACTTTAGCGGCCTGTCTCTGCTTGTTCAAACCGCCATAGATCTGCCTCTACGTTGAACAGTTATACAATGAGAAGGTGAGATCAATAATATGTACAAGTCAAAAAAGACAAGTTAGTCCTGTGGTTTGGTGACAACAGAAGTTTTGAGTTTTTGGAGGTCAATTCTGGTCGCCGAAGGTGGCAAAAGCGCAACTGCTTCCGCTGCAAAGCTCTCTATTGCATCGAAGGCCCCGAAGACCATACACACTCCATCAGCCTCGAAAAGTCTGCTATTGTTGTGCTGATCAGCAAAATGCTTCATGACAATGAGGTGGTCGACACTCACGTGACCAAAGAAAAAGGCCCGAGCGTCAGCGCTAGCCTCCTTTTAGCGCCGCCTTAGTCACCATGTCGCGCTCAACTGGGCGCAAAGGCAACTCATCCTTCGACAGCAGAGGAAATCTATCAACGAGGACCGGCAGCTGCGTCGCCAACCCCCCTCCCCTAGCCTCACAACCTCAATATTCAAACGCAACGACACTCAACACGTCGTGCTCCACGCGCGTACCGGTCGCATACCGCCATTTCGGCATCGATTTGCACCTCTCGCCCTTTCACACCTCCCAGCCTTCGATTCGGTCATCAATCGTGAAGGACTGAAGGGACATCGCGCCAAGCTGATTCCATCTCCAAAAAGTCGTTTAACATCAACACAGGACGCGATCCAACGTTCTATCGCGCAACAACACTTGATTTTGCCCTCCGAAGGCACCCGCGTCACTTTTTTGGTCATTGCCGCCTCGGCCCATCATTCACTTGGCCATCAAAAGCCCCCCTTACATCAAACCTGATGCGCAAGGCTGGTTCTTGATATGCGCAAAGGCCGAACATAAGTCCAACGACAGTCCGCCGCGATTGAATAGACATCAGATCTCGCAACTATGGCTTCCGTCCAGACCGCTCCCGCTGTCCAGCAGCCTGGCAGCGTGGCTCCCAATGCTCCACCAGGATTTAACCTCCAGGAGGCTTTGCAGGTATCTATCCAGAGACCCAGCACAACCCCTCAATTCACTTTTGAATGTCTGCTAATAAACCCAAGAAATACAAGCAGTTGAAGGAATCCGGCGTATCAGAAAAGGACCCCGAACTTCAAAGGCTCCACCAAATTCTTACGAATATGTCACAACAGCGCATGTATCAACAAAAGCGAGCTGCCTTCGCTCAACAACAGCAGCAGCAGATGTTAAATCAACAAAATGCTACTACCTCCGCTCCTAATGGTGCCAACGGCACTCGCACTGCGCCTGCAACGACTTCCTTACCCACTTCCCAAACTCCCACCACATCATCTCTTGGCCCCTCTGCTATACCCGCCGGTACTGCGAACACACCTGCACCGAAAGGAGCCGTGCAACGCACAACAGCTGGCGGTAGCGGATATTTCACCCCGGAACAATTGAGTATCCTGAAGCACCAAATATATGCCTTCAAATGCCTGTCAAAGAACATGGGTATTCCGTTGCCTACGCAACAGCAGCTCTTTGCTTCCCAGCAGAAGAAATCACCTGTGCCCGCCGACCAACCTCTCGACGCTGCAGACACAAAGGCCGATGATGTGCCCACTGCGAATGGTGTCGATACTGCTACTGGAGAGAAAGATGCCACAAAGATGAAGGAGCACGAGTACACTGGATTCAAGTCTCCCCATGCTGGACTATCGAACAAGGTCAGCTACTCTGCGCACAAGAAGCGAGAGATGCGACCTATGATTCCAAGCACAATGCCATCGGGTGTGGATATCGAGAAGCTCAGAACCGAGAGAGAAATCATCATATACAATCGCATGCAAGCTCGAATGCAAGAGCTCAAGTCACTTCCAGCAAATATCGCCCACATCGATGTCCGGAACGAAGACCTGACTCCGGAAGATACGCTGAAGCGCAAGGCTTTGATCGAGATGAAGATGCTGGGGTTGTATCAAAAGCAGAGAAATCTGCGAGAGAGAGTTGGACGCCAGATGATTCAATATGACAACCTGGCTATGACCGCTAACCGAAGCCATTATCGACGAATGAAGAAGCAGTCACTGCGGGAAGCGCGCATCACCGAGAAGCTTGAGAAGCAACAGCGCGATGCTCGTGAGACTCGGGAGAAGAAGAGACATACCGATTACCTCCACCATGTCCTTACTCATGCTCGGGAAGTTAACACAGCGGCGGCAAACCAGCGACAAAAGATGCAGAAGCTGGGCCGCATGATGATTGCACAACACCAGAATATCGAGAAGGAAGAGCAGAAGAGAATCGAGCGAACTGCCAAGCAACGTCTGCAAGCTTTGAAATCGAACGACGAAGAGGCCTACTTGAAGTTGCTTGATCAAGCCAAGGACACTCGTATTACTCATCTGCTCCGACAAACCGATGGTTTCCTCTCAGAGCTTGCCGCATCCGTCAAGGAGCAACAGAGAAAGGCCGCTGAGCGGTATGGAGGCGAGACCAATGATGAGTTCTTAATGGATGACTCAGAGGACGACGACGAGGATGATGATGACGAGACATCCAGGAAGAACATTGACTACTATGCTGTTGCGCATCGTATCAAGGAAGAGGTCAACGCTCAGCCATCTATCTTGGTTGGCGGTACATTAAAGGAGTATCAATTGAAGGGTTTGCAGTGGATGATTTCATTGTATAACAACAACCTCAATGGCATTCTTGCAGACGAGATGGGTCTCGGCAAGACCATTCAAACAATCAGTTTGATTACATACCTGATCGAGAAGAAGAAGCAGAATGGTCCTTTCTTAGTCATTGTGCCGCTGAGTACTTTGACGAATTGGAACCTCGAATTCGAGAAGTGGGCGCCATCTATTGCGAGAGTCGTCTACAAGGGTCCGCCATTGGCTCGAAAGCAGCAACAGCAGCAAATCCGTTACGGCAATTTCCAAGTTCTCCTCACGACCTACGAGTACATCATCAAGGACAGACCTGTCTTAAGTAAAATCAAGTGGATTCACATGATTATTGACGAAGGTCATCGTATGAAGAACTCCTCCTCGAAGCTCAGCGCTACGCTCACTCAATATTACTCCACCCGCTACCGACTCATTCTCACTGGTACGCCGCTACAGAACAACCTCCCTGAGTTGTGGGCCCTTCTGAATTTCGTCCTCCCAACAATCTTCAAATCTGTGAAGTCTTTCGATGAGTGGTTCAACACTCCATTCGCGAACACCGGTAGCCAAGATAAGATAGAACTGACCGAAGAAGAATCCATTCTCGTCATTCGTCGTCTTCACAAGGTCTTGAGACCGTTCTTGCTTCGTCGTCTGAAGAAGGATGTTGAAAAGGATTTGCCCGACAAGACTGAGAAAGTCATCAAGTGCAAATTCTCTTCGTTGCAAGCACGCCTCTACAAGCAGATGGTGACCCACAACAAGTTGGTGGTCAGTGATGGCAAAGGCGGAAAAACTGGTGCTCGTGGTCTGAGCAACATGATTATGCAATTGCGTAAGCTTTGCAATCATCCATTCGTTTTCGATGAGGTTGAGAACCAAATGAACCCCCTGAGTGTGAGCAACGATCTACTATGGCGTACAGCCGGCAAGTTCGAGCTTCTCGACCGAGTTCTGCCTAAGTACCAGGCGACTGGCCACAGAGTGCTCATGTTCTTCCAAATGACTGCCATTATGGACATTATGGAAGACTTCTTGCGCTATCGGGAGATTAAATACTTGCGATTGGATGGTACGACAAAGTCCGACGATCGTTCTGACCTCCTTCGCGAATTCAATGCGCCGGACTCTCCATACTTTATGTTCTTGCTTTCTACTCGTGCTGGTGGTCTTGGTCTCAATTTGCAAACTGCGGACACTGTCATCATCTACGATTCTGATTGGAACCCCCATCAAGATTTACAAGCTCAAGATCGAGCTCATCGTATCGGCCAGAAGAATGAGGTTCGCATTTTGAGACTTATCAGTTCCAATTCCGTCGAGGAGAAGATCTTAGAGCGAGCCAAGTTCAAGCTTGATATGGATGGCAAAGTCATTCAGGCGGGTCGTTTCGACAACAAATCCTCCGAGACTGATCGTGATGCTATGTTGAGAGTCATGCTCGAGACGGCGGAAGCTGCTGAAACTCTCGAACAAGAAGAGATGGATGACGAAGATCTCAACATGATTCTCGCTCGCTCAGACGACGAACTCGAAGTTTTCAAGAAGATGGACGAGGAGCGTGCCAAGGACTTGACATACGGAACAGCTCATGGCAGCAAGCGCATCCCACGCCTCATGGCTGAAAGCGAGCTTCCTGAAATTTACATGTCTGACGGAAATCCAATATCCGACGAACCTGAAGAGATCAAGGGTCGTGGCGCCCGTGAGCGGACTCGGGTCAAGTACGACGATGGTCTCACAGAAGAGCAATGGCTCAATGCTGTTGATGATGACGAGGATTCTCCTGAGGCTGCTGCTGCTCGTAAACAGGCTCGAAAGGACCGTCGCGAGCAAAACAGACTCAAGAGACTCGGTCAAATACCCGGCTCTATCGAGAATTCCCCAGCCGGGAGCCGCGAAAGCACCGAGGAGCCTGAGCCGACCCCTAAGAAGGCCCGAAATCGCAAGGCCGGAAAGGCTGACAATAAGCGAAAGGCCGAAGAGCCTGACGACGAACCGCAGGCGAAGCGAAAGCGTGGTGCTCCTACTGGTCGCAAGGGTGCAACATCTAATGGTGATACAGCAGCTGCTCGACATCGTGCCACTCTTCAAGAGAGCTTGCGAAAGATCTATGATGCTCTCATGAAGCTAGAGTCTCCGGCCGAGTCGGGTTCTGAAGAGGATGACGAAGAAGGAGGCGGCACACGCTTGATCATTGGGCCGTTTGTTGCGCTGCCGCCCAAGAAGCTTTTCCCCGACTATTACGTGATCATCACAGAGCCAATCTGCATGAAGATGATTGAGAAGAAGATTAAGAGCGAAGAATATTCCAGTCTTGGTGACTTGAAGAAGGATGTCCAGCATCTCTGCCGGAATGCTAAGACATATAACGAAGATGGCAGTCTGATTTACGTCGACGCCGTCGCGATTGAGGTGAGTTGAACTTATTCATAACGACGGTGTTGAGACTAATTATTTCCAGAATGCCCTTGAATCAAAACTCCAAGAAGAATTGAGTGATCATCCAGAGCTTGGTGACCTTGACGATTCTTCTCGTAATGGCGATTCTACTGCACCCACAACTAGTGCCGGAACCCCAATGCCCGCCGTTTCGAGCGGAAAGTTGAAACTCACATTCAACAAGGATCAGTATGCAAATGGTGGCAGCAGTGGCGTGCAGAGTGATGAGGATTAGGTGATGATGGATATCTTCGACTTGCTTGTGATTTGCAACGGTGCGTCAGGTGTCCTGGGTGGTACTTGCATATGCGTTGGCTTTGGGCGTGCTGCTTGGTTTATCATGGCGTTAATACACGGAGAGGACATCTAGGAAGAAAAAGGGTCGCGTGATGACCCAGTCTACTCGCATGGGCCAAATGCCTAGATTGTACTTTAATTAGATCAGCAATTGAGATGTATGATGAGTGTTCCGGTGCTCTGGATCGTGAGAATTTTGAATATGCATATATCTGCAATATATAAAGTCAGTTGTTCTCAGCCCTATCCCACTAGATTCAATTCGGAATTTTAAATGTTCATGAAGTCTCATCGGCACAGTATTCAAATTGTTGCGTTCATTTCCTTTTGAACGATGAATATCGAGGGCGTTATGATCATCGAATATTAGAATTAGGATGAGAAGTGTGTGATGGATGATTTGAATTCGGACGGCAATGGTAAATCAAGAGCTTGGGTTCTGCACACTGCTTCCCTCAGTTCATTTGGCCCTTTCATCTCATCTCATGCTTTGTTGTGGCTTTCATCTTTTTAATTCACTCCTTAGCCAGTGGACCGAAGGTTTCGTTGCATGTCGCACTTCTTATAAGGACACTAGCACTGCTAGTTTCTTTGCTAGCGCTCTTATATAAGAATTGCGACGTGCAATAAAATTTCGGAATATTCAATATTCACTCTCTTTAGCGTGGATATTGTGTTAAGTGATTTACTGTTATGTGCCGCCTGCACCTCACTTTTACTCGCCTTTTCGATTGGTGTGATGTTATCGTAGCGTATCAAAGATGATACCCCTGTTACCTATACATTCGTTCCTTAGATCTTGCTTAGCTGGAGGCCCCTAAGATTAACTTAAAAGATACGTTGCGACAGTGATTTCCATTCTTTGGATTACGGCTCCGCTTATTCCCGGACTACAAGAAGATATTTTGTTCTAGTGAACGAGCGGATCTATTTCGTCTCTGCTCAAATCGTCAAATTCGCTTTTCGTGGTGTTGTTGCAACCAAAAGTGGTTTAGCGCCGAACTAGGATTAACCTCGCGAAGTATTTGGCCATCTCAAAATATCGCATCAACAGCCTCACGCACTCCCTTAGCTTATTCCAGATTAGCACACCGAATTCGATGATTCCAACTGTCTACTCATCATCTTGAGCACGGCGGTCAGATGTTTACCCTCTTGTGAATAACACATTTCTTCTCGACAGTTCTTGCGCCTCGACGCACCTGTCTCGACACCCTCCTAGGCTCTTCTGGCTTCACCTTCCACATCTTCCTCAATTCGCAAACCGAAACATATCGAAATGGCGGCGGTCACAAACGGACATGCCAATGGCGGAACGAATGGATACGATGTGATTTCTCCTGGGCACAGGATGATCAGCAAACGCTTCTCTGACATCCCTTCCGCCATCGATATTCCCGTTCAGGGTGAAGATGACGACCAGGCAGTCGAAGTTGATCTCGAAGATCTTCTGGATGATCCTACCGAGTTATGTACTCTGCTGGAGAACGAAGGAGCTGCGCGAACATACTGGATGACAGTCTCCCTGGCGTACGCCAAGCAGCACAAAGTCGATCATGCTATCGAAATGTTGCTGAAGGGAGGGCAGGCTATGAGAGGCGGACAGAAGGAGAAGCTCAGTATGCTGACGTGTCTATGCTGGATGTATCTGTGGAAGAGCAGAGAGGCTCCTCGAGTACCGCCCGAGGGCACACTAGTCTCCGAAGCAAAAACGAAGGAATACTACCTACAACTTTCGACTTCGACGCTGAACGAGGCATTACGAATCAACCCTTCCTTTCCTCCCCTTTTTCTGGCACGCGGTGTGCTCCTGCTCCTCAAGGCTTCCCTCCAACCTCCTTCGAAATCTGCTGCCCCCGGCGCAATTGACACCGAGAAGGCGGATATCTTACGATCTGGGTTGAGGTCCTTCGAAGATGCGATTCGAGTCTCGCAAGGCAGGAATATGCTGGCAGTCATGGGGAAATCGAGGGCGCTATATTCCTTGGGGAAGTTTGCAGAGGCTTTGGAGGGCTATCAAGATGCATTACACAAGATGCCCGACTTAGTGGATCCCGACCCACGCATAGGAATTGGATGTTGCTTCTGGCAGCTTGGTTTCAAGGAAGATGCGAAGACGGCCTGGGAGCGGGCGCTGGAGATCAGTCCCGGTTCAAAGATTGCGAACGTTCTTCTGGGCCTTTTCTACCTTGATGCAAGCGCCCATGTGCCTACGAACAGCCCCGAGTTTATTAAACTCTACAAAAAGGCCATGATTGAATACGTCCAGAATGCCTTCAAGGCTGACAAAGGCGTTCCTCTCATGTGTGCCACATTTGCTGGATACTTCTTGTCGAGGAAGGATCTCAAAAACGTCAATACTCTCGCTCACAAAGCTATTCAATACACGGACGTCAACGCCATTGCGAGTGATGGCTGGTATCTTCTCGCTAGAAAAGAACATTATGAGGACCACTACGAGATAGCAGCTGATTACTACCGAAGAGCTGATGAAGCCAGGGGCGGAGCTGACCGCGGTTACCTTCCCGCAAAATTTGGAGCAGCCCAGCTTTCTGTATTGAAGAGTGACTTTGGAGAAGCAAAATTGAGGCTTGAGAAGATCATTCAGCAGTCGAAAAATGTTGAGGCCATGATACTGCTGGGCACTTTGTATGCCGAGGAAGTGTTCACCAGTCAGCAGACTGGGCTCAAAGAGGACAAATCAACGGAATTCAAGAAAGCGGTGGGATACCTCGAGAATGTACGAACAGCTTGGAAGGACTCTAAGAAGAACCTGGTCCCCGACGCTTCAGTACTTCTAAATCTAGCCCGCCTGTACGAAGCCGATCAACCGGAGAAGAGTCTGCAATGTCTGCAGCAGGTAGAACAGCTCGAGTTTGATCAGATTCCAGAAGACGAGAGACCTCAAAGTTCCGAGAACGAGGCGGCTTTCAAGCAGGAGCTTCGACAAAATCTTCCACCTCAACTGTTGAACAATATGGGGTGCTTCTACTATCAGGGCGAGAAATTCGATCAAGCCAGAGATATGTTCGAAGTAGCTTTGAGTGCTTGCATTAAGGTTGGCGAGAAACAAGAGGATATGGATACCGATGCTCTTGTCACTACGATCAGCTTCAATCTTGGTCGAACATATGAAGCAATGGGTCTGCTTGATGAGGCAAACAAAGTGTACGAGGGATTGCTTGCCCGCCATAGCGATTACACTGATGCACGGACTCGACTGGCATACATTGCGCTTCGCCAGAACCCAACTGAAGATGGGCCAAAGGCTATGAACAACCTTTACCAAGACTCGTCCGCCGATCTTGAAGTCCGAGCATTGTACGGATGGTACTTGGGAAGAGTCCACGCTCGGAAGCGAGCTGGAAACATCGCTGAGGATCCAGAGCTTCGCCATTATAAGCACACTCTTCAGAACTACGAGAAGCATGATCGATATGCCCTGATTGGTATGGGGAATTTGTATCTCATGACTGCCCGTGAGATGCGGAGAGAAACAGAACAAGAGAAGCAAAAACGAAGCAACATGTATATCAAAGCTGTTGAGTTTTTCGACAAAGCTCTACAGCTAGACCCCAAGAACGCCTACGCTGCTCAGGGCATTGCTATCGCCCTTGTTGAAGACAAGAAAGACTTCAAAACAGCTCTATCGATCTTCATCAAGGTCCGGGACACTGTCAAGGATCCTAGCGTATATGTTAATCTTGGACACATCTTTGCTGAGTTACGACAATACTCGAAGGCGATTGAACACTACGAGGCAGCACTCTCAAAGGATCGTTCACACGATGCCCAGATTCTAGCTTGTTTAGGACGAACTTGGCTATCTAAGGGCAAGGCAGAAAAGAGCCTGCAGGCCTTCAAGAATGCTCTGGATTATTCCCAGAAGGTAAGTCTCATAGCATCCTTTACCTGTAATCGAACCTAATGTGGGCTCAGGCCCTTGAGATCGCCCCTGAGCAGATCCATTTCAAGTTCAATGTTGCCTTCGTGCAGATTCAACTTGCCACGACCGTCTACAACATGCCTGAAATGCAGCGAACACTGGCAGAGGTGCAGGAAGCTGCTGCAGGACTCGAGGAAGCCATCGAGTCTCTGGATGCCATTGCTCAGCATCCTCAGACACCCTACCCGAAACATGATGTCGAACAGCGAGCCAACATGGCTCGAAACACTATGCGTCGACAACTTGAGCGTTCTATTCAAGCTCAGAAGGAATACGAAGACAAGAATGCCGAGAAGCTAAAGGCCGCAAAGGACGCGCGAGAAGCAGAGTTAAAGAAACGTGAGGAGACGAAATTAGCCGCTGAGAAGGCTGAACGTGACAGAAAGCTGAAGATTGCGGAGGAGCGACAGAAGATCGCAGAGAAGGATCGGGAGCTTGCCGAACTGAGAGCTGAAGAGGACAGAGTTCGAGAAGCTGCTGAACTTACTACCGATAGCGAGACTGGTGAGAAGGTCAAGAGAAAGAAGAAGCCTAGAGGCGGGGGAGTCGGCGGAAAGCGCAAAAAGAAGAACGAGGATGGTATTACAGATGATGATGATGATAGCGGAGCAGAGCCCAAGAGAAGAAGTCGTGGAAACAGGAGTGGTGGTGACAGCGACTCCGAGAAGCCAAAGAAGAAGAGGAGATTGGCAAAGAAAGCGGAGAAGCCAAACAAGTACAAGAGCAGCGAGATTGTGGTTGAGAGCGACAGCGAAGGGGATGATGGCGCTGCTGAGGCAGCAAAGGAGATGGATGCGGATGTCTTTGGCGACGAAACTACCGGTGATATGGATGTGGATGATGAAGAGACCGTGGCTGTCCCGGTCAAACGCAAGAACAGACGAGCGATGATTGATTCTGACGATGAGGACGAGGAGACACCAGCTCCAGCGAGAGAAGATTCCCCAGCAACCGCAAACGGGGACGGCGACACTCCCATGGCAGACTCTGGAAACAACGGGGATTCAGATGATGAATAGGGAGCATGTCCATTTCCGGAAATGTTGGACGATCCTGAGCCCACGGTGTGATACAGTTTCATTCCAGGAGGCCAGACGTTTCGTCCACAGCTTTGCAGCAATAACAAAGATAGAGATCATGGTTGTGATCTTGGCATTCTCGACAACGGGGTCTGGGACAGCGGGAGTGACTGGCGTTCCTTCAAAAATCCTGCAAAAATGTGTATAACAAGTAGTAGGGATGGGAATGGGGCTTGGGCAAAGCAACGGGGGACCAATTGACTGCTGCAAACGTGCTAGGCTTGATAATACTATCACAACCACCTCATGCTTCATGAGGCGTTACGTGCAACACCAGGTTGACTGATTGTCTGATTATATTCCTTTTTGAATACTCTAGATCGTTGATTGCAAGGTTCATCGTGGATAAGGTGATACTGGTGACATCCGGGGACCTCTCATGTACCTCTCATGTTTGCTTTTCTGTCCCGTCTCTGATTGATTATGTATGTACCAGGCTGTCGGGATCCAGAGTCAGCGGGGGCGAGTCAGGCACGGCTCAGTACGAGGTGATACGAAGCAGATCCACGCTTTCGGCATCTGTGGGGAGGATTCGACGTCAGTGTTTCGAGGCGTTATTTTCGCGTGCCGCTCTCAGCAGGATCCCGCGTTGGATCTGGGCGTTGAGGCCCCCACTGAGTGGACTTGACAAGTGTATCACTCTAAGTTAGGTATCAAACCAACCCCCACGATCACTGAGAGATGGCGGTTCTGCGACTGCGGAAACGTTGGCGGGTAGTGATGTGTGATATGT
>Ga0307515_10012474_pt1 | contig 15981 bp, 15 predicted proteins | sample 17_EM_MG_FD_194513 | JGI IMG/M metagenome (GOLD analysis project Ga0307515, IMG submission 194513) | Populus trichocarpa ectomycorrhiza microbial communities from riparian zone in the Pacific Northwest, United States - 17_EM | ecosystem: Host-associated > Plants > Roots > Unclassified | place...
ACAGCACGCCGTGCAGGTTGAGCGCATAGCGCTCAGTCAATGTCGTCGCAACCATGGTCGATCACCTCGCCATTCGTTCCGCGGCCATCGTATTACCTGTTTGGTTCCGGCTCTGCCGGCTTAGGAGTGGAAGTGCCAGTCTCATTGGGAGCCGCAGCGAGTAGTCAACTAATACGTCACTGCATTGCGTGCGGTCAAAAATTTGTGGTGCAGAAGAATGAAGATTGCTGTGGCTGTACTGGAACCGCCTAACCCCATCGCGAGGACTCGCCCCGGCAAGCCGGGTCGAGCCTCTCATGTCAAACGTTGAGCATCATGAACAAAGCCATCTCAAACCTAGCTGTTTTGCTCAGCTCCATGGAGCCTGTGCTTCATGCCGGCATCTACGCCTACTGCGTTGTCCCTCACGGTGTCGACATCACTGCCTTGTCCCCAGTGACAACCGTCTCTGAGTCCGAAGGGCTCACGCTCGTCTTGCCGGAGGAGCAAGCAATCCATGCCAGCTTGCCAGTGCTGTTTCGTGCGGCTTGGATTACCCTGACGGTTCACTCGGATCTCCAAGCCATCGGCCTCACTGCAGCTTTTGCCAGCGCTCTGGGCGAGGCAGGCATTAGTTGCAATGTCGTCGCAGGCGCATTCCACGATCACATTTTTGTTCCCGTTGAGCAAGCTCATCAGGCCGTAGCAGCGCTCAAGGCCTTGCAGCAGGAATCCCAGTAGAGCGATTGAAAAAGACAAGCCGCTCATCAAACCCACTCGCAGGCCAATCCGTCGAGAGGTCGGCCAACATGTCAAACGCAGACCTCACTCACCCCTATGCCAGCAGCTACCCCGCCCGTCGCTCGCCTGTTCAGCTTCGTTGGAGGTAGCGCAGGCCCTTGGTTCATTGACCACATGCACAGCGTCGTTGGGGAGCCGATAGCCGCCGCCTCACGGCTGTCCGTGGTTCCCGGTCCAGCAGCACAACTGCCGCAGGGGGCTTCTTGGTTCCTTCGCGGAATTACCAGCAACGAACGATATGTCGTTCGGGAGGAGAAAGCCGCACTGGTCAGCAGGCAGGAAGGCCTCGGCCGGAAGGCTTCAACACGCGCGGCACTCATACCCATTCGCAAGAATGCCGCTTGGTGGGCCCTCTCACAAGACGAGCGCCGAGAAGTGTTCGAAGCACAATCGCGCCACATCGCCATTGGCTTGAAGTACCTTCCTGCCGTTGCAAGGCGCTTGCATCACTGCCGAGATTTGGGCCCCGACGAGCCATTCGACTTTCTCACTTGGTTCGAATACGCGCCTTCGGATTCGGCAGCGTTCGAAGAGCTTGTGGCGGCTCTGCGGGCCTCACCAGAATGGGAATATGTTGACCGTGAAATCGACATCCGCCTCACTCATGCGGATGCATGACTCTTCTTGTCCTTTTCACCATGGAGAAATGCATGAAGAAGACTTACCACGGCAGTTGCCACTGCGGCGCAATACGTTACGAGGCGGACATCGATCTGAGCGCTGGCACGGGAAAATGCAACTGCTCGATCTGCACGAAGACGAGGAACTGGAGCGTCATTGTCAAACCCAATGACTTTCGCCTGCTTTCTGGCGAATCCGATCTGAGCGACTACCAGTTTGGAACAAAGAGCGGGCACCACCTGTTCTGCAAGCATTGCGGCGTTCGCCCGTTCGGCCGGGGATACGTGGAGCAGATCGGCGGAGACTACGTCTCTGTCCAGCTGGGCACACTTGACGATGCTCCGCCCGAGGAACTCGTGCAAGCGACCGTTCGGTTCGCCAATGGGCGCGACAACAGCTGGTGGACAGAGCCTGCAGAGACGCGGCACCTGTAAGCCGCCGACCATTTCGGAGTGGAACGATGTTGAAAACCTACCAAGGCAGTTGCCACTGCGGTGCAGTCAAGTTCGAAGCAGAGCTTGACCTTGAGCAAAGCACCTATCGTTGCAACTGCTCCATATGCAGGCGCAATCGCTTCTGGCCGGCCGTTGCGAGAGAAGGCGGCTTTCGTCTTCTTTCAGGCGAGACGGAACTCACCCAGTACTTGTTCAACACGAAGAAGAACCAGCACTACTTCTGCAAGCACTGCGGTGTTCGGCCATTCGGCATCGGAACCGAAACGCCCATCGGAAAAATGTACGGGGTCAATCTGGGTTGCCTTGCGGGAGTTTCGGAAGAAGAACTCTCTCGCTTGCCCGTCACCTGCATCGATGGCCTGCACGACAAGTGGCAAAGCACCCCCGAGTTCTCTAGCCACCTGTAGTTTCAGTTCCGCTGCTGGTCACCGAAAACCATCGGCATTGCGCGCACCGGCGCTCAGCGTCTCGCTGATTGTTTCCCTGAAGGCTGCATTGCTTCCGTCGGCCAGCCGTACGATGCAACGAGAACAGTCTTTATCCCGGGCTTCACTGTCTGCGCTGCCGGACTCAGGCTCACTTCTTTCTTCGCTGTGGTTTGCGCGAGTTGTTTGCCGGGGCGGATCGTTTTCGAGGTTGTTTTCAAGATCAGTGTCATGTCGTCAAGAGGAGCGCGATTGTATTGGTGCCGTCGTGCACACTCGGCGCCCGGGCACGCCCGAGAAAATCGATGAGCTCAAACACCAGGGTGACGCAGCATGATTGACGACATGGCCAATCCGATCGACCTGCGGCTCATGGCAAGCCAGTTCCCCACCCCATGCCGCCAATGCGACATGCACTCATAGCAAGCATCGCTGCGGGGCTGTGCAGCAGCGCCCTCGCCACCAGCTCCGCCTCATTCGAAGCGCAGGGCTATCTGCTTGATGTCGTCATTGGGGACGACAGCCGGCCCGTCGTGGCGGGGCTCAGCATGGCAACGCCGGGTAGCGCGCAAAGCGTGCAGCTTCCCATGCGCCACATCCGCGTCGAGTCTTTCGACGCGGAGAAGCAAATCCTCTTGCTTCGCTTTGAGAATCCCGGAGATTCGACACTTCCCAAAGACTTCTTTCTCACCGTCAGGAACGACACCGCGGTGCTGCAGATCGACGGAAAGTCCATTGCCGGCCGGTTTTCTTGGGGCATGTAGGTGTTGCGCTGATCGTCGTCATTGCCCCATCGAAATCCAGCCCAAACCGGGAGCGCGGCCATGCCCTCTGTCTTCGACAAGCTGAATCTGAAAGCGCAACGCGAGATCCTCGTCGTCAACGCGCCGTCGTCGTTCGAGCCAGAGCTGGCGGCGCTCAGTGGGGTCACAGTGCTTCGCGATCCCAAGAAGGCCAAGGCGGTTCAGTTCGCGCTCGTGTTCGCGAACAAGCAGGCTGAAGTCGACAGCCTGGCGACGCTGCTCGCCGGCAAGGCGGAAGGCGACGCGCTGCTCTGGTTTGCATACGCCAAGGGCAGCTCCAAGAAGTACCGATGCGAGTTCAACCGGGACACGGGTTGGAGCGTGCTGCGCAGCCTCGGCTTCGACACCGTGCGCCAAGTCGCTATCGACGAAGACTGGTCGGCGTTGCGGTTCAGGCGGCTGGAATACATCAAGTAGGCTGCGCTTCGCAGCCATCACGCGGAAACTTGAGCCGCGGCGGCGGGTCCAACGCCAACGGGTGCAGCCGGTCGTTTCCGGCCGCGCTGTTCAAGCACCCGACCCAGCCGAAAGGAGCAACGATGTCCCACGACGAAACCGAAATCCGCCGTCTCGTGTCGACCTGGATGAGCGACACCCAGGCGGGAGACGTCGCCGCAGTCATGGGCCTGATGACCGACGACGTTGTCTTTCTCGTCCCCGGCAAGGCGCCCATGCGGAAGAAGGACTTTGAGGCCGCTGCGAAAGCGCAGGCCGCCCACGCGGCGCCGAAGTTCGAGGGCTCCAGCGAGATTCAGGAAGTGCAGGTGAATGGCGACCTGGCATTCGCCTGGTCCAAGCTCACGGTCGTCGCCACGCCCCCCGGCGGCTCGCCCGCCAGCACCCGCACCGGGCACGCACTCACCGTGTTCAAGAAGGTGGCAGGCAAGTGGCTGCTGGCGCGCGACGCCAATCTCTTGGGGCCGCCGGAGCAGCAGCCAGGCCGGTGACGGCCGACAGTCACAAGGCGTAGCGCCCGAAGCCGAGCCGGCCGCCTCAAGCCCATCGGCGACTCATTGCCGGCGCGCTTGCTACAGCCCCACGTCAAAGCTGCCCACCGTCACCATCTCCGACTGCCCCGCCAGGCGCAACGTGGCCATCTCGTCTTTCTGGTCGGCGCGGCCGAAGCCGGTGGTCAACCGCATCATCAGCGTGGTGGCAGGGGCCACCACCTGTTGCCGGTGGCCGTAGAACTGCGCCTGCACGGTGTACTTGCCCGGCTTGGCGACGCGCAGCGCGAACTCCTCGGGGCCGTAGCCGCCCGTCACGTCGCGCGAGACGCGGCCGCCCTGGTGGCTCAGGCGGTGGCCGTAGAAGGCCTTCTCGCCGTTGGGGTCGATGACCCAGAGGTCGATGTCGGTGTTGTCGGCGTCCCAGGCGAGGGTGATGCGCAGATCGAGCGGCAGGTTGCGCAGCAAGCGCTTGTCGAAGGCGTCGGTCTTGAGCGGCTGGCCGCTGCGCGCGGCGCGGGCGATCACGGCGTTCATCTCGGCGAGTGCGGTCATGTCGATGTCGGGGAAGCGGCCGTCCCAGGGGCGCGAGACCACTTGCCAGAGCTGCTCGGCGCTGTCTTGCCATTGCCCGGCTTCGGCCATCGCGAGGCCGAGGTCGCGGTACGACTGAGGCTCGTTGGGGCTCAGGCGCTGCACGGTCTTGAAGACGGGGATGGCCAGCGCCGGTTGCCTGGCTTGCAGCAGGCGGTAGCCGAGCACGCGCAGGATGTGGCGGTTCTCCAGGTCCATTTCGGCGAGGTTGGAAAGCACCCGCAATGCCAGCTCGGGCCGGCCCTTGGCGAACAGCACGTCGGCCGAGTCGAGGAAGAAGGCGGTGCTGTTGGTGAAGTCGGGGCGCTCGTCGAGGTAGCGCTGATACACCGCTTCGGGCGCGGCCTCGCGCAGGCGTTTGGCATACGGTGCATCAGGAGCCCACGGCGTGAGCGTGATGGTGGCGGGCGCGGGGCCCGCCTCGTCGTTCGCAACCTTGGCCTTGCGGAGTTCAGCGCTGCCCATCGCGTCGCGTGCATCACGCGAAGGCTCGGCCAGCGCACGTGCCATGGGGAGCGCGGCAGCGGGAGCCGGCGGCGGCGAGGCCATCTCCTGGTGCAGCATGCCTGCAGCGGCAGCGCCGCCTGACTGGCGCTTGTCCTGCTTGAGCGTCGCGCGCCAGTCGTCCTTGGGGAAGCTCTTGTCCCACCAGGCCTGCTGCTCGGCAAAGCGGGCGACCACCTGGTCGATGTGGCTGGCTCGCGCGAGCTTGGCGCGCTGGCCTTGCTGTGCGAGCAGGCGTTCGTAGTCGGCACGCAGGGCTGTGGGTGGCTCGATCTCGAAGCGCACGTAGTCGGCCACGGCATCGAGCACGATCAGCGAGGTCTCGCGCGTCACCAAACCGAAGGCCTTGCCGAGGCGGCGGATCTCGCCGCGCTTGTCGTCGTAATCGGCTTCCAGCTCGGCCACGCGCAGGCTGGCCCAGCGCTGGGCGACCTGCGTGGCGCCTTCTTGGTTTGCGTTGCTGCGCGGCGCGACCTTGACGCTCTGGCGCTCGACCTGGCCATTGGGCAGCTCGAACTCGAGCGCCAGCTCGGCACGCGGCTCGCTCAGCACCCCGGCGATGGCGATGTGGCCATTGGCAGCGTACGGCGACGACGCGACGACGTGGCGCGCACCGTTGCTGCTGATGCGCAGCAGGCGCGCCTTGCGGGTCTGCAGGGCCTTGGCCGCTTCGGCGGTGGGCGTGCTGCCGAGGTCGAGCCACTCGCCGCCGCTGCGTTCGGCGAGCTGGCGCAGGCGCGTGGCGTCGACGCTGGCCGACGCGCTCACGGCGTAGAGCGGCACGCTGCTCGGGGCGAGCGTGTTCGTCGTGCCCCAGTTGGAGAGGCCGTCGGTGAAGAGCAGTGCGAGTTCGTTGCCTTCGGGTGCGACGAGCGCGGGCAGGTTGCTGGCGCCGTCGTAGGCCAGGCCGTCGAGCACGCGGCGCAGCTCGTCCCAGCGGCCGTCTTTGATGCTGAAGCGCTGCGCCGGCTCGGCCACGTCGCGACCCACACGCAGAGTGACCTCGGCGTTGCGCAGCGCGCTGAAGTAGGCGCCGAGCAAGGCGAACTCACGGCCGTGGTCCCGGCGGGCGCCGGAGCCCGAGGCATCCCACAGCAGCGCGATGCGGCGGGGTGCGGTGCGCGGGGCCACGCGTTGGGCGACCGGCAGCTCGGCGTAGAAGTAGGTCTGGTCGCCGGCGGTCTGCGTGGCGACCAGCGGCTCGCTGCGTTGCGGCAGGGTGATGCTCAGGCCCGCTACGCCGCTGAAGTTCATCTGGTGCAGAGACAGCTGCGCCCAGCCGTTGTTGGCCTGGCTGCGCGTGAACGCCTGCGGCGGCAGGCCCGGCGCGTTGGCGGTGATGGCACCCGGTGATGCATCGGCCACGCGCACCTCGACGTCGAGCCGCGGCACCGTCTCTGCGAACTTGAGCGGCAGCTCCAGGCGCGCGCCCTGCCCCAGCGTCTGCGAGATGTTGAGCACCACGCGCCGCGTACCTTGCGCCGGCAGCGGGTAGACGCGCAGCTTGTAGTTGTTGCCCTGGGTCACTTCGAGCAGCGCGGGGTCGACGCGTGCGCGGATCACGTCTTCGAACACCTGCTGGCCCTTGGCCTTTTCCACCGGCACTGCGGGGCGCAGCTCGCCGTTGATGTCGAGCGCGAAGCCGGTGACGAGCTGGCCCTCGCGCAGCGGGAACTGCAGCTCGCCTTCGAGCACGCGGTCGTTGGGGTTGCGAAAGACGAGTTCGACGCGCGTGCTCACCGCATGGCCGACAACCTCGGCGCGCAGGTCGACCGACTCCAGCCGCACCGGCAAGCGCGCGTCGCGCACCTGCAAACGCGGCATCGGCTCGGGAAGAGGGCGCTGATTGATCTGGGCCAAAGCGCCGAAGCTCGCGCTCAGCAGGGTGACGGCGGCCAGCACGCCGGGCAGCAGGGTTCGCATGGTGGTGTGGAGAAAAGTGTGGGACACACTGCTTCCACGGCCGAACCCGGAGAACGGGGTGAAAGTTTTTTTGCGGGAGCGACATTCGCGCTCTCCGCGCCGCGTCATCCCCGCGAAGGCGGGGATCCATGTGCCGCCATCGCATCGCTGTTCACGCGCCGCAGCATTCCACCCGACTGGATTCCCGCCTTCGCGGGAATGACAAGCTATCTCGCCGAGTCGTGCAATTGCTTGCGACGGTATTCGCCCTGCCGCTCGAACATCCACCCCGGGTATTCGGAGGGGAGCTTGCTCACCGCGTCGAGTTTCGCCATCTCGTCGACGTTGAGCGTGACCTTGGTGGCGGCCAGGTTGTCGGCCAGTTGCTCGGGCCGCTTGGCGCCGACGATCACGCTGGTGACCTGCGGTTGATGCAGCAGCCACGCCAGGGCGATCTGCGCCACCGAGACGTCGCGCTCCTGCGCCATCGGCCGCATCGCGTCGATGCAATCGTGGGCACGCTCCTTGTGCACGGGAGGGAAGTCGAACGCGGTGCGGCGGTTGCCTTCTTCGCCGGGCTGGTTGCGGCCGTACTTGCCGCTGAGCAAGCCGCCGGCGAGCGGGCTCCACACCATCAGGCCCACGCCTTCGCTCTTCAGCATCGGCACGATCTCGCGCTCGAGGTCGCGGCCGGCCACGGTGTAGTAGGCCTGCAGCGACTCAAAGCGCGCGAGGCCCAGCCGCTCGGAGATGCCCAGCGCCTTGGCGATCTGCCACGCCGCCCAATTGGACACGCCGATGTACCGCACATGGCCGTGGCGCACCAGCTGGTCGAGCGCGCGCAGGGTCTCTTCGATCGGCGTGGCCGGGTCGAAGCCATGCACCTGGTACAGGTCGACGTGGTCGAGCTGCAGGCGCGCGAGGCTGGCCTTCACGCCGTCAACGATGTGGCTGCGCGACAGGCCGCGCGCGTTGGGGCCGTTGCCGGTTTCGCCGAACACCTTGGTCGCGACGACCACCTTGTCGCGCGGGATCTTCAGGTTCTTCAGCGCCTGGCCGGTGATCTGCTCGGAGAGGCCGCCGGCATACACGTCGGCGGTGTCGATGAAGTTGATGCCGGCGTCGATCGCCTGGCCGACGAGGCGCTCGGCGTCGCTTTGCTGCAGCTTGCCGATCTTGCCCCACAGGCTGGCGTCGTCGCCGCCGAAAGTCATGGTGCCGAAGCACAGCTCGGACACGAAGAGGCCGGTGCGGCCGAGGGAATGGTTGCGCATGGTGATGGGCTCCGTCCGCTGAATGGGGAGCCCGGGCTTGCTGTTCGATGGCAAGCCCGGGCGGGCGGAACAGCATAAGCGCCGAGGGTGAAAGCCTGTGGGCGTCGCGGTTATCCGCGGGGCTGATGAGTGGCCAGTGACGTACCTCGGCCAGCTCCAATCACTGCCAAGGCTTGTCATGTATGGCCGCACAATCCGCCCCATGCAGGCGAGCCGGTTGCTTTCACTCTTGATGCTGCTGCAGACGCGCGGGCGCATGAGTGCGCAGGCGCTGAGCGCCGAGCTCGAGGTGTCGGTGCGCACCATCCACCGCGACATCGATTCGCTCAGCGCCTCGGGCGTGCCGGTGTGGGCCGAGCGCGGCCGGCAGGGCGGCTTCGTGCTGCAAGAAGGCTGGCGCACCAAGCTCACCGGCCTCACCGCCACCGAGGCGCAGGCGGTGTTTCTCGGCGGGTTGCCGGGGCCTGCGCGCGAACTGGGCCTGGGCGAGGCGATGGCCTCGGCGCAGCTGAAGCTGCTGGCCGCACTGCCCGCCGGTTGGCAGGAAGACGCGCGCCGCGTCAGCGCGCGCTTTCACCTCGACCCGATCGACTGGTACCGCGGCAGCTCGCCGGTGAACCACCTGCCCGCCGTGGCACAAGCCGTGTGGCACGAAGAGCGCCTGCGCCTGCAATACGAAAGCTGGGAGCGCACCTCGGAGCGCGAGGTCGAGCCGCTCGGCCTGGTGCTGAAGGCCGGCATCTGGTACGTGGCCGCGCGCACCGCTGTAGCGAACGGCAAGGTGCGCACCTACCGCCTGAGCAGCATCCTCTCGTTGGCCGCGACAGGCGAGCACTTCACGCGGCCGAAAGACTTCGACCTCGCGTCGTACTGGACGGCCTCGACCCAGCGCTTCGAGGCCGAGCTCTACCGCGACGAAGCCGTGCTGCGCGTGACGCGCCAGGGCTTGAAAACGCTGAGCAACTTCAGCCCCGCGGTGGCCGAAGCGGCAGGCCGCACGCAGGCGCCGGACGCGCAAGCCGGCTGGCTGCAGGTCACCATTCCCATCGAATCGGTGAGCCACGCCGCAGCCCAGTTGCTGAGGCTGGGTGCCCAAGCCGAGGTGTTGAAGCCGGCCGCCTTGCGCCGCGAACTGCGCAACACGCTGCGCGATTGGACCGCGCTTTACGCCGGTTAGCTCAAGGGCGCTTGCCGCTGGCCACCTTGAGCAGCAGCTCCAGCAGCAGCAGGCGCTCGGCCGGCGACAGCACGCGCAGGGTTGCGTCTTCCATCGTGGCGGCGATCTTCTGCGCCCGCTTGACGAGCTGGCTTCCGCTGGGCGTGAGCACCACGATCTGCGCACGCCGGTCTTCGGTGCTGCGCACGCGCTCGATCCAACCGCGCTCGACCATGCGGTCGAGCGTGACGGCCAGGTTCGGCGCCGAGACGTCGAGCGCCTTGCCGAGCTGCTTCTGGTTGACCTGCTCGTTCGAGGCCACCAGCGTCAGGATGGAGAACTCCACCGCCTTCAGCTGCAGCGGGCCGATGTGCTTGCTGAACGACTTCTTCAGCTCGACCGAGGCACGCGTGGCCGCATACCCGACCAGGTGCATCAGGCCCGATTGGTCGAGCGGGGCGGAGTGCGCCCGGGTATCCGCGATGTCGTCGTCGAGTTGTTGGGCGTTCATGCAGACAAGGCAGTGAGATGTGGCAACGGATTTTGCCCGGCACGAATGCGCACCGCACACAAACCCGCTTCGGGCAACACGAAGTCGATGTAGTAGCGGGCCGTCTCGCACTTGGCCGCATGGAAGGGCGAACCGCTTCGCGCCGCCACGGCATCGGCGCGCGCCCAGCCTTGCGCCAGCAGCACCAGGCCGGCGAGCCGCAGGTAGTCGTCGGCAACGCGGTAGGGCAGCTCGCTGTCAGTGGACGACTGCTGAATCACCTGCTGCGTGAGCTGCTGCCATTCGGCGAGCCAGGCCCTCGCGCGCGCGGCCAGTTCGCTCGCAGGCAGCTCGCCGTCGAGGCGGCGGATCAAGGCACCGAGCTTGGCGCCGCCATCGGGCAGCACCTTGCGCACCAGCAGGTCGATGGCCTGGATCTCGTTGGTGCCTTCGTAGATCAGCGAGATGCGGCTGTCGCGCACGCACTGCTCGGCGCCGAAGTCGTGCACATAGCCATGGCCGCCGAACACCTGCTGCGCCGAGACGGCGGCAGCGAAGCCGTTGTCGGTGAGAAAGGCCTTGATCACCGGCGTGAGCAGCGAGACCTCGTCGTGCGCGGCGGCGCGCACGGCGGCATCGGGATGCTGCTCGGCCACGTCGAGCCAGTGCGAGGTTTCGTAGGCCAGCACGCGACCGCCTTCGAGCAGCGCACGCTGGCGCAGCAGCTTGTGGCGCATTGCAGGGTGCAGCGCGATCGGGTCGGCCTCATCCCGAACGGAGAGAGAGGAACGCTGCGGCGCGCGCATCTGCGTTCGTTCGAGCGCATAGCGCAAGGCGTTCTGGTAGGCGCTCTCGGCGTGGCCAACACCCTGCAGCCCCACGTGCAGACGCGCCGCATTCATCATCGAGAACATGGCCGCCAGCCCGCGGTTCGGCTCACCGACCAGCCAGCCGGTGGCACCGTCGAAGCTCATCACGCAGGTGGCGCTGCCCTTGATGCCCATCTTCTTCTCGATGCCGTCACAGCGCAGCGTGTTGCGCTCGCCGCCCGGCAGGAACTTGGGGCAAAGAAAGAGCGAGATGCCCTTGGTGCCCGAGGGTGCATCGACGATGCGGGCCAGCACCATGTGCACGATGTTGCGCGTGAGGTCGTGCTCGCCGCCGGAGATGAAGATCTTGGTGCCGCGGACACGGAAGCTTCCGTCGGGCTGCGACTCGGCACGCGTTTTCAAGAGGCCCAGGTCGGTGCCGGCATGGGCTTCGGTCAGGCACATGGTCGACAGCCATTCGCCGCTGACGATCTTGCCCAGGTACTCGCCCTTCAGCTCGGGCGTGGCATGCGCCATCAGGCATTCATAGGCGCCGTGCAGCAGGCCGGGGTACATGTTCCAGGCATGGTTGGCCGAGTTGAGCATCTCGTGCAGCACTGCGTTGATGGCATGCGGCAGGCCTTGCCCGCCCACCGCAGGGTCGCAGGCCAGTGCCGGCCAGCCCGCGGCGACGAAGGCCTGATAGGCCTCGCGGTAGCCGCGCGGAGTTTTCACCTCACCGTCGCGCAGCGTGCAGCCTTCGAGGTCGCCGATCGCGTTCAGCGGCGCGACCACGTCTGCAGCGAACTTGCCGGCCTCTTCGATCACCTGGCGCGCGGTGTCGGCGCCGAGTTCGGCATGCGCCGGCAGCGTGGCCCATTGCGCAGGCAGGTTCAGCAGCTCCTCGGTGACGAAGCGGATGTCACGCAGGGGAGGCTGGTAGTGCCACATTTCAAGCCTTCTTGCGAGCCGCGCCGAGGTAGGTGTCGATCACGCGCGGGTCTTTCGCCAACTCGGCGGCCGGGCCTTCGAGCGCGATCTCGCCCATCTCGAGCACGTAGCCATGGTCTGCGATTTCGAGTGCCGCGCGCGCGTTCTGCTCGACCAGCAAGATGGTCACGCCGGTGGCGCGCAGGCCGGTGATGGTCTTGAAGATCTCCTTGACGATCAGCGGCGCGAGGCCGAGGCTGGGCTCGTCAAGCATCAGCAGCTGCGGCTTGCTCATCAACGCGCGGCCCACCGCGAGCATCTGCCGTTCGCCGCCCGAGAGCGTGCCGGCGAGTTGCTTGCGGCGCTCTTTCAATCTGGGAAAGAGCGTGAAGACTTCTTCCATCGCCTGCTGGCTGTCTTTTTTGCCGAGGCGGAACTGGCGGTACGCACCGAGCAGCAGGTTGTCTTCGATGGGCATGCTGCCGAACAGGGCTCTTGTCTCCGGCACGAGGGCGATGCCCTGCATCACGCGGTCTTCGAGTTCTTGCTGCTCGATGGGGTGGCCGTTGTATTGGATTTTCCCCTTCGATGGGAGGACGCCCATCAAGGCGTTGAGCAAGGTGGATTTGCCGGCGCCGTTGGGGCCGATGACGGTGACGACGCTGCCTTTCTTCGCCTCAAGGTTGAGGCCATGGAGGACTTCGGCTCGGCCGTAGCCGGCTTGGAGGTTTTCTACTTTGAGTAATGGGGGGGTCATGGTTTTTTTCCCGTTCGGGCTGAGCTTGTCGAGGCCTGCTTCGTGCCCGGCCACTCCGCCCCATCCGTTCGGGCTGAGCCTGTCGAAGCCTTGTGCGCATGCCCCCAACCGTTCGGGCTGACCCTTCGACGGGGCTCAGGACAGGGTTCGCCTGCGGCGGATCGAAGCCTTGTTCTGCTTTCGCGTATCTCTTGTTCACTGCGTGAGGCCGCGTCGGGATGTGCCCCCGACAGGGCAGTAACTTTGGTGTTCGCATAACTTCGCTGCGCGAAGTGAGCGACCCCCCGCTGCGCGAACTTTTGCTTCGCCAAAAGAAAGTCACCAAAGAAAAGGCGACCCGACGGAGGCGGTCCGGCTCGGGCCGGACTGCTCTGCGGTGCTCGGTGTTCGGGGCCCGCGCCCAACTCACTTCGTTCGCTTCGCTCACTGCGTTCAGACAAACGGCGCGAAGTCAGTTCACGAAGCGTGCTGCGCACGCGGCCCCAAACCCCTGCGCTCCTCGACGCCTCCCACGGGGCCCAAGAGCAATACGTCGTTCGGCTTCGCCGAACATTCCATCTACGCCTCGCTTCGCATCGGGCGCGAGCGAAGCGAGCATCATCTTGCCGATGCGAAGCGAGCTGAATCTGGTGTTCGTCTCCCCCTTCGGACGAGCTGAGCAGCGCAGGGCTTTGCGGCGCGCGCGCAAGCGCGCTTCGTGAACTGACTTCGCGCCGTTTGTCTGAACGCAGTGAGCGAAGCGAACGAAGTGAGTTGGGCGCGGGCGCAAAGACCGAGCAGCGCAAGGCAGCCCTCGCAACGCGAGGGCCGAGTCGGCAGGGGTCGCTTCTTTGCCTCCTTTCTTGTCGATACAAGAAAGGAGGTCGGCTGCCGGGACGAAAACCCGGCGCGGCCTCACGCAGTGAACAAGATCCACATGCGCATGCAGGCACGGAGCTTCGATCCGCCGCAGGCGGACCCTGCCCTGAGCCCCGTCGAAGGGTCAGCCCGAACGGCCGAGGGCGCGCGAGCCAGGCTTCGACAAGCTCAGCCCGAACGGGCGGGGTGGCGGTACGCCAACCAGGCTTCGACAGGCTCAGCCCGAACGGACGAGGGTGCGAATGCACAAAGAACACCATCAATGCTCCGTCCCCAAATAAGCCGCCCTCACCGCAGGCGAAGCCTGTACCTCCTCCGGCGTCCCCTCGATCAACTTCGTCCCGAACTCCATCACCACGATCCGATCCGTGATCTCCATCACCAGATCCATGTCGTGCTCCACGAGCAAGATCGACAAGCCTTCATCCCGAAGCTGACGCAACACCGCAATCAACCCCTGCTTCTCCTGCAGCCGCAACCCCGCCGCCGGCTCATCGAGCAACAGCAGCGCCGGATCGGCACACAGCGCCCGCGCAATCTCCATCAAGCGCTGCGGCCCCAACGCCAGGTTCCCCGCCAGCTCATGCATGTGCTCCGCCATGCCGATGCGCTTCAACTGCCGCTCCGCCTCTCGCAAGAGACCACGCTCCTCGGCCCGATCGAGGCGCAGCATCGCGGCGGCCACACCGCGCCCGCCGCGCATGTGCGCGCCCAGCGCCACGTTCTCGAGCACCGTCATGCCAGGGATCATCTTCACGTGCTGGAAGGTGCGGCTGACCCCACGCTGCGCAATGCGCCGTGACGACAGGCCCTCGATGCGCTGGCCACGGAAGGTCACCGCTCCGCGCGTGGCCGGCAGCACGCCGGTGACCAGGTTGAAGGTGGTGGACTTGCCCGCACCGTTCGGCCCGATCAGGCCGACGACCTCGCCGGCACGCGCCTGGAAGCTCACGTCGTTCACCGCCACCAGGCCACCGAACTCCTTGCGCACCGCATTCACGTCGAGCACCAGCTCGCCGTGGGCCGGGCGCGGGCGCTCGGGCAGCGCAGGGGCGTCGGCCCAGTCGACCTTGCGGCGAACCTTGGGCAGGCGCGCTTCGATGAAGGCCCACACGCCATCGCGTGCGTACTGCAGCACCAGCACCAGCAAGATGCCGAACACGATCACTTCGTAGTTGCCGCCGCCGCCCAGCAACTTGGGCAGCCACACCTGCAGCTGGTCTTCGAGCACCTTCACCACGCCGGCACCGGCGAGGGCTCCCCACACGTGGCCGATGCCGCCGATCACGCCCATGAAGAGGTACTCGATGCCCATCTTCAAGCCGAAAGGCGACGGGTTCACGCTGCGCTGGAAGTGCGCGAACAGCCAGCCCGACACGCTGGCCAGCAGCGCGGCGAGCACGAAGGCGGTGACCTTCATGCGGTAGGTGTCGACACCCATCGCTTCAGGCATGGTGGCGCCGCTCCTGAGCGCACGCAGTGCGCGGCCGGTGCGTGAATCGAGCAGGTGGATCACCGCCACCGAGGCCAGCAGCACCAGCAGCCACAGCAGGTAGAAGAAGCTGCGCCCGGTGCTCAGGTCAACGCTGAAGAACTTGATCGCCGGGATGCCCAGCAAGCCGTCGTACTTGCCCAGCGCCTCGATGTTGCCGAGCAGGTAATACAGGCTCAGGCCCCACGCAATGGTGGCCAGCGGCAGGTAGTGGCCCGACATGCGCAGCGTGATCCAGCCCAGCACCAGCGCCACCACGGCCGTGAGTGCCAGGCCCACGAAGACGTTGAGCCAGGGCGACAGCCCGAAGTGCAGCGACAGGTAGGCAGTGGTGTACGCCCCCACGCCGACGAAGGCGGCCTGCCCGAACGACGTGAGCCCGGCCACGCCGGTGAGCAGCACCAGGCCGATGACGACGAGCGCATAGAGGCCGATGTAGTTGAGCTGGGTGATCCAGAACTCGGGCACCGGCAGCTGCGGCAACACGGCCAGCAGCACGGCGAAGATGATGAGGGCGTAGCGGCGCATGCTCATTCCTCGTCATTCGTACCGTGTTGAAAACTGCGCCAGAGCAGCACAGGCAGGATGACAGTGAACACAATCACTTCCTTGAACTCGCTGGCCCAGAACGAGCCGAAGGATTCGAGAATGCCGACGAAGATCGCGCCGAACGCCGCGGCCGGGTAACTCGCCAGGCCGCCGAAGATCGCGGCGACGAAGCCTTTGAGGCCGATCAGGAAACCGGAGTCGTAGAACATCGTCGTCGTCGGGCCGATCAGCAGGCCCGACAGAGCCCCGATGAAGGCCGCGAGTGCAAAGCTCAACTTGCCGGCACCGGTGGTCGAGATGCCCATCAGCCGCGCACCCAACCGGTTGACAGCTGTCGCGCGCAAGGCCTTGCCGCGCAGCGTGCGCTCGAACAGCAGCCACAGCGACGCGATCAGCACGATCGACACCATGAAGATGATCAACGTCTGCCCCGACAGCGTGAGCGGGCCGATGTTGAAGCGGTCGTCCCAGAAGCTCGGGTTGCGAAAGCCTTCAGCACCGAAGAACACCAGGCCCAGGCCGGTCATCGCGAAGTGCACGCCGACCGACACGATCAGCAGCACCAGCACCGTGGCATCGGCCAGCGGCTGGTAGGCCAGGCGGTACACCAGCGGCCCGAGCGGCGTGACGATGGC
>Ga0307515_10012475_pt1 | contig 15981 bp, 3 predicted proteins | sample 17_EM_MG_FD_194513 | JGI IMG/M metagenome (GOLD analysis project Ga0307515, IMG submission 194513) | Populus trichocarpa ectomycorrhiza microbial communities from riparian zone in the Pacific Northwest, United States - 17_EM | ecosystem: Host-associated > Plants > Roots > Unclassified | place...
TTAAAAAGTAAATAGTATACCTCCTACGCTAACTAATCGCGTTTAGCAATAAGCTTATTTATAAACTTAGCTACTACCAAACTAAAGGTATAAAGACTATTGGCATACAGCTATACTAATTAGAGTAACTCCTAGTAGGAAGTTAACTTCTTCTCTTCCTTACTGCAATATTTGCCTATATAGTTAACTATTACTAATACACTTATAGCGGGCGACGTATTAATATTTACTATCCATACTAGTATTATAGCTGTATTATAGCTATTAAGAAGCTTATCGTTACGCTATAAATAAAACGTCTAGTAATATAGATTTTAATCCTTTAATATAGCGGCCTTATCGCAAAGAGAGCGTAGAAAGTAAAAGCGGCACTCCTTTACTCTAGCGGAGCCTTTCTTTAATCTTAAGCAGTAAGACTTAGTGCAATTGCAGTGCCGTTAAAATTAATTAAGGCAGGCAGTAAGAAGCTTATTAGTATTAAGCTATTCTTTATAGCTAAGAGTAAAAGAATATTAAAAATTAGGAGGCCTAAATTAATTAGGATTTATTACGGATATAAAAGCAGCCTAGTACTCAGCAAAAGCAGCCCCCAATTCACTAGTTAATAGATCTAGCTTTAGGGCTATTAAACTCTATAAAAAGCTATATATATAGCCGCTACCTCGCACCTACCACTTATATTAGGACTAAAAGTTAGTACTATTAAATAGACCTATAAGCACGTGCTTCCTAAATAGATTAAAGCGGCGATATAGCCAGTAAGCAGTAATATGCGGATTATTGTTAAAATTCTAAAAAGTAATCCAGTAGCGTTAAGCCTTATTAGTAGCCTTATATTTATTAAATAGAGGCATATAAGGGTGTAGATTATACTAATATAAATTAGCCGCGCTAAGTGTAAAGAATAGAGACCCGCTCTTAATATTTTTAGCATAAGCTTTAAGCTTATTTCTCTTCTGCTTCTAGTAGGGCCTAGTGCCTTTAAGCTTCCGTATATACCATATAATCTTATTTAAAACCTAGTTACCCCCACTACTATTTATAAGATTACTAAGCTTATCTAAAGATAGACTATTTTTATTTAATTAGCTATAAAGAAAGCGGGTAGCGTTAAGGGCTTACTCCTGTATAATCTGATTAAATATATAGTAGTAAAATAAGAGGTAGCGGCCAAACCAACCGTCCTAATACTTAAGTATATACTTAGCGTACGCAGCTAGGGTAACTGTACGGCTTCGTGGCATATCAAAGTTAGCTTTACTATAAGGAAATAGAGTAGGAAAGGCGCCGCGCATAATGAAGCTAGCTAATTATTTAGAGAGAGGTATCTATTATATAGTAGGAACCTCTAGGCCCGCTTATAGGTCTTACTAATATTAAACCTCGCAACCTAAAAGCTCTAATTCGTTAAGGTTAGGCACTAGATTAGGAACTAAAGTATCCAGTATATTACTATTAAATTCGCCGTCTAGTATATTACTGCTAAGCTCGGCAGGTAGAGGATTAGCAGGAGAACGTTATATAGGAGTAGTAAGGTAAGCCGTTAGGCCACTAAAATCTAACTCTAACTTATTAATATAAGGTAGCTAATCTAATATAGAGCCATTTTCGGGTAAGCTAGTAAGCTAGGTGCTATATATTTTAATATTACAATAATTAAGATAATTAGCCTTTAGAAAGTAAAGCTATAGTACTATAGTAGAGCGCTTTATAGTATACCGCTTAGTAAACCGCCAACTTAGATATTAGCCACCCTCTACTGCTATAGGCCTCACGACTAGTATATCGAGTTCGGTAAGTAGCCGTAGTAGCTACCTCTAAGTCTTTAGTGTATTCTGGCTAAAGTAGCAGATATAGCTAGTATAGCAATATTACTGGCCGCGTACACGTACGACTTATAGATAAACGTATACGCGCGCAATTAGAAGCTCCTCCACCGCGGTAAGTATAGGTAGGAAGCCAGGAATAGGCCCCAGATTAAGCCCGTTGCTTTCACCAAATAGGGGGGAAAGGGTTAAATTCTTAAGGCTATCAGCGTCCTTAAAGCAGGCTTTATATATACCTATATTATTACCCTCCATAGCTAGGCCTATTTAAAACCACTACTCCTTATAACAACTGCACGTCTCTATACGTTTAGCCTATAGTATACTCCTAAACTTCTTAATTTACTCTTAATTAACAGCCGAAATGGGTAAGGGTATAGCCGTAGTTAGAGTAGGAGTAGGTATTAGCGGTAGAGTAGGTATAGGAGCTAGTTCTAGTAAGGACGTATTTAGGCTATTTAAAGCACCTCTTCTACTATATGGAGCTTTATCTATAATATATAGCGAAGGAGTAGGCAAGTAAGTTTTACCCCACTAATTAAGAATGCGGTGCTCCCGTTATATTATCCTAATTATCTTCTACCGTTAAGCTATTTTAGGGGTATCTTAACTGTTCTGGCCATAGGGTAAAAAAATATCTTTAGTATCGGTTTTAGGTAAAGTATTTTACTGGCGCTTTATAGGACAAATTTTAGTAAAACTAAGCTCTGCTTTCCGCCTATTTAAATTATATTTAAAGCCCTAGGAAAGTAAGTAAAAGTAGAAGCAATATATAGGAAAAACGTACCTTTAACCAACACAATTGACATTACTTTAAAAGCTTAGTAGATGGTCCGTTTTTAATAAAATTAATATAGGGTTGTATTAAACAGCACTTGCTGCACTTAATTAAAGCAGGTTCTACTATAATTAAAACGCGTATAGTAGTATTAATAGAGATATCAACAAAAAGGTCGGTTTATTAATAGTAGAATCTTAAATATTTTAATATTCGTTATGTATATTCTATAGGTAGATACCACCCGCGTTTTTTTTAGACTAATTAAAAGCAGGCTTAGCAAAGTTTGAAAATTGAAACACTAAAAGTATAGACTACTTATACCTCGGGTTAATAATACGTATAATAAGAAACTACTCGCTATAGTGCAATACTTTAAGACGTGGCGCTACTACCTTAAATACGCCGTGTATATAACGCGCGTGCTCTATAATTATAATAATTATAGGTATTTTATAACTATTAAGAGCTTATTTACTTACTAGGTCTAGTATACTAAGGAACTAGCTAAGTTTAATTTTAAGATTAAATATAAGCTAGGTAAAGTAAATCCTGCTAATATACTATTCTGGCGCCTAGATTATACTAAAGGCTTTAAAAATAGCAGTAAGAGGACACTTCTTAATACTATACTACCTATATTATAATAAAAGTTACGGGTTATAGGCCTTATAGGCGGCCCTAGTGCTACTATACTATACTAGTAAGTAGTATATATATAGTATATAAGCAACCCTTATAAACTTAGCGCTAGCGGATTAAAGTGTCTTACTATTCTTTTTAAAACTACTTTAATTAGCTTAATAGCGCTTAACCCTAGGGAAGACCCCTTAGCCTAGGCTACGGTCCCCTATAATAACCTAGTAAGTTACTTATATATTATATATTACTTTACTAGTACTAACTTTACGCAGAGTCTCGTGCTACGGTAAGAGGTAGTAGTAGCTACTTTAGCTAAAACGGCGTTTATAGAATACCGCCTTAAGTTACTAGTTAATTTTATTTATAGAGTATAAAAAGGGAATACCTTTATACGCTTTATATATAATTAGTTAACCTAAAAATAAGTTCCTACTAGTAATAAGAACTACACCCTTAATAATTAAGGACTTCTAAGGCAAAATAATAAGGTCTAGGTGCTAAATTATATACTATTATAATAGGAGATCCTTAAGCGGAATTATAACGATCCTATAAGTGGCCACTATAGTTTTAACCGTACTTTTAAGGTAATTACGCGGAAGTACGCTTAGAACGGCCTTACTTAGGACCTCCGTAAATACCTACTAACGCTCTAAATCGCGCCGCTATAAACCCTATAGTAAGCTATAGCCTCTTTAGGTCCCCACCCGAGCCTAGTAGTATTATTTACTTAACTTTATTATAGATCTCCTAGAGTCTAAACCTCCTAATAGCGTAGAGTATAACTCTATTCTTATTCTTATAGACTATTTTATAAAGCTAGTGCGCTACTATCTAGTACGTAAGATAATTAATACTACGTAACTCACAGAACTCTTATTTAGAGTCTTTATATAAATAGGGCCTTTAAATAATATTATCTCTAATAGGGGTAGTATATTTATAAGCAAGTACTAAAGCACTATATGCTACTATCTCCGCGTTTAACGTAAACTTAGCACTATATTCTACCTATAGATAGATAGTTAGACGGAGCGTTAAAACTAGAAGCTTAAGGTATACCTATATATATTTACAAACTAAGAATAGTCTAATTAGGCCTCCCTACTTAACGAAGTAGCCTTTACCTATAACTTTAAGGTCTATACTATAATAAAGCATTCTCTTATTAAGCTTGCCTATAGCTAGCTACTAAACGTCCTAAGTGGAGTTCTAGATAGCGTCTAAGACGCTAGTCAAAATAGGGAGGGGTCTAAGTTAATAAATATCTAGCTCGCAAAGACGTATCTATAACGCCTACGCCTTATATATAAGGTAGTAGCGGCGTTAATAATACACGCCTAAAAGCTTTAGGTAAAATACTATAAATATTACCACCTGGATAAGCACTTCGCCGTTAGTAAATAAGACCTACTCTCCTTTAAGAATATCCACACAAAACGTCCCTATAAAAAGCTTAACTATAAGTTTATAGGACCGTTTTAAATCCTAGAGTATATAGGGCAGTAAGTATATAAGCTAGAGCTTCTACCTACTATAGCATAGCTCCACCTAGTCTTCTATATCTCCCTACTAAAGCCTTATAGGTTATGCCCTAGGTTTTAACCCCTAGTAGTAAAAGAGCTTAAGAAAGGTAGCTAAGAAGTAGAAGTAATCGTTGCCTACTAGGATTATACTAGATAACTATAGTACCTTATTAAATAGCTAGGATGGCTAAATAAGTATAATAAATAAAAATACGAGATAGAACTTAAGAATTATTAATAACTATTAGATAAATACCGTAAGCGGAACACCCTAGCCTTATAGCTAAAGCGTAGGCAAAAAGTAAGCGCCGCTATTAAAATATAACCTGTATTAAAGCGAAGCAGAGGACGTCCTAAGGGATTAAAAAACAAGTAATAATTGCTATAAGAACTGCGGCGTATATATGGGGTAAAGTTTTAATTTATTAATATCCTATATAAGCTATACTCTAATACAACCTAGCGATGCTAGTGACTTATAGGTAAGGCTACGGCATATACTAGCAATAAAGCTTAATTTAAAAAGCACCCTTTCTAGACCTAGTTTATTACTCTATACTAGCTAAGCAGATTATTTATATATTAGAAAATAGGCCTATTTATAACTAGGGTCTATTTAACTAGGGTCTATAACCTACTAGTAACCCGCTAGTAGTAACCTATACTAATAACTTATACTATTCCACGTATATACTATATAAATAACGCGTAAGGCTAAAGTATAGGTTAGCGGCGGATTTAATAGGCATATAGCCTTACTGTCCTAAACCTAGCTATATATAAGTAACCTATAACCTACCTACAAAGTATATATAGCGCTACGCCAGTATAGCGTAAGGCTAAAGTAGGGTTAGTGGTGGATTTAATAGATATATAGCCTTACTGTTTATAAATCTGGCTATATATAAATAACCTATAACCGACCCGCGAGGTATTAGCGACCTATCTACGTAAGTAAGCTTTTAGAATATTTCTAGTCTACTAAATTTAGGCGACAGTATTAAGCTCTACTAACTCTACCTATTAAATAAACTAATTAGGATTTTCTATACTAGGTATATAAAATTACTATTAGCTTAGTTAAATGCGAAGGAGTCTTAGCAAGGCAAATATAACTAATTAGATAACTTTAACCACTGGTTAAAGTTCCTTAATATCTTTGCGCCGCGCATATATACTACCTATCTCTCTATATACAAAATTAAGACGCTTTTTTCCCTCTAAATTTTTTCCTTATTAAAGTTTTTTTTATAGGGTTTTATTAAGGCTTAAGTATATAAAGGATTAGGGACAACCTTTTTTAAAGGGGGGGGCATTATTAGGTAAAACCTAAGTAGATAGTTATATAGCCGTAAGGTATAGGCGACCCTAGGGTAACCTAGGGGTGACTTGCCTAGAAGGCACGTACGCTATACATACCTAAGGAAAACCCTTCCTACCTCGTACACAGACTCCTCTTTTTCCCTTAAGGATTCGTCTCTATCTATATAATATACCCTATTGTTTTATTATTAAACTCCCTATCTATATCCTTACCTTATATTAATAAATTAATAATAAAAATTTGCAAATCCTAGAAATCCTTAAATATCTTATATACTACTAGGACTTTCCTAGTTTATAATTATAGTAATTTTTTTAAGGTCTATTTTAATTCCGTTATAAGATATAATTAGGCTTAAGTACGTAACTTTAGACGTGTAGAACTTGTATTTCTTAATATTATATTATAAGCCCGCGTCTTATAGGCGTTTAAGGACTATTTAGACGTGCTTCTAATACTTAAAAAGTAAAGATAAATAAATAAAGATATTATTAATATACGCGGTAATAAATATATTAAGGAATTCGTAAAGCGTATTATTAATATATTACTAAAATGTACTAGGACCGTTCTTTATACTAAATAGCATTACTAGGTATTTAAAAAGTCCCTATTATATATAAAAAGCTATATACTTTTTATCTCCTTTATAAATACGAATTTAATTAAAGGTAGTAACTACGTTAAGCTTTATAAAGTATTATGCTTTTACTAAGTAGTTAAGCGTTTCTTAAAGCAGAGGAATTAGATATTAGTTTTAAATTATAATTATATTTAGGGCTTAATAATTAATATAGAACCTTAAGCCTCCTTTAGGTTTCTTAATAAATAGTATAAATAAGGTAAATAGTAATTAACTAGGGCAAACAAATTCTTTCCCTAGGTGCTCTTTAAGGTATTATTATATTATAAGTAGCTCTTTTCGCGACATACTATATAACGGGCTAAACTTTGGCGTTATACTAGGTTTAAGTTCTATTTTAAAATTATACCCATTTTAATACGGGGGTAGTTAGTTTATAAATTATTTCTTAAATATATTAATTAAATTATAATATTCTTTAGGTATAAGAGGTCGGGGGTTAATATATTACTTCGGTTTTAACGCCTTCTTAATATCTTTTAGTGTTATAGTAAAGATCTTATAGTTTTATTTTCTTGCTAACGAATAAAAGGGTACGGCTTATATTATACGAATTTTAAGGGGTTTTAATATATTATCTTTACATTCTTTATCGTGATTAGCAGTTATAACTTTATTATATTAGTTTAAGGTTTATAGTAAGGGTAATTTATATTATATTTAATTTAAATAGTTATATATAATAATAATTCATTGCTTAACGTCCGATTCGGATCCCTATTGGGCCCACGCGGACTACTCCTTATGTACATGTGGGAAGAAAACTCTATTTAAGAAAACCCCGTAATCCATCTCCCCGCCTTTTGGGACTCGCCTTAGTTATATATATATTTATAGGGCAAGTAGTATTTTAAGTAATAACTTTAGCAGTAGGTTATATGAAATTTTAGTATTTCTTTAACCTAGCTAATTAAAGGGTTGTATTGTTTTAGCTATCTATATCTAAGTATTACTTTATAATGCTTTAAGGGTATTATAAATAGGGAAACGTATTTAAGGTATTCGCCTATCCATATCTTTATAAGAGTGTAGTGTATTATAGCTTATATAAATACCTCTAAACTAAAGCTTATAGAATACTATATTACTAAGATACTAAGCTAAGGAGTAAAAGAAGGTTAAGGAAAGGATATATTTATATATAAGCGCCAAGTCTCTAAGCGAGCCCCTAACTTAGGTCTATAACGGTACCGTAATATAGTGCGTTAGTTTGCCATATATTAAAGGTATTGGTTATATAGGGTGACTTACTAATAACGACTACTTGAGTAGGTTACAGTGATGTTGGTTAATAAAGCTTATTTTAATTGGAATGAGGAAGGGCGAGGAGCTTAAGACTCCTCGCTACGCTAGTGCCGCGGCATTACGTGACGACCGCTTGCCTCATTCCCGACACTAGCAACTCTTCCTTTATAGTTGCCATCTATATATAAATACTGCTTAACTAGCGTAATAAACACAAATCCTGCTTACTTACTATTACCATTATAATATAAGTCTCGCTATCCTAAAGTTTGCCTTTTAGCACATGGTGCTTTCTTGCTAAAGAGTCGTTAGTAGATATCGTGTTAGGGTCGCTAAGGCGCTAGTTGTAAGCGAGCCAATAGCGATTTTCCATCCTAGGGATGGAAAATCCTAATTGGATAGTTAAAGTTAGGGTCTGTAGAATATCGTAGGTAGTATACCCTAGTACTATTATCTACCTTACTAAGTTCTATAAGAAGCTTCTAGTAATTCTTCTTTTATAGATATAGTGCTGCAGGAAGGCAGTAAGGTATTGGTTTAGCTATAGGTGGAAGTAGTAAAAGTCTGTTTGGGTGGTAGTACGGTACCAGCGGCGGTAGTAATAGTGGTTAAGTATAGAGCTTGTTTATTAGTCGGTCGGCTAATCATAGGCGTATAGGCACAATTATTCGGTTGGTAGATCGCAGGCGTATTAGCGCGATTAGTATTGCAATAGCAGGCATAGCGGCGCTATCGGTTTGTCAATGGTATATAGCAGTACGGTACTAGCGCAGGGTCGGTTCCGTAGGCAGATTAGCACGGAGTCTTATTATAGGGTTGGTTCGTAATAGCAGGCGTATTAGCGCTATCGTTGTCTAGTTCATAGTTCGTGTCGCGGGTATATTAGCATAAGGTTTATCGGGTTTATAGCTGCCGCAAATACTAGCAGTTCTTTCTTTGTACTTTGCCTGCGTAACTATGCTATTCCAACCGCTCCCCTCCCCCCTACATCATTCTCTCTTCACGGTACCCTCCACGAGAACTTCCTATCTAGATTACGCTAGTAGCCACCTCTGTAGCTACCTTGGGAACTATAGGAGTCTTAGAATTCCCCTCTACGCTAAATCTTCTAAAGCTTATTAAATGTTTGTGGAGAAATAGAGGCTTATTGCGGAGATTGCTGCGGAGATTCTTATAGAGGTTACTACGGAAGTTACTGCGGAAGTTACTAGTGGGTTAGGATATCGTTCACAGATCTGGCTTATTGTGCCGGTTGTCTAGGCGTGGTAGGGGTTAGGGGAGACGTCTCGGCGCTTAAGTGGGACGGAGCTTGCGCGGACGGAGCTTGTGTAGATGGAGCTTATATAGACGGAGCTTATGCGGACGGAGCTTGTGCGGACGGAGCTTGTGCGGACGGAGCTTGTGCGGACGGAGCTTATGGAGACGGAGCTTGTGGAGACGGAGCTTGTACGGACGGAGCTTAAGGCACGGGTTGAGATACGGCAGCTTAAGGAACTTAAGGTGTTTGATAGCCTGAGGTTGTCTATGGTGGTTGCTGCGGAGATTCTTGCGGAGATTAAAGCGTCTCTAGTGGTGTATTACTTGGATTCCAGCGTAAGTTAAGCTTCTTCTGGTGCTTAATCTCTTGTGGAGTCCATTCATGCTCTTCTTCTATATTAATAGCATACTCCTAAATATTATCTCTAATAATGCCCCCATCTATAGGGACAAATACTCTATTTTCCCGAAGGAAGTTACGGAAGTCTTATACAATAACCTTCTTCGCAAGAACCTATATTTCCTTTATCTATCCGATAAAGTCCTCCTTTATATAATACCATAGCATAATATCCTTATATTCGCTATCTTTATAGTATACTATACGGTATAATAGGAATCCATTTAGATCCTATTACTTAGCGGTTATAGGGTTAATATCTCTATTCCATATCTTTGGGTTAATATCGTTCTTATACTTCTTCGGGTAGGTTAGCGCTATAGTAGGTATAAAATTAATGGGGTGTTGTACGTCGAAGGTAGGTAGGATTTTCAGTTTTGTAGGATCTTATAGGTTTGCTGTTAAGAGGTAGGCAATTTAAGATATAGTTAACGCGTTTCGGACGTTAACTTAGGACCTTAGGTTTAGTAACACTTCTAACCTAAAGTACTCGACTAAATCTTTGTAAACGTAGTTGTTCTATATAATAGACGCAACTTAGTATCTCCTAGTACTTAGTAATACTTCTATTACTAGTTTTTCGTAAGTTTAAGGTAGCATAGTATCGCCGGGATCCATTCTATATAAGCGTATATAGCACCCCTATATAAGACTGTCTCTTCTGTTTAAAAACCTAGCTGCTCTATAGTTAACTATATATTCAACCACTAATTAGTATTAGTTACACAGGGTAACTTACTAATAACGACTACTTAAGTAAGTTACAGTAATATTAGTTAATAAAGCTTGTTTTAATTGGAATAAGGAAGGGCGAGGAGCTTAAGACTCCTCGCTACGCTAGTGCCGCGGCGTTACATAACAACCGCTTGCCTCATTCCCGACAAAAGGCTTACTATTAAAGCCTCGTAGGCCTTAGGGGTTATTAAGTTTTTTTAAATTTAAGCGTTAAGTTTTCGCGTAGTTCGTATTAATAAAGCCTATACTAGTAGCTCTGCTGTCTATTAGGATTTATATTTTCTTCCATTTTTTAAGTATATTAAGGGAGTTATATTGTGTATCAGCGCTAGAAGAGCCTAGATACTAATACTCTTCTACTTTCTATCCTAAGGCGTAACTTAGCCCTAGAATAATTTACTTTCCGAGTTAACTAAAGGCAAGATACTTTATAGTAACTAAGTATAATTTATAGAACGGATATAATTTAAGGATTAAGAGGAACTACGGCGGACCTTTTTAAAAGGGTAAGTTTAATAATTCCTTTAAATATATCCCTTTTTACCATATCTAAAGCATTCTTTATTTATAGCTTAAGTTCTTTATTTATTAGTTCCTAAGGGTATATAGGATTAAGTAGCATTAAGGTCTTAAAGATGGATCGCGTTTTAGAGTATATACTAGTTTTATAGAGTTTTAAATATAAGGTATAGTTAGCTTTAGAGAACAAGTCTATTTATTATATTAAAGGTCCTTATTAATTTGTTAATATATTATAGCAAATTCAAATAAGTTTTTTTTTAGCAATTCTTTACCTACTAACTAGGCTCTAATCTTATCTAAAATAGCTTATTAAAGGGCAGCGACTCTAGCGGCTTTATTCTAATCTAGTTCGCTAATAAGGCTTAAAAATTCCAAAAAGAAGCTAGTAAAGTCTCGGTTCCATTATTATAGGTTTTTAAGTTTAGTAATAGCTATATATTTACGGCTAGCGTTATTATATATTTATTTTAATAGAGAGATAAAGATTTTAAAATTAATAAAGGTGCCGTTATAAAAGAATAGATTTATAGTTTATGTAGCGTTCTTACTTAAATAAGATATTCTATAGCCAGCCTTGCTAGCTTTAGTAGAGTATTAGTTATAGTTTGTTAAAAGTTTAAAATAGAGCTTAGTTATAAAGGGATATAGGTTATTTTAATTTCTATTAAACATCGGAGAATTAGGGAGCTTTTTAGATTTTATAATAAGTATTAGGTTTATTACATATATAGGTTAAGCTACTATTACTAGTTTAGTGTTTATATTTAACAGGCCAGGTTTAGATATAGTTATTTTAATCTTATTTAGGGGTATTACTGTTAGGGTTTTTAACGTAGGTACCTTAACGTTATAAAGTTCTTCGCGGAGTGCTTCTATTAATTACTAATACTAAGCTTTTAGTATAGCCCGCTGTTAAGCTAAGGCATCTATAAAGGACTGTTATATTATAGTTAACTGTTCCCTAACTAGGGATATAATACTTATAGTTATTAAAAGGGATTTGGGCTCGTTTACTATTTTAATAGTAGTTGTTTTAATATAACGTAATATAAGGGCGCGAAAAGGCTTTAGGGAAGATTTAAAGGAATAATATAAATTCTATTTAAATCTAAGGGTATATAGCTCTTGTAGAGTATAAGACATTATATAAAAAAGAGAAAGGAATAATAAAAGAGTTATATATTAAATAGTTAGGGGTCTTAGTAGTTAATGCGTGCGTATATACGTACGCGGTCTTCGACTAACTTTAGTAGAATTTGATAGAATTTAGTTAAAGCGTTGGAATTTATCTGTCAAGTGTTTTACTAAGACATTCCTACTGTAACTGGGCTAGTCCCGTTACAATACGGTGCCGCGTTTATCCCTAAGAAGTACTAGCTTATATATTTTATAAGGTAATAGCGCTATGCTACAATAGACCTTATATTTACTGTACGCATTACTAGCTATAAGATAGCTCTCTAAAAAAAACTAGTATACGAGTTTTAGGGATTTAGGTAGACCTTAAGCTCTAGTAAAAAAAATAGGTTAAAAAGGCTGTAAGTAAAGGCTTAGTAGCCTTTAAGGTAATATTAAGGATTACCATATCTATATAGGGCCTATTAATACACCGCTTATAACTTCTATATATGGTTACTATTTAACTAATAATGCTATATAGCGCCTAAGTATAGGGAGTATAGGATAATAGCGGAATGCTAGTAAAAAGCTTACTTAAACCGCTATAGAAGGTCTAGAATAAGTGTCTTTATAGGATTATAGGGTTATACCAGCAAATACTAATAGCTATAATAGAGAAGGAAGCGGCCATCCCCTAATTTAGCTCTATATTAAAATAATAGCCCTTTAAAGAGCTATTAAGATAGCTTTTAATAATAGGGTAAAAAAGGAATTAGTAAAAGCACTTAATAGTATTTAAAAAATACTAGTTAAACGCTAGCAAAAAGTAAAACGGCTATTAGTACTATTAGAAGAGCTTAAAGACTATATAAGGGACTATTAAAAATATAATATAGAGCTTTTTTATATATTAAAAGGATTATATAAAGCAGGAAGCTATAATAAACCTCTATAAGTATAGCTAACGGAACGCTAGTAGAGTATAGATAAAGCGCTACCGCTATATAGGAGATTACCAGTACTATTAGTAGGTAACTACCCTTATTATAAAATAGGCAGACCTAAAATAGCGCTAATAGTAGTAGAAAAAGGCTAAAGACTATATAGAAACTATATAGAGGACCCTATAGAGGAAGCCCATAATCCTATTATATAAAGATTTAATAAAAGTAAAGGCTATAGTACTATTTCTCCTCTATATAGAGGTAATATGGCTTAATATATAGCTTACATCTATTAAAGTATTAAAGATTCTCCCGTAGTGTAAATATAGCTAAATAAAATAGACAGTTTACTATATACTACTTTAGTATCTATACTACTAAAGGGCGGACTTTATAGAAAAATGCGCTTCTAAATACCTTTAGGAAGTCTTAAATAATAAAAAAGCGCCTAAGCGGCTATAAAATGGCTAGTATAGTTAGGTACCTTAACCTAGTTCTAGGCTATAAAGATAGTAAAAGTAAAGGATATAAATTAATACTAGCCCTTCTAAAGCTTAAAGAACTAGTAAAAGAACTAGTAAAAAAATAAGGGTAAAAGGATAAGGGAAGAAAGGGTAAAGTAAGATTATCCGCGAAGTGTAGTTAGTAGGCTTAATATATAGACCTATAGATAGGAAGAAATCAAGTTACTAGCACTCTAATATTAGAATACTATCGTCTTTCTAACACGGCCTATAATTAGGTTTTCTCTAAGTTAGAGCCTTTTTTATAGAAGGTATTAGCTTATATAGACCTACTTATTACGGCTTAAATAAATGCCTTTAAACCAAAGCTTAAACGAATGCTATATTACGAAGATACTAAGCTAAGGAAAAGGAAAAGGGGTCGCTAGGACCGATGTAAATAAATATATAGGGTAAGCCGCTAAGGCGCTAGCTTTGGGCGAGCCAATTATAGGTTAACAGAATTTAGCAGAATTTAGCAGGTAACGTGCAATAGCGCCGTTATATTACCCCCCTTTTTAAAAGAATGCCTGCCTTTAAGCTTAGTTAGAAATAAGATAGCACTAGGCTTCTAAAACGTAAGATTATAAAATATAAGATAAGGAAAAAAAGAAGACATAAGTACGTCCGGACTAAGTACTAAGAGGTAACTATAGGTTAAGTAGAAGCGCTAGGCTAAAAAAAGTAGCCGTTAAAAGTCTTAGTAAGGATCTAACTAATTAGATAACTTTAACCGGCGGTTAAAGTTCTTAAATATTTAAAGTTTTACGGTACTAGCAGAAAACGGCAAAATCTAGTAGAATTTAGTAGACAGCTATATTAGGGCTTTAGGGCGTTCTTATCCCTATACTCCTCCGGTAACTTATCGTCTTTATTATATTAGTATTCTATCTACTTATCTAAGTACTTTAGGGGCCTAGGTACGTTAGGGTATTAGTTATAAAACTCTTTAAGCTTTTAGGGGCAGTATATAAAGTTTTATATAGGGTACTAGGTTAGGTCTAGGTTATAGCCCTTTTATTAGATATAGTATTTTAATATTCCCTATACTATTTTATAGGCCAGTATTTTATTAACTTCCTATTTATTGTTACCGTTTACTTAAATTAGTAAGGGAGGCTCGTTCTTTTGTCTAGGCAATAGGTTATTTATAGCTTTTCGTAACTTATCTGGTAAGAAAATAGGGTGCACCCTAATTAAATCTAAGAGTTTACCTTATATAAGTTACCTAACTTTTTAAGAACCTTATATGGTCCTACTATTTAGTAGTCTAACTTATAGCTAGGTTATTTGGTTTTCTAATTCTTTATTATAACCTAAATTATATTACTAGGGGCAAAGCCAGGCTTTTAACAGTGTTTATTTACCTATTATTCTATTAACCTCTAGGCTTTTTCTAAGTTCTTATAGGCTACTATCTAGGCTCCCTCTAAGCGTTTAATATACTATTAGGCCTTATTATAGGATAGCTTTTCTTATATAGTCTAGGGTTCTTCTAGCCTTTTTTAGTTAAAGCTTATACAGGGTAAGTATCCTATTTTTAGCTAAATTAGGGCAAACCCTGTAGAGTTATAAGGTAGAGTTGCTTAGGCGTAGTCTATTAAATATAGTAGTTTAGACTAGTTATTCTAGAAGTAGTTAATAAAGGACCTAAGCCTCTAGTCTAGGTACTAATTTATAATCTCTATCTAACCGTCTATTTGGGGGTAGTAAGCCATAAAAAGCTTTAGCTTAATACCTAGGATCTAGGTAAACTCGTTCTAGAAGGCCAATATAAACTATAGCCTATAATTAGACACGATAGTATTTAGTAGTCTATAGATTTAGTAAACGTAGTAGATATATAGTTAGGCTACTTCTTTAGTATTAATATTCTTATAATAGGGAAGGAAGAATAGGCGTTTACTAAAGCGGTTAACTATAACTATAACCATATTATATCCGTTACGGTTTATAGGTAGCTTATAAAAGTCTATAAAGATATACTACTAAGGGCGCTCTAGTATTAGGAGTGGCTTAAGTAGTCCTAGGGTTTTATCCCATAGGGTTATAGCTCTCTAGCAGTCTTTGCAGTTCTATATATATTAGTTAATATCCGCAACTATTCTTAGCTAATAGTAGCGGTAGTTAAAAGAGAACAAAAACTAGGAGAGATACACCGCACATGCAACCTTACCAAAAGGTAGCGCCGCACCTCGAAACTTACGCATATTCATCTTTCTACCAAAAACAACCGATTTTCCAACTTCTAAGACCAAATTCCTACTGCCTGGCGAGCTAGAGGTGGATCTACTTACCCTTTTACCCCCTTTCCCCGAGAGAAATCTTTTCAAAGGGGTGGTCCTAGCTTTTAAGCGAAGACAAGGATAGGAACACCAAAACCAAAATATAGACTTTTCCTAGGCTTTTCTTCTAATAAAGCAAAAGCCTAATAAAATAGGGGGTGTAGGTACTTTTCTCTATCTCCTTTAGTCAGATTTTCCTTAGTAAGAGAAGGATTGCCTTTTCGGGCTTTTT
>Ga0307515_10012476_pt1 | contig 15980 bp, 18 predicted proteins | sample 17_EM_MG_FD_194513 | JGI IMG/M metagenome (GOLD analysis project Ga0307515, IMG submission 194513) | Populus trichocarpa ectomycorrhiza microbial communities from riparian zone in the Pacific Northwest, United States - 17_EM | ecosystem: Host-associated > Plants > Roots > Unclassified | place...
CTCCCGTCCCGTTTAAACAGCGCTCCCGTCCCGTTTAAACAGCGCTCCCTTAGGCTTCTCACTTCTCAGTTGGCCGTTGGAAATGGAAGTGGGAGTGGGACCACTGGAACTCGTCGGATCTGGAACAAGGAGTGGAGTGCGTACCCTGGGTCATGTGTAGTTCTTGGCCGGTGCGGTTTACAGATGAAACAAGCTTGACCTTGAGCCCAAGCCGCAACTGCCCTCTTAAACACCATGTTGCAAGCACGAAGTAAACGCGCTGAGAGAAAAGAAGAATTGTTTAAAAGATATAAGCTCGTCCTGCCATCTCAAACCACCCACTCGATCACCCAAACCCAAACATATCCTAGCAATGCTTCCGCTGTCTAGCTTGCCCAGCACCGCCCAAGCAATGTCGGTTACTGTTCAAGTCGAGCGCTCACGGTCCTACGAAATTACTGACCTTTTCCCAGCTGGAGAAGCCACCGGTTAACCTGGTTCCACTCTGGAGCGTCTTCACCCGATGACAATACTTTGGCTATCAAGTAGGCTACAAGGATATTTTACACCGTGTTCTGACTCTATCTCCTAGCAACCAAGAATCTCGAGCCAAGCGCAAATCGTAAGTCATGCGGGAAATCTTAATGAGTCGCCCGATAACAACTACTCTAATAGCTCCGGCGACGAGTTCGGTCTACCAACACCCGCGCAGCCCAGCGCAGAGATACCGTGCCATACGATGAGGATGAAAACATTACCAACTCCGACGACGAGAATAACATCAAGTGCGTTCATGACGACATCTCCTGTAAATCGGTTTTAACGGTATATTATAGTTACATTGAGTCTCTCAAGCAGAGGATCATCAAAACATCGGAGAACAAGCCGCTATACTCCATCCTTCTTGTTGGGGAGACTGGAGTCGGAAAGGCCACAGTCTTGGAACTCATTGCTAATGTATTTTCTGGTAACGTCATCGATCATCACAACTTCGACGCTCTCGACCACACCAACGAGCGAGGGGGTACTAACAACTGGACAAACTCGGTCCGGCTTTACGAATTTACGAGCGAGGATGGCGTGGTGGTAAGCACCAGGCGTTTATGATCATGCTGAATATATGTAACCTCTTTTCAAGGCCTCAAGGTTCGCAACCGGGTCAGGAGCCCCAAAAACCGTAAAGAGTTTTCTATTACTGTCTTTATCATTGTCGCCAATGGTACCGTCCCTCGCACTACTGTTGGTACTGACTCCCACATCTGTCCCCTGCGCCGAGAGTCTCTTAGGCAGTCAAAAAACGACGCCTGTAAGGCCTTTTGCAGGCTGCGGGAGGCCTTTAGGGGGGCTCGCAGGCTGTTGGGGCCTTCGCAGGCTGCGTATGCAGGAACAGAAGGAACCCGGTATGGGACTAATAGCCTGTAGAATAAATTGAATAATAATGAATAATATACTTATTACTATACTATTGGGTTTGTGCAACGTTCGAGGGCGTTTCAAGCCACCGAGGAGAAGCCCGGAAACGGAAGCAAAGGAAGTTCCCGCAGGCCACGAGAGGTGTTAAAGATATAATATAGATATAGAATATTTAAGCCCCATCGCAGAGACAGCCATGTTACGGGCGTTTGTGATAGTCGGACATGAAATAGAATTCATCGCCAAGCATTAACCTACCTAAAGAAACCTTTGGGCCTGTGTTTGGTTCCTACTTAGTTCGGCCAGTTCCTTGTTTACGGAAAACCCAGCTAAGGCTCTCAACGCGGCTGCGGCTACGTCTAACCTTTCTTTTGTGTGCTTGCCCCTGCATGGACTGAAAGCCCAATCACGGATGAGAAAGGAGTCAGGCGGGGTAATTTGATACTCTGCTATTGGACCGAGTAAGCATTGTTGCAGTCGTCCCGATCGCCTCAAGACCCATATATTCACTCACACAGGCTTCAAACCTTTCTCCTGCGACAAAAACTGTGGCGATCCAAACTGATAGGCTCATTTAATTGGATAATAGGGGTATAAGAAGTGTAGTACACTGATAATACATGAGTAGCGAACGATGAAGGAGTACAAACGTCTGCGGCATGTGAAATCGCAAGAAGGCTTGAAATACAAACAACGAAACAAAGCAATAGAAGAGAATATACGAAACAAGAACGTAACACAGAGAGCAAGAAAGTGATCACCAAAGTGCACCTGCACACATACACTCACACTCCATCCCATCCACAAACCTTCGGCCTGAGAGGCCGCGTGCCAGGCTCGAGGCTTGAGCTGAGGCGGTCGACCATCCAACGAGTTAAGCATGCAAAGAACGGTGATCACTTCATTTCAACAGCAAATACATTACAAAGATCCCAGCAAGCGAACACTTCGGAGACGGGCAATCGGAGACCGGGGCGAAGGCTACCATCGAGGCTACAGGGTCAATAACAGGTTCAAAGGCATTTTACAAACAGCACGCACCACGTACCGTAAAAATGTATCTAAGGAGACATTCGGACAAGACAAGAGGGACAAACAAAGGTCATCACGGACGAACATGAGATTTCAAACCAGACAGTAGCGAGGAAAAACGAGGCGGGAAGATGCCCCATGTTACATAGCAACTCATATAGAGCGCATAGCTGATAGCTGATAGCTGATGACCTTGGCACAAGAAATACTGCACCAGGGGAAAATGGTCGATGAAAAAAGATCCAATGCCGAGCGACGCAGTTTCAACTGAGGATGCCTTACTTGTCAAAGTCGAGAGTGTGAGAAGGATACAGATGCTGTTTCTTGTCGTTAATGTTGTAAATGAAAATGACTAATCTCCCCGGGCGTATAATCCAGGTGGTTTGTGTATACGCCGGGTATAGACGTGGGAGGATAGATGCTGGGTATATGGTTACATCACAGCAACTTGGTTGTGTTTCTGCATAATATGGCGGCGGAGGTTGTCCTTACGCGTGTATTGAGCAGTACTGGAAAAGGAACTCGTTGGCATTATACCCACACGGTAGAAGCTATATAGGTAAACTCACCAACTGCCTACGTCGCAAGAATAGAGAGGCGATTCATGGGTAGCGGCATGCAGCTTGTTCCTCGCCGCCAAGCTAGAGAACATTGAACAAAGCGGAGGAATGGCCCGAAAACAAAACTCACCACTCGGTGCAGCGGTAAACAACACGCCCGAATTACTCCTTACGCATCTGGCTCCAGAGATGATCGAGTCGCCTCCAGCCCTCGCCTTGTCCGTCCGAGTCGCCAATGCCGGTACCCCTACCATCCTTCATGACCACTGCGTTGCTAAGAGCCGGGCCAATGAATCCAGTTGTTATGGGTACATCTGGCTCACTCTTGGCATGCTCAAAAGCACGTGCGGTGGCTGGGCGCTGGGAAAGGAGGAACTTGAGCGTTGGGTCCTGCGCCAGGGTAGCATGCGCGTGGGCTTGGCGACGAGGTTTCGTATTGGGCAGAGGTGAGAGGGACGAATCATATGGTATAACAGCAGCGGCGGTGGTAAACACAAGTGCCCCCCGTTAATTGAGCTGGTAACGACGAAAGGGGCGTAGCTGGCTGGCTGGAATTGTATTCGGCTGTGGATACCTGCTGTGGGTTCGTTGCAGGGGAGAGGAACTGGGTGCAAAAATGACGGCGACGAAAGAGTCGGGCATTCCCCGTCTGAAGGAAGTGAGATCGAAACGGAGCCGGAGCCACCAATTAATCTAGTGACCCAGTGTGCTGACGGTAAACGTGGTTGCGTGCCCTGGAACGAGGAAAAAGTACTCTCTTGACCAGCTCCTGTCTAACTGTTCAACGTGACAATGCTCGATGGGATGGGACGATGGGACTGTTCACTGTGTATTGTGGGTATCCAATCTCATCTCGTTTCAGCACACGTGGTCGTGGTCAGTGGAGCCTGGATCCTGCCATTAGTCGAAGGATGGAGGAAAAGCCCGCTGCCATGCCCCTACCAGCCTACAGACGGGCGGCAACCAGCAAACTCCTCACCACCACGCCACCACCAGCCTGCAGGTCCGCTGCGACGAGCCCGACTCATGACTGACAGTCAGAGCTTATAACCTCAAGCTCTGACTCTCGCCGATTCTGACCCTCACTGATTCTATCCTCGCCGATTCTATCCTCGTGTGCAATGATGACCACATTCCAACAGCACAGCACTTCACCCGACGGCGCCGCCTCACACCCTGAGCTTGGTCCTGCTCCATGGTTCCTGACATCCAATGCTCTTGCCGAACCCTCGGCCAGCAGTTGGTTGGATGATCCAAAACTTGTTGGATCGATGGACTGGCACGGTTTTTATGCTCCGTGGCATCCCGCAGCCAGTATGACTGGTCCACTTGCCTATCAATCCCAGGACCCGACTAGCCTCATGGGTCTTGTACAACAAGTGCATCTATTAAGCGCTGCAGAAAAGGCCAGCGTCTTATCCCTTTTTGCACCCGAGGAAGTGGGTAGAGAGTAGGTATCCTGAAAAGCGGGGCAACTACGGCGCTCATTCATTGATTCCTAGAAACCGTTTTTCTTTTCACGCACCTACGAACCATGGAGCACCAGCCGTCGTCCAATCACCTCGTCAAGCCCATCGCCAGGCACGCCCTCTCGCGGAAATACCTTTTAATGACTAATGCATTCATAGACTGAGCCAACTGCAAATGGGGACTCCCTCGAAAGCTCCTTTCGGGTGGAACATAACCAATCCGCCAATGGTGGGATCAGTATTTCCTCCACAAACAATCAAATGCAGAGAAGTGCTCCTGAGAGTGCTCCCGTTGTTGATATAGGGCGATCTCTTCCTGCACCCGCTCCAAGTGGAGATGAGGTGCTCAATCTGGGCGACGACAACGGGAATATCGAGTACGTTCTACACTCTCTTCTGTACAACTCCTACTCAATAGCCTTCCAGTATGCCCGGCTGGATTGCCCTCATAAAGCCACTTCCGCAACCGGAAGACTGTGTCATCACAGTCCGTCGAGACACACACGTGACTCTTGACATCAATCTCGAGCAAGTCTCGATGCGGCTGTCTGAAGTGTTTAGTGGAATCAAGATCCCCGCAACTGGCTCTGTGAAGAACTATGCCGATACGACCGGGAAGTCTCTGCTAGAGTTTCGCGTCAATCTTTATGGCGCGAAGACCCAGCGACGATACGACAAAGTATGTGCAAACTGCGAGAGGCGAGAGGGAAAGAGGAAGGGAACCCCCAGCCTGGTTGATTTCAAGACGGACTCCGATATGATTACCCCAAAGGACGGGAAAATACGTCTTGACTTTGTCTTTTGCTGCTACCCGAAGGACCACGAGTTGGATGATGACAAATACCTGTGAGCTGGATCGTGGTCATTTGGTCCCGACCAGATGCTGACTATTTTACAGTGTTAAAGCCGTCCTCTCTAAAGACGTGGATCAAAACTTCATCGTTGCTCAACATCAACTTCCGTTCTCCTTTAACGTCGTGGCTAAGTACTGTAAACTACGGGAAAAACCTCCCCCAGTAGCGGGGAGGAAGCGGAGCAGGTACCAGGTGGAACAATCGGAAGACGTTCCCCAAAAACTGGACCAACGAAATGTCCGGCCCCGATTAGAGGGTCATTCGCAAGGGGCTCCGGGCAACGAGCCGACTGATGAAGCAATGCCAGTCATTAACCCTCAGGGTTCTTCCCTAGGTGGCCAACATTGCGAAGGCAATTCATCCGATTCGCTACCTGTGGCGCTACCCCCTCATCTGCCCGGGAACGCAGGCCCCAATGTCAACTCACTCGACGTCCCCCACCAAGCAATCGTCCCGCCAAAAGCAGACGAAGAACCTGCTCCCACGCTTATGGACGTGAACCCCGAATCGGGATCCGTCACCGGTGGTGCGCGAATCTGGCTCAAAGGAAAGGATTTCTCAGTCACCTTCCCTCTATTCGCGAGATTTGGGACTGCTGTCGTAGCAACAGTAAGCACCATAAAATACCTTTCGAGCCCTATCCAATCATGTTTCTCAGACTTTCTCCTCTGCAACCCTTCTTTCCTGTCATTTGCCTTCTGTAACCATGCCAGGCCTCGTCGACGTTACACTCTCAAAGGATCCCCAGCCAAATGCGGCAGAGTACGGGACCAGTATCGCAAAGTTCCAGTACTTAAGAGACCAAGATCAACTGTAAGTCTCTCGCATGTCCATCAGGTCTGACGCTTATTTAAATGAAGACTCCCAATACTTATGCGGATTCAAGGACAAGCATATCCGGAATTCGCTCCGGTATTACAGGCGCTCTTTGCGGCTCTCTCTGCACCCCAGGGGAATCAAATTCTCCAAGGAGGGAGCCAGAGTACAATCGAAACCGGCCTGGTGCATGCCCTTAGCAGCATTCAAGCGCTACCCAACTTCCGTGAAATCGTGTCTACGACGAATGAATATAGCCAGACACTCGCACATCTGGCCATCCTCTACGACTATCCTTCCCTTCTCCGTCACCTCGTCGACTGGTCCATCGATCTCTCTATTTCTGATGTCAATGGGCTCACAGCGCTTCATCTCGCCTATATGAAGGGCGATCTGCCCAGTGTGCGATATTTGCAAAGAGGTGGCGCACCTGAAGCCGCGAAGGATAGACTGGGTCGAATCCCTTCGGACCTGCAGCCAGAGGGATTTGGTAGAGGCCCCGACATCGATGCTGAAGCGCACCTTCCAGGAAATGACAATCACGAAGTAGTGGAATTCGGAGGACACTTCCGAGCAATTGACCTTGACGAAGATAGACACTCGGGGTACGACCAATTGGCCTCCGAAGACGGTGTTTCTGACGCCAAGGAGCCAATTGGCATCTCAATCGACTTATTCGCCGATGGAGATGAGGGAGGGAGTGGGAGTGGAAACGTTCAAATTGCTCCAGAATCCAAGGAGCCCGTGATCGGACGCGGTCTTCAAATACTGCCAAGTCCACCTTTCGACACCTCTTTCAACGTCTCTAAAAACCTCTGCGATGCCGCACCTGAACCTGTCGACATTTCGACGTGGGGGTTCTCCTCAGTTTGTGATTCTGGTGACGGGGGAGGGCGTAATAACATGACCCTCAAGTAGGTTAGAATGATATTTTTGATGATCAGACCTGACAATATCCTTCTAGCGACGTAGAATCTCTCAAGAATGGAATAGTCGAGCTATCAAACAACAAGGAGAACCGGGATAGGGATAAAATCCCGAATATGAAGTATGTTTCCACAACATGTCTTTCAGACGCATCGGCTCTGACCCTATTTCCTAGCGACGTAGAGTCTCTCAGGAACGGGATCATCAAGACATCAAAGAACAACAAAGCGGCGTTCTACACAATCGTTCTGGTTGGAGAACCTGGTGTCGGCAAGACCTCATTCGCGTCATTCATCGCCAATGCCCTTTCTGGTCACAGCATTGACAACTACTCCTTCCATGACACCAACTCCTTCGATGACACCGACGAGCAAAGTGGTTCAGCCAATCAAAGTCAAGCCAGCGAGGCGCGCCTTCACAAATTTACTAGCAAAAACGGCACAGTGGTAAGTTTTAGCTTTTTTAATGTGGTGAGCAGGCATAACCTCTTCGTAAGGTTCACATCCTCGACACCCCTGGGTTGATCGATACTCGAGGTCTTCAGCGAGCCAGGATCCACAGGAAGAGTATTGCCACTGAAATTCAGGAACACCTCGATCACGTTACTGCCGTTATCATCCTCGTCAATGGCGCTGTCGCGCCTGGCACTGGCAGCCTGCACTCCACGCTCTCAACTCTCTCCACCGTCTTCCCTACCACTTGGGCCAAGAACATTGCCCTTACGTTCACGAATGTCGCGAACCCCCATTCATGGAACTTTTGCCAAGAAACCGTACCAGAGGTCCTTAAATCGGCTCCTCAATTTCATATCGACAACCCCATCGCACTCCAGCAGATGTACCTCAAGCTCAAGGATGATCCTAGTTTGGAGAATACCATAAAGGAAATGCACGCAGATATCAAGGTCAGAGAGCAGAGCGCTTTGGAAGCACTCGTTGGTATCTTCGACTGGTTGGACGGCCTTAAGCGACAGCCGACAACGGAAGCTATCGCATTACAGGAACCCTCAAAATTCATCAAGCCTAGGACCACCGAGCTTCTGACTCTGGTGGAGGCTACAACACTCTTAAACTTTCATCAAGCCAAGGACCACCGAGCTTCTGACTCTGGTGGCGGCTACAACACTATCAAATCGTCATCCGGCCAACCCGAATGCATTTGATTAGTTCTCCACTTCGCATATGTCCTCTTTACAATTGTACCTGTATTTATTTGTTCACTCTTTCCGATTTCAGCTCATTCCTTCGCCCTGTACCTTCCTGGTCCAATTTCATGTAGGCTCCCTTATGAGCATGTATCTGTTGGTACAAGATGCACTTCAATCGAATTATCGACTTTGGTCTGAGACCATCTCCCTCTTCTGCTCTCCTCCTGTTCCTGCTCAGATCTTCATGATTGGTTCATCGCGGCCAGCGTACAAAGCCCCCACTCCGCCTTGTCTTTCGATCATACCAGTATAATCCGATTGCCACCCCTATGTCCCGATTCTTTCAAAACCAGATTACTCGCATGAAATCTACCCAGCTTACTAATAGAAGCCAAGCCGACACCTCCGTACCACTTCCCTCTACTTCTTCCACCTCTCCTGAACCCTTGGTCATGTCTCAAGACCAAACCCACGACATGCCCCCTCACCAGGAGGTCCAGCCCTGTCCGACGGAAGACTCTCAACTCAACTCAGTTGCGGCTAGGTCTAACCTTTCTTTGTGTGCTTGTCCCTTAACTGGGTGCCCGATCCCTGATGAGAAAGGGTCGGGCGGGGTTATTTAATACTCTGCTATTGGGCCGAGTAAGCACCTTCGACGCACTCATTCGACCGGGAACTCAACGTACAAGTCACCCCCTGGGCATTTATTGCACAGCTTAACAGGACGTCCAGAGACGGGCTTACAGTAGTTAGTATAGTGGGATTGGAATCATATTGGACCTGTTGACACTGTGGGCCGTGGCAAAGGTTTCTCCATGAGAATGAGACAGTCACTACATAGCACTATGTTCGCACGAGACGGCGTTCGAGTGTGGCACAAGGTATCACACGTGACGAAGATCCATGCCAGATGCCAGTATACGTACATGCATTGCAACTGCTGTATATACTTGTACCATACGTCTGCGATGTGTCGAGGCTGGCCTTCGATCGTCATCTCTGTCAGGTCATTTCCCGCCTAACCTGTATATTGTTATATCGCTATCTACCGGGTACGTCCTATTTGGTCTCTGTGGCAGAGACAGTCATATTCCAGGTGTGTGTTGGAGAATGAAATAGCATAGAGGCCTTCAGACATGTATTTGGTTCCTATTTACTATTTAGTAGCAGGCTACGTTCTGATTCAGCAGTGGTAGCAAACACAGGCGCCCCTCGTTGAGCTGGGATCGACGGAAGGGGGCATAGCTGGCTGGCTTGAATTGTAATTGGGTGTGTGTAGAAAGAGAAAGAAAAGGCCAGACCGGGGATCGAACCCGGGATTTCCCTAATTCTAGAAGGGTGCTCTAACCACTGAGCCACCCGGCCATTAGTTGGAGGAATCATCAACTCCAACAGTGTGGCTACCTGCAGTGGGTTCATTACAGGGGAGATCGAGGGACTGGGTACAAAAATGACGACGAGCCTGTCTTCGGTGTGGGAGGTACGAGTCGGGCAATCCGCGCCTGACCTGCAGAGAAATCCAGTGATCCACTGTGCTGGCCATAAACGCGCGGGGGCTGCGTGGGCTGCGTGCCCTGGAACGACCCGAAAAGCTGACGCTAGCGTGGTTGGTCGAGAAGCGGGGGGGAGCTCCTGTCTAACTGACCAAGGTGATAACGCTCAATGGAACAACGTGTGGGTGCACCGGTCGATTCTGGATCCTGCCGTTAGTCGAAGGAAGGAAGGAGGTCCAAAGGTGGTCGAAAGTCCGTCTCTAGGCTGGCATGGGCGGCAACCAGCAAACCCTTCACCACACCACGTCTGCTGCGGCGAGCCCGACTCATTATTACTGGCAGTCAGAGCTTTATAAAGTCCCTCTGAGCCTCTGAGCCTCGCCGATTCTGTAACCGTACCCACAAATAGCGTAATGGTGGCCACATTCCAACAGCAGAGCGCTTCACCCGACAGCGCCGCCTCACATCCTAAACCTTGTTCTCTTCCACGGCTCCCGACATCCAACGTAGCTTCTGCTCTTGCCGAACCAGAGTGCCCTTCAGCCAGCTTTTTCGATGGTTGGTTGGATGATCTAAGTCTTGGAGGGTTTTATCCTCAATGGCAGCCAGCAGCCAGTATGACTGGTCCACCTGCTTATCGACTCCGGACCTGGCCAGCCTCATGGGTCTTGTGCAACAAGTGCATTTATCAAGTGTTGCAGAGCAAGCCAGCCTCTCGTCCCTTTTTGGGTCCGAGGAAGAATTCGCCAATGATGGGATCAGTATTTCGTCGACAAACAATCAAATGCTGAGAAGTGCTACTGGAAGTACTACTGGAAGTACTACTGGGAGTGCTTCCATTGAGGGTATAGCGCGATCTCCTCCTGCACCCGCTCCAAGTGGAGATGAGGTGCTCAATCTGGGCGACGACAATGGGAATATCGAGTGCGTTCTACACTCTCTTCTGTACAACTCCTACTCAATAGCCCTCCAGTATGCCCGGCTGGATTGCCCTCATAAGGCCACTTCCGCAACCGGAAGACCGTGTCATCACACTCCGTCGAGAGATACATGTAACTCTTGACATAAATCTCAAGCAAATCTCGATGAGGCTGTCTGAAGTGTTTAGTGGAATCAAGATCCCCGCAACTGGCTCTGTGAAGAACGATGCCGATACCACCGGAAGGTCTCTGCTGGAGTTCCGCATCAATCTCTATGGTGCGACGACCAAGCTACGATACGACAACGTATGTGCAACATGCGAGAAGCGAGAGGGAAAGAGGAAGGGAACCCCAAGCCTAGTTGATTTCAAGACTGCCTCCGATATGATTAGCCCAAAGGACGGGAAGATACGTCTTGACTTTGTCTTTTGCTGCTACCCGAGGCACCACGGGTTGGGTGATGACGAATATATGTGAGCTAGATCGTGGACATTCGGCTACATGCTGACCATTTTGCAGCGTTGAAGCAGTTCTTTCTAAAGACGTGGATCAAAACCTCATCATTGCTCAACATCAACTTCCGTTCCCCTTTAACGTCGTGGCTAAGTATCCCCCAGCAGCGGGGGGAAAGCGGAGCAGGCTCCAGATGGAACAATCGGAAGACGTTCCCCAGAAACTGGACCAACGAAATGTCCGACCCCGATTGGAGGGTCCATCGCAAGGGGCTCCGGGTAACGAGCGGACTGATGAAGCAATGCCAGTCATTATCCCTCGGGATTCTTCCCTAGGTGGCCAACATTGCGAAGGAAGTTCATCCAGTTCGCTACCTGTGGCGCTACCCCCTCATCTTCCCCGGAACGCAGGCCCCAATGTCGGCTCACTCGACATCCCCCACCAAGCAATTGTCCCGCCGAGAGCAGACGAAGAACCTACTCCGACGCTTATAGACGTGAACCCCGAATCTGGATCCATCACCGGTGGAGCGCGAATCTGGCTCCAAGGAAAGGATTTCCCGGCCATCCGTCTATATGCGAGATTTGGGACCGCTGTCGTACCAACAGTAAGCACCATGGAAATACCTTTCGAGCCCTATCTAATCATGTTTCTCAGACGTTCTCCTCTACAACCCTCCTTTCCTGTCATTTGCCTCCCGTAACCACGCCAGGTCTCGTCGATGTTACACTCTCAAAGGATCCCCAGCCAAATGCGGATGAGTACGGGACCAGTCTCGCAAAGTTTCAGTACTTCAGAGACCAGGACCAATTGTAAGTTTCTCGCATGTCCATCAGGTCCGACACTCATTTAAATGAAGGCTTCCAATACTTATGCGGATTCAAGGAGACGCATATCCGGAATTCGCTCCCGTATTGCAGGCGCTCTTTGCGGCTCTCTCCAGACCCCAAGGGAATCAAATTCTCCAAGGAAGGGACCAGAATCCAATTGAAGCCGGCATGGTGCATGCCCTTAGCAGCATTCAAGCGCGACCCAACTTCGGCGAGATCGTGTCTGCGACGAATGAATATAGCCAGACCCTCGTACATCTGGCCATCCTCTACGACTATCCTTCCCTCCTCCGTCATCTCGTTGACTGGTCAATCGACCTCGCTATTTCCGATGTCAATGGGCTCACCGCGCTTCATCTCGCCTATATGAAGGGCGATCTGCCCAGCGTGCGAATTTTGCAGAGAGGTGGTGCACCTGTAGCCGCGAAGGATAAACTGGGTCGAATCCCTTCGGACCTGCAGCCAGAGGGATTTGGTAGAGGCTCCGACATCGATGCTGAAGCGCACCCTCCAGGACATGATTATGATGAAGAAATGGAATTCGGGGGACGCTCCCGAGCACTTGACAAAGATGAAGACTCGGGGTACGACCAATCGGATTCCGAAGACGGTGCTTCTGACGCCAAGGAGCCAACTGGCACCGCAATCGACCCATTCGCCGATGGAGATGAGGGAGGGAGTGGGAGTGGAAACGTTCAAATTGCTCCAGGATCCAATGAGCCTGTGATCGGACGCGGTCTTCGAATACCACCAAGTCCACCTTTAGACACCTCTTTCAACGTCTCTAGAAACCTCTGTGACGCCACATCCAAACCTGTCGATACTCTAACGTGGGGGATCTCCTCAGCCTGTGATTCTGGTAATGGGGGAGGGGGTATTATAATGTCCTTCGAGTAGGTCAGAATGACATCTTTGATGATCAGGCCTGACAAAAAATTCCAGCGATGTAGAATCTCTCAAGAACGGAATAATTAAGTCGTCGAACAACAAGGCGAATGCACCACACATCGTCCTTCTCCTTGGAGGGCTCGGTGTCGGAAAGTCTTCATTCCTAGAATTTATCGCCAATGCCCTTGCCGGTAACAACACTGATCGCTACAACTTCAACATCCTAGACCGTTTCAACCAACAAGGTGATTCAAGCGATCAAAATCGAACCAGATCAACCCGACTTTATAAGTTACGAGCACAGACGCTACGGTGGTAAGTGCAGGTATTTTTCAGCGTGGTGAGTATGCTTACCGTCGTCCCAAGGTCCGCATTCTTTCACACCTGGTTTCACCAACACTGGCCGTTCTTAGCAAGATTCTCTCCAAACCGAGAGTGTTGCAACTCAGATCAAGAGTTATATCGATTACCAAGGCTATCCCGGTAGTTCACTCATCGCTGCTCAGCGGCGCTGAGTACTTCGCCGCACGATCGCCAACGAGATCGCCCAACAGCCCACGTGTGCTCGCGATCTCGAAAAGCTTGCAGATATCCGAAGAGTCACTGACACTATTCCAGAAGAGGACCTTGTTTCGTCTCGGAAGAAGACTGCCTCTTTGTTCTTCAGTGCGCCTGGGTTGATTGTAACCATTATTTTAGTAGTCCCTATCGCTTCAAGAGCCATATGAAGGGCCATTTCGACCATCGACCATTCTACCTTGTCACCGCCGAGCACGAGACAACGAGAACTGGTCCGTCTATTATCCTTCATTCTCATCCTCACTCTGCTCACGTCACTCATGAAGAGGTTTGTACAGGAAGAACTAGGAGCGACACATACGTTCGTTGAAATGCAAGGCGACGTGCCCCGCTTTCGTTATGATATCCTGATGTCTTACGAAAGTCAGGATTCGATAGGGTGAGTACATTCAGACTCTTGCGTCTCGTCTCGTTTGCCCCTTGTGGCTTCTGTGCAGTCCATACTTGTACATACATGTGCATCTTTTGGACGAATAACAGGTGAAGTTGAGATATCGCATGGGATTAGGAAGAGCTTCATCGGAAACCAGGGCGAAATTAAGATACCAGAACGAGCGTATATTCGCGGACGAGGCAAGTCGCTATAGGGAAAGGTATAAATGCCGCGAGGGGTATTTGTTGGGCCAGTCATTACTTTACCCTCATCCACCACCTTAGTATATATTATAACCTGTACTTCCTGTCCCTTTCGTTGTAAAGGGTTTCGAAGGGACTGGGTTACTAACTGAGACGAACGAGGCAACAAGTGTGAATATTTTGGTAGTTACTTGTTGCCTCGATGCGCATGGTCCCGGTTGTTCACCCGAAATACAATCGAATCCCTTTATTATAAAAGAAGACAACTGTGCGGGTGTAAGTGGATACTGAGAGTGAGTAAAAGTAAGACGTGACAAGCAAAATAGGGACGGAGCGGGTTCCTTACAACAAGTACTCGACACCTTACATTTGCTACCCAGTACGTATGCCCTGCCCTCTCTGTTGGGTTCTTTCCCTTTCAACCTGTAGATATTGTTATATCGCTATCAACGGTGTACGCCCTATTTGGCATCTGTCACAGAGACAGTCATATCGCAGGGTGTTTGTTGTACTATTGCCGTACATGAAATAGAACTCATCGCCAAGCATTAGCTCACCTTTGGATCTGTGTTTAGGACCTATTTAGTAGCAAGTTACGTTCTGATCGGCCAATTCCTTGTTTTCGAGGCCCAGCCCTGCCTCAACTCAGCTGCGGCTAGGTCTAACGTATAAGCTTTCGTTCGTGTGCTTGCCCCTGGACTGGGAAGGAGTCGGGCGGGGATATTTAATACTCTGCTATTTGGGCCGAGTAAGCACCTTCGCCGCACTTATTCGACCGGGAACTCAACGTACAAGGCACCCCCTGGCCATTTACAGCACAGCTTCACAGGACGTCTAGAGACGGGCTTACAGTAGATAGTGGGATTGGAATCATGTTGGACCTGTTGACGCCGTAGGCCATGGTAAACGTTTCTCCATGAGACAATTATATTCGCACATGACGGCCTTCGAGTTATGGCACACTCAGCTCATGGTCGACAGGCATCGTACGTAACGATCGAGGGCTCCACGGACGGTCTGTATCCATGCCAGTATGTTAACTGACCCTCCGGGTATCAGATTCATATTCAAGTGAAAGATTAACTGGGTCATGTTACAGTAGCACGCAATCATCTATAGACGTATGACGCTATAGCTCATCGTGGGCGGGAGTCGAAGTCGCGTCAGTCGCGTCAGACCCCGTCTCCTTCTCGACCTTATCATGCACCGGTAGCTCCGGCTCGTCCTCGTCCGGAGTCTTGTCGAACCCCTTCGCCAAGTCGGGCTCCGCGAGGTGCTTCTTCATATCCTGCCAATCCACAAACTCCTCGCTCTGCAGAATCGTCTCTGGGTCAGCCTCTGGTTCACCAGTGGCCACAGGCGGTGCGGGGGCCACGTCGGAGGGTGCCTGGGCCGTCTCGGACACCCCAAGAGACCGGCGAAGCGCACGATCGATGCGTTCAAAGAAGCTGTGAAGTGTTCGGTGTAAGTGTTCGGTGTTCGGCGGGGGTGTGATCAGCACAGGGACTGCGCATGCGCATGCGGGATATGGAGAAGAAAGACGTACAGGTTCGAGTTGGTGATTTCGAAACCGCTGCGGACCAACGCGCCGTCAATCAAGATCGATGTGACTTCCTCCAATTCGGCCTCCGCCTCTGGGTCGGGATCTTCGAGATCGTCGGGGCTTGGGAGCGCCTTGATACGCTTGAGGAGGCCCTCGATCAACGGTGAGTGCGGGTTCACCTCGAGGACACGCTGCTTGCGAGCAAAGTCGTGCATCGCGTCCTTCCGTCCCTGAGTGGCTATACCACAAATGGGTAATCAACACACACACACACACACACACACACAAGTAGCGTGAGAGGCGTTTACGGCTTACCAATTAGTTTCTCCATGTTAGCGGAGTAACCGTACGCATCGACGACGATCGCGCAAGGGCTGGTAACCAGACGGTTGGAGATGATGACTTCCTTGACGACACCCTCGGTCTTCCTAGTGAAAAAGTCGATGAGTGGTTCGTACTGCTTGGTGAAATCTTCCAGTTGTTCCCTCTCCGTCTCGGGAT
>Ga0307515_10012477_pt1 | contig 15980 bp, 4 predicted proteins | sample 17_EM_MG_FD_194513 | JGI IMG/M metagenome (GOLD analysis project Ga0307515, IMG submission 194513) | Populus trichocarpa ectomycorrhiza microbial communities from riparian zone in the Pacific Northwest, United States - 17_EM | ecosystem: Host-associated > Plants > Roots > Unclassified | place...
CTTTCGGATTTATTAGTAAATTTACCGAAATCTTACCGAAGTTCGACGAAAACCAAAAAGCTCCAGCGCCGCACCCCATTTAATTAATATATACTTTTTAATAAATAGCTAAAATAATATAGAAGATATTTTTATGTATAGTTTTATTTAATTATTAAGTTTTTTTACTTATTTAAAATATTTATTGTTGAGCTTTTTAAACTAAGAGGTGGTGAGTTTAGTGGTTTTTGGCGGGGAATTAGGTAGGCGACCCAAACTTTTGACGTAGTACTGTAAGAGGCTATATCCCTTTTATAGGTGTAGGTGCTGCAAACTTCTTGCTATAAGGAACAAATTGTAAGATATATTTCCTTATATATATAAACGAAATTAAACTACTCTATATCTGCTTAAAATCGCAGTTAGACTTATACATAGTGCTATATAGTAGTGATCTTGTTAGATTAGAGTGGAGTAGATTTAGGGGTTAAATCTACTCTATATATTAAAAAGCTAGTAGAGCTCTAGGACTTTAATGCAGCTCTAAATCAAATATATGCTATAAATAGTAAGTCTTAGCAACGGGTGGGTGTTTAGGTAAGAGAGGAAGATTTAATTAAGCTAACTAAATGGAGTTTAGATCGCTTAGTCTAATATATAATTCCCCTTATCTTTTACCGTAATCGCCTTAATATCCTTAATATCCTTAAAGGCAGTATATATATTATCGTCGCTATTATTCTTATTATCCGAATCTAGCCCCATTATCTCACTTAGCTCCGCTGGAGTATCCTCTGCTGCTGCTGCCTTTATAGCATTATCTACTGCTGCCCCTGCCTTTATAGCATCCTCTATAGCCTTTTTATACGCAGTAACTTATGCCTTTAAGGCCTCCTTTAGTAATATTAATGGTGGTGCGGGCTCCCTCTATGCGAATGTAATTGTTAATCGGACGTCCGTGCACTAATTGTAAGAAAAGGAAGAACTCGTGTGTAGATTGATCTATAAAGAAAAACAGGCTATATATATATAAGGTAGATATAGGTATAGGGGGGGGTACGTAATAGGGAGTTGGTGACTAAGTTGGTGACCAAGTTAAGGGGTAGGTAACTGAGTTAGTGGCATAACACTCGACTTAGGTCGATAGTAATTTCAACCCTACAGCTTAAGCTTATGCGTCTCCTTTATATTATCAGCCTTTAGATAAATCGATTTTGGGGTAAGAATAATTATTAAAGTATAGAGCTAGTTAAACCGATAGATATTATTTTATTCCGGAGGGAGCCAAATAAAACACTATAATAGTAAGTGTACACCCTCCTATTAATTCCGGTTGTTAGCGCAGCCACATTTACACGGCTTTACTTTCCCTTAAATAGCAAAAATACCAAAGCTTCCCCTTTAAAAAGGCTGTGTAGATATAGCTGCGCTAACAACTGGAATTAATGGGAGGGTGTAGATGTAGATAAGTAATAGTAGAAGTAATAGTAGTAGTAGGAGAGTAAGCGGGCGTTTGCTAATATACTACTTACGAGTTAGTAATAGATCCGTTAGGGTTACTAATTGGATTTATATTATATACTAACTCCTTAGCACTCTATTTCTCCTTAGCCTTAGTTTAAATTAGGTATAGATCTGGAGCTCTAAGAGCTAAATTAATTTTAGATCTACTCTAATCTATTAATTAGAAGCCCTAATTTAAATCTATATTAAGCCTTAATCTAACCAGGAGCTCTAAATAGACCCCGCTCTAATAAGATTACAGCTATATAGAACGCAGAAGATACTACTCCTAAGTAGAATTTAGCGGTATCCCCTGTTTCTACTCTAATATAAGGCCGAGCTAAGTAAGCGGCGAAGTCAATTTACGCTCCAAATATAATATAAGATGTTCCGATTAATACCGGTATATATAATATTCCTAAAGGAGTTGTATAATACTCTAAGGTGTAGAAAGCAGTAATATAATTAGTCTGGTTAGTTATAAATTTAACCTCTATAACTAACTAATAGCCTATATAAAGCCCCTAACTGGTTACCCAACTAGTTAAATTAGATAAACTAGATAAGATTAGAAATATTAGGAGTCTTAGCATAGTATTAAGTCAAATTAATCACTAATAACTATATATTTAATGGCATCTTATTTAATAGCATCTTTCTTATTGCTTTTATTGTCATTATTACCTACTCTTATTATTGCCTTTTATAAAATTCTTCTTAGTAGTAAGGGCGACGTAATTAATATAATTAACGCGATTAGGCAGACGCGTTTAGGGAGACGCGTATAAATTACGTGATAAAGACAGCTAACTCTTAATTTAGCCCTTAAAAAACTAAGTTTAGAAGTAAGGGGGCAAGCTTTAATAATTAGATGGCTTAGCTCTTATAGGTTGCGTACTCTCTTACCTAAAACTTAACACTAAGGCTTTATCCTAACTTAATTATTTAAGGTAGTTAACCGGTTAAGTAAGATTTTCTATAACCAGCCAATTATAAGTTAAAAAAAGCTCTAACCGGTTGCGATTTTGGAAGGGTTGCTAACTAACTAACTAAAACTTTAACTGGACTAGTGATATTACTGGTGGAAAGACTAGAACAATCTTTAGGTGAAGCTGGTAATAAAGCAGATGTTATAAGGAATATTTAAGATTTCCAAATTCGGAACGTAGATGTTGAGAATCATTTTAAGGTAGTAGAGGGCTATTTTAAGAAAGTAGTGAACCCGCGTAAAATATTTACTAAATCACTAACTAATATCTGCAGGTTCTCTCTTATTTAGTAGTCTTACTCGCTAATGTAGGCGGGATAATAGGTATAGTTAATTAAGGGCGTCTCTAATTTTAGATCTTTACTAGACGGGAACATACTCGCCTATTCGTATAGTATATATAAATTTCTATATTATCCTAATCTAGCACTTCGTTCTTAGAGCCTTTATAAATTAGAGTATCTAAATTACTATAGATAAGCGTGTTAATCCCCATCTCTAATTCCTTGTTTAAAATAATCTTATATATCTTAAAAGTTATAGTTATTGTAATCTGGCCTCTCCAATTCTCTCTATTAAATATTAATATATAGATGTTAACTTTGGACACTAAATTATATGTATAATTAGCTTGGAGGTCTATATAACTAAAAGGCGACGAACCTATAAGAGTTAACTCTTAGGCTAGTAAAATGCGAATTGAGGTTTAGAGCTACTAGAAAGATAGATACTTCTATTTTATTATACTAATAGGTATAAAAGTAGAAGGGGGTATGGGAGGTAGGTAACCTAAACTATATATCTTATAGGGAACTAAATAAAAGACGTATCTAAGTGGGGCTTAGTAATAAGTAAAAGGACTAGGTTTAAAGCAGAGGTAGACTATATAAAGGTAAGGTAAATAAGGTAAGAAGGTAATAGACTTAGTAGGCTAGTAGGATAGACTGTAAGGCTAAAGCCCTATTTAAATGTTACTTAATTTTAAGATTACTCGAATTTTATACCTCCTTTAATAACTTATAGTTAGAAAAGCAAAATACCCAAAATAGCGTTAGGTCTTCTTGGTAATCGCATTTAAACTAAATTTATAAGCTATTTGCGTTTTTTAGCTTATCGGAGTCTTATATAAAATTCATTATATCGATTTATGGTAATAGATTATTGGGACGAGCTATATAAAAGGCCGGCCCTATAAAAGGTGGCTTAATGGCAAGTAAGGGAGGTGCTTAATACGTGTAGATCTTAGCTCAATAAGGCGCCTTTGGATAAAGAGCCTGTAGATTTTATAACTTTTAGTTTAATAAGGCGCTTTAAATAAGGGCCTTATAGGTTCCGCGACTTTTAGTTCGCCAAGGCGCCTTCTTAATAAGGGTTAAGCAGATTCCGCGACTTTTAGTCGGGGTTAATAAGCCTAATGTGTCTATGCACAACTTGTTACTAAATAACGCTTTGCTTTAAATCTAGAATTAACACTATGTTGTAAGAGTACACCACCGTAAAACTAAGCCTTGCGCGAATTATAGATTAGCCTAACTTTTAGTAAGCTTGGAATTATTTAGCGCTCCTCCTATATTAATAGAATTGTCCGCTAGTTTATAACGACGACTAGGAAGCCTTAGGAGACTATAATATGAATATTACGGGATACTACTAAATTGCCAAAAGCGCCCCCGGCTAGGCTGTTGTTTTAGAATTTATATATCGCCTCCCTTAGCTTTTTACTACTAGCACCTTGGTGGCTGGCCTATATATTTATTTATATTGGTCCTAGCAATACCTTTTCCTTCTCCTTAGCTTAGTATTTTTGTAATATCTCCAAACATCTCTAAAGGCCAGTAACCACAATATACCCACTAGAGGCAAGTAGTACGTAATCTACCCCCTCCGTATCTTTAACGATTTAATTACTACTCTTAGGTATTAGTTCTTATAATGGATAAGTCTAATATAGGCTAAGGTTAAGTATATTGGGTTTTAAAGGAGGGGGAAGAAATTTCCAAGGATAATATAAATGGGGTTATCTCCTTTAAGGGATGGAAAGAAGAACGTTTAAGGAAAGTAAAGGTAAGTAATTGCCTATATAATAGGTAACTAGGTCCCTAATATCTTAAAGATTTATAGAATCTTCGGCATTATATATATTGCGCCCGGTATTGGCCGGCTTAGAGTTCCTATACGCGATGCGATTATATAACTAACTTTAAGCGGACCTAATTACCATAGTGGCAGAGTAATTATAGCGGAATTTAAGTATAAGGGGAAATTAAGGAGGTCTAGTGGCTTTTCTGATAATATAGAGTTTATAAAAGGTGGAAAGGAAGCTTTAGAATAGTTAGAGAAAGAGATATAGGAGCTTAATAAAGCTAACTTGGATACTGCGCCTTCCTTTACGGTTAGGTTTGCGCGCGCAGTTATATTAATAGTTGTTTTAGCTATAATACTTCCGTATAGGAAATAATTAAGTTTATATAGGGGAACTGCGCAGTTTATTAATCGTATTTATTTCTATTTCTTTCTTTCTTAGTAGTGGTAAGGAAGGAGGGACGCTTTATCCTTACTTTCCTAAGAAATAACACCTGTTATGTATATAAGTACGTATGCAGACTTGCAAGTTAGGTATACTACAGTAGCTATACGACCGGTTTTGCACGATATTTGCCATTGGTTATATCTAAGATATCCTAAATTATAATATCGAAAAATATTTATTAAATTTTATAGTTATAGGTTTAGGACTGGAATACCTAGAAGCGCTCTTCTTTAGAAAATAATATGCGTTAAGGTAATCTAGTTACCCTATCTACCCTCCTCCGTTCTTCCCTAGGCCCCACGTCCCTAACTATATCCTAAACTGCATCCCAAAGCCGATGCTTTTGTTAATGTATAAGACAACTAGTTAACGGTTTACTAAGCCGAGCGGTGCCGTGTATATTCTATTAGTGTACGTCTTTTAAATCCTCTAGCCCTTATTAATAGCTGCTACTAATAAAGTACTAACTTATTCCTATTGGGATAACATAAATACCGTAACCTATCTCCATTTTGGTGTGTATATCCTTATTATACCTTTCTTACATTATCGTTATTATAATAGAGCATTTCTAAGACTAAGAGTATAGTAAGAGAGTATCTTGTTTTACATCTTACGACTAAATCCTATGCTTATTAGGTAATAGGTTAAGAGAATACGGGCTTATTAGAACTAGAAAACTCTAATAATAATTCTAAGTCTAGCTTTAAAGAGGAAACTGGCATTTTAGAGGATGCCGTAGAGCCTTATATACGCTATTTAGAAAAGAATGCGAATCAGCTAAAACTAAAGGAGTGGTTTAACTGTATGGTTAAGGGGTGTAGGTCTAAATTTACTAGGTAGTTATCCCTTTTAAGATATATCTAGGATATGGCGAAGGTGGAATCGCCGAGTATAGTCTATATTATCTACCTCCACTAGTTAAAAACTAAATCCTGTAAATTCTACGGAAAGGACTTTAAAACCCTAAAGCTACTTAATTAACACCGTAGAGTAAAACACCCAGACCTATAGAAGGAATTAATGGGAATAGAGTCTTAGCTAGTAAAGCCTTGGCTAGCAAAGCCTTAGCTAGCAAAGCCTTAACTAGTAAAGTCTTAGTTAGTAAAGACTTGGTTACTAAGATATATATACCTAAAATAATTTAGCCTTTTATTTACTAATATTACCTTACTAATTAGTAACACCTGCTCTATTCTTATTCTCTATTTAGTAAAAGCGTTAACTAAGCCTATTAACCACCTTAGATGGTTGCGCCACTTATACTAGTAATTAAGCCTATAATATTGCTCCGTAAGAACTCTGTAACCTAGCCTCAATACTATATAGCAGTTAATACGATTAAATGATAACTTTTAATTACCCTTAAGGCGGCTGGAGCCTGGATAGTTTTAACGTAGATACTTAAGTTATAAAACGCCTAAAATATAATAATAATCGTAAGTAGATTACTAATATATGATACGCTATAGCTAACTTAATAGTACTCTATAAATCCTTGCTAATTTAAAATGCTCCGACCTAGAAATACTTAAATCTAGAAGCACTAAATATACCTACTTTTCTAACGGATAGTCAATCTACCGCTTACCTAGGGGGACTTAGTTAAGATACTTAGGTCATCCTTAATACAGATATTTAAGTAATAGACTTAAATGATTCCTCCTATCTCCTAAAAGAAACTATATTACTATATAGAGAAAATAGGTTATATACAGTCTCTATTACGCCGTAACTTCTCACTAATTTCTTGCTCGCAAAGTTTAATCCTTTAGAGAGCGTTCTGTTTAAACTTCTATAGAAAAGGGAGTACGGACTTCTAACAATTAATTTAGGTAATAAAAATGTAGTATCACTTTTAAGCGACTTGGGTTTGGAATTACTAGAGTACTTTCTATTAAGTTCTGCTGCGGCGGAAAAACCGCACTAAAGGATTACTAAAAAGCATACATCTTTTACGTACTTTAATAATAGCCTAATTTTGTTCCTCTAAACCTATACCGATCGAGTTATATAGAGGTGCCTATACTGCCTTAATACTGCTTTGTTTCTAAATAAAGACTATAAGGATATCTTTATTTGTAACTAATATATTACTGCTAACCGTAATATTCTCGTCTATCTTAACCTCTTATTTATATTATATATTGCTTAGTAAAAAATATGTTGCTATAAGCTATAGAGAGTATTACTATTTTAAAGGCCTCTTACTCTAGCTTAGTATTAGAAAAATTCTAAATCCTATACGCCACCTCTTCTATTAATGTTGTTTATGTGTAATGGAGAGCGCCAAACGTCTTTAGCTATATAGTACTCTGGGGATTTCGCCTAAGGTTTTTAGGGAGATTAGTTTTAGGATTTGTGACTATATAAGGAAGCGCTCGCAGGACCGTATAGGAAGTAGATGCCGTTTGCTAGCTTTATAGGCTTAATAGTCGACCTGTAAATACTTCTGTATATAAAGCTTTTCCGCTTACTTATATTGTATCTACTCCTTATAGAGTTAATCAAATATAATAAACCTGCGCTAATAACGATGGCTTAGAAGTTAGTAGGTGAAGTATAATAGGGAATAAGTAGCGATAAAAAGAGCCGTGAAAATAATTTGATGCCTAACCTCCTTATTCCCTTTTTAAAAGGTGGGGCAATCTACCGAGGTAGTACCCCTCCGACTAGTTGCTATTACGTTATTACTACTATTAGCTACTTCGGCCCATTAGAAGTTTCAAAAGATACTATAACTCTTTTTTAATTACGTTTATTTGACCCTATTAAGGCAATGGTTTCTCGCTGTATATTACTATAACTTTATAGTTTAAAGTCTTAGTCCCCCTTACTTAGCTTTCTAAACTACTAACTCGCCGGGTATAAGTGCGTGGAAACTTTTTCTTTGGCCTAAGCTAGCTACTGGATTGGCTGGCTGAGTCGTTTTTATAACTTCCGTATAAGGCTTATTACGGCAATTATACTTAATATAAACTGCTTGTGCTTCGCCTTAATTTTTAATATAGGGGGTAGGGATATTATGGGGTACCTACCCATTATATATAAGTCTAGCCTATAGTTAAGATAATAATTATAATTAAAGTATTAAGGTGTAGTACGTATATATTACCTAGTTGCATGACTAGGGTTACCATTTCTCCTATCTGCCGTTCCTAGTTGCATTTGCCAATATTTATAGTATAAGTTGCTTTATTACCCAGAAAGGCTATATACCATATTAAAGAAACACTAATAGTACGTTCTTCGTCTGTTACTATTTTACTAAATCCTATAGGAAAGTCCTAAGGCGTATATTTAGTAATGTAGATTAATTTCTAGGCCTAAAAGAGTATAGAACGGACAACCTATAAATATATCAGTGTTCTATTCTATTAATTTAAGAGTATTAAAACTTATACATCGTTAACAATAATATTCTCCCTAGTTATGTCGCTTTTAAACGTATTCTTAATGGCCCCTTTTAAGTAAAGAGTGCCTTTAGATTGTAAAGCGCGTATAGCCTCGTTTAGATTAGCTAGGAGAAAGAGCGTCCGTCCGATTGTTTATACTTATATACTTTAGGTATCTATCCTTTAATTATTAATCTGCTAATACTAGTTGGAGAGTAAGGAGCCATTTTAGTAGGGCGTAGTTAAGTTATATGTAACATTAGAGCAGTTTTCTAAAAGCTATAGAATTTTAACATAACCCTTCTGTTCTATAAAAGCGTAGGAAGAGATAGCTAGAGGATAAGATATTGCTGCAGAAGGCATATTATATAATTACTTTTCTTTATTAAATGTAAAGTAATTACGTGTAGCCTCTGTAACCTAATAGCGGATAGAGAAAAAAAAGGAAAGAGAAGGAATAAAGGATAAGAAGCAGGATGGAAAGGAAAAGTATTTTTTAAATAAACCTATACTTAAAGTTTTTTAAAGGGAGTAAGGCTATGGGCGCGCTTGCTAAGCCTACTACTGGGCTTCTAACTAGTTAAGTAGCGAAGTATATACGTATAACTAGTGATAACTTACCTTAGTAAAATACCTTCCTTAAATTAAAATAGGTGCTAATAGCTAATATAAGAATATAATATCTAAATAAAACTGCGAACTATTGAGAAATAAAGACGTTATTCTTATTAACTTAACGACGTATCTATAATATAAAGAAAGGATAAAACATGCAATGACTAATCTTGGGTTAACTAAGAATAGCCACGTATGGATATCTAAATCTTTAAGCTATAAGTTGCCTTTTTTGCGTTAAAATAGGCGCTGTGGTCGCAAATTTGTGACTTAGGTGGCAGTTTTAATGTAGACTTAAGAATAGGTCCGTACGATGCGATTAGTATAAGTATTAAGTTTAGAGTCTACCCGAATTAAAAGTATTATATTCTTTACTACTTCGCTAATTTAATTCCTCTAGGAAGATAGAAGCCGATAGGATTAAACTAAAGTTCTAAATACGAAGGTGTAAATAATTACCCGCTGGAACGGAGTAAGCCTAAATTCATCTAGTAAACGTCGTAGACTATTATATGGAACACCTTATTTTAATATCTCCCCGCGATCTAAAAGGGAGATTAGAATTACTTTAATGGTTAAAAGCGTCTTTTATAATAGCGAATGCAAAATTATATAAATTAAAACTAATTATATGCCTTAAAGCCACTTTATTAACACTGTTTCGCTAATACTCTATAGCTAGCCTTAAGGAGAGCACTTTAACTAAATAAAGCTTAGTTTTGGAAAATCTGCTAATATAATAGGCGCTCTCTTAACTAAACTAGTTGTGTTCCTATCTACTATTAAAACTCCTCTATAGGTGGCCTGCCTGCCTACTTCTAGTAGTTAGGACAATCTATACATAGCTTCTAGTTAAGCCTTTATGCTTATTTAGTGGCTATCCTCTTTAATATACTTTACCCTTTAAATTTAGTATATATAAAGCTAAGAGGGCTAATAGTTATCTTACTACTGCTGCCTCTAGTTCTATGGTATTAATATTATTATCTAAAAACAGTTCTAGACGTTCTTCTGGTGTATATTTAAATATTACTAAGTATATAGTGTTGGCGAAGTTAAGCAGGTCCAAGCGTGGTAATACTATAAACGAATGTTTATTAAGTATATAAACCTACTAATACAATTTTATAAATATAAACCCCTAATCCTTTTTAAAATTAGAAAGTATTATTATAGGAAATATCTGGTGTATATCTGGTCTAGGGCGATGTTTAAGATCTATTTCGGAACAACGTTAAGTCCTCTATAGGCAATTAAAGATGCGAAGTATTAGGTTGAGGAATATGCGTGCAAAAGGGTTTAAAGTCTAAAGGTTAAGATTTAAGGTTAGGTGATCTAGTTTAAGACAATAGATAGAGAAAATGAGTAAATTTAGAGCCAGTGTGACGGTGCTGGGGCGCGTTACTTGCTAAATTCTGCTAACCTATTATTGGCTTGCTTATTACTAGCGCCTTAGCGGCCCTTATAGGATATCTGTTTACTCTGCCTCCTATATATACCTCTTCTTCTTCTCCTTAGCTTAGTATCTTTACAAGATAGCAATCTATAAGCTTTGGTTTAGAGGCATTTATATAAGCCGTTACATTATACTAAGCTCTCCCTATATTGCCGGGGAAGGCCTTAATAATATCCTACCCTAAAAGAAACTCCGTCTGCAATAACACGTTAACGCGCTATACTTAGATACTAAAACAACTCTATACTACCTGGGAAGGCCTTAATAATATTCTACACTATAAGCTAGATAGGATTAAACCTATACCCCTAAAATTAAAACCAAATTATATAATTCTAATAAACCCTAGGAAGTTAATAATGGTACCTAAAGCGAGCTTATCTAAAAGAGCTGCCCTAACCTAAGAAGAACACAAGATCTAACTAGGATTAGAAATTAAAGATAATAATAACGTTATAGACGTATATAAACAGATTCGTGCCCTTACGGCTAATTAGAAAGCTAACTGTCTTTAAGCTTAAAGTATATAGGAGACCCTATAGGAGATCTTAGATAGCCTTATAGCCCTATAAAGTAGTTTAGCTCCCTCTTCTAGAAGTTCTAGTTAACCTATCTACTTAACTAAATGTAATACCCTAGGGAGTATGGATACGATAACGAAGTAATTAAAGTCCGTTAAGCTCCTTAACCCCTAATTACTATCTAACGGGATAGACCCTACCTTTAAGAATTAGAGGATCTAAATACGAGGAAAGCTTCGCGTTAACTATAACTATTTCCTTTCTGAAGAAGCTAAAATACTCTACCTCTTTAGTCGAACTATAGGAGACGCCTAATAACACCTTTAAGCTAAGTTTGAGGATAAGTCCCCTATCTAATTTATATCTGTTAACGAGATAATACAGCATCTAGCTACTATCTATATTAACCCAAATAAAGTACAGGATGCCTGTTATAACTATAATTGCCTAATAATAAAACCGAACTAACCCTTTACTAAATTCTAGACTTAATTCCTACACCTTATAGAAGAAGGCTAGGTTCCCCTTAAAAATTACCGTTTAGACCTATACAATAAACTAATAATTAGGCTATAAGAAAAGATCGCAGTAACCTTAGACAACCTACCAAACTATAAAAGACTCGCAGCTTATTACTTATTATTAGATTTAGAACTAAAGCGAATTAAAGCCTACCCTAATTAGTAAAAGCGGCCCTAGAACCCGTTAACTATACCTATAGGAGCTAGAGTAGGAAGATAAGCTACCACGGCCCCTATACTAAAAACGGTTACAACTACGCACCTATAAGCCTTGCCTGACCTACTGCGTACTACGCCCTTAACTAGCACTCGCCGTAATACCCTAATTGACCCTACTATAGTTACATACTATAACTGCGGAAAGGATAGTCATTTTGCCTTGTCTTGCCTAGAGCTAAAGAATGTAGGTAAGATTAAGGAAATAGAGGAAGGAGAAACGTTAGACAAGTTGGGAAAAGACAAACCCTAGGGAAAGACTCCTCCTTAGGGTACCCTATTAATCTAAAAAAGATTAACCTAAGTCGGCTAATAGGTGGTAAACACTTTATAACCCTATATATAGTATCTTGAAATAGATATAGAGTTAATACCGCTACCCTTATTAACACTAGAGCAAAATAGCTTTACCTTTATAAATACTGTATATGCTATTAATATTGCTAAGTTTCTAAATATAGAAGCCACCTAACTATAGAAGCCTATCCCTATAAAAGGCTATAGTAGCTAAATCGGTAAGCCGATTACCTATGTCTTAAAGCTGTATATTTCTATTAACGGAAAACGCTAATATAGTATCCCCTTTTGCATTCTAGACCTAGGGTCCTACGATATAATCCTTAACCAAAAGTAGATATCCTATTTCGATATTTAGTTAAACGCATAATAAAGACAGTTCGTCTAGCCGGAGAATAAACCAAAATTATCCTCCTTTATTAGAGAAATCCGAACTAACCGCAAGACACTAGCCGTAAAGGCTAACCCTACCTACTAGTGGGATATTAGGGACCGTGACCTAGCCTTTACTTAAGAAGATGCCCGTTATAAGGCTAGAAGGAACTTATTTATACTAACCTAGATACTTTTCTAAAGCGCTATAGTTAATAATAACTCTACTTACGGAAGTAGGACGGATAGTAACGCGGAAGACCCCTAAATTATAGAGATCTAACTAGTATAGAAGAAAACCTACTAATAAGATATAAGAGATAGCCTTAGGAGAATATAATAAGAGTTAAAAGGAGGGACGATATAAGTAATACCCTAAAAACCCCTAAGGTTATATAACCCCCTAGGACCACGCAACCCCTCTATAGTAGATATTACTGTAATTAGTACTATAGGGTTCCACTTTAATATATACCGGAAGGATAATAAGGTCTTTATAACTAGCTTATATAAAATCAATTAGATTCTTAGCGAAAGGGAAGAGGGGCTATTAGAGGAAACCAATAAGGAGCTAGTAAAGCGCCTCTTTTTTTATTTTTTATTTTTTATTTTTATATCCGTTATATTATACTACGTACAATACTGCGCATGCAGCCTCTAGGCTATGGCGCTATAGTTCTATATATATGAATCCTTTCTAGGCAGCTTAACATGTACTATTAGCTATATCCTAGTAGTTTATAAATCCCTAAACTAGGGATTTACAGCTTCCTAGTAAGATACTAGGTTGCTAATAACTATTAGGTAGTAAGAAAATGATAGAAAAATAGTAGAGAAAATTGGAATAAAATTATAAATAATCCTAACGCCTGTCCCTGTCCTTTTGCTTTCTATAGTCTATCTACTAGGACTTTAGTAGGAGTTGCCTCCTTCTAGAGATCCTTCTACTCTTAGCCACTTCCCAGTAGCTATTTTCGTCCTACTTAAGAATAGAAAAAGCGCCCTTCTTCCTTTCTTTGTACAAAAAAGCTTCTCTAAGAAGAGAGAAGAGCCTATTTGTCTTTGCATTTCCTTTCTATCTTCCCAATATAGTCTGCATTCTAGTAAGAGGTGCGTAGAGGTTTGTACCGTGGTATAGTCCTTAAAGCATTTACCTTTTTTATCCTTCCCTATTGTTTTAGAGAAGGATTTAAAGAAGCCTTTTCCTAGTTTTAGTTGAAAGAAAGCTGATTGTAGCTTTTTAGGATATTTATTCTTAGTGGCTTTAAAAGAGAAAGGGTAGTTTCCTTTACAGATTCTAGTATAGTGTTTTTCTTTGCTTTTATTCTGTTGCCAATTGTTTTTCCACTGTTCTAGTATCTTTTCTCTTGCTCGTTTCCCTAGGTAGGCTAGAGAAGAATAAGAAGATTATATTTTTCTTTTAGAGAGGCCCTTTTTAGCTAGTTTATCTGCTATTTTATTTCCGTAGATTTCTAGGTGGCTAAGGACCTAATAGAAGTTAATAAAGATATTCCTACTAGCTAGATAGGAACAGCTTTGCGTAATTTTAAAGACTAGTTCTTGCCCTCCTGTAAGAGAATTAAGCTGTAATCTCTTAATAGCCGCTTGGCTATCTATAAAGATATAAACCTGTTTCTCTTCTAGTCTTTATTATTTTAGGTGTTCTAGGGCCCTATAGACTGCATAAAGCTCTATGTCTATAATTTCTATATAGGGCCCTAGATTCTAGTTTGTTGCATATTTAATCCTATTTCTCTCTCCTATTTTACATACGGCTGCTGCATTTAATTTATTGTCTTTAGAGCTATTTATATAGTATATATTTACTAGGTCCCACTTTAGGGATTCTTATAGATTTTTTACTAGTCTTAGATGTTCTTGTGCAGCTTCTTCTTTACTACCCTTAGAGATAGAAAAGAAAGCAGGACAGGTAGTTATATATACTAGTAGTACTAATAATATAGTAGAGTTTACTATGCCTACTTATCTAGGCCTTTACCTTAGTTTTCTAGTGCTTTGTCCTAACTATAAGTAGTTAGCTGCCACCACTAATCGCATGGGGATTCTTACCAGTTCTTACGGATATCTTATAATAGGGTTGGCCCAAGTACTAGTCTACCCCCCAGTAGTCTGTATAAGAGTTTCCTCCCAGAGTTAGTACGCTCTCGTACGGCTTAGGAGCCTTCTATAGCCTCTAGTTTTATACCCTTCTTTATTATTTCCGCCGGTATAGGTATAAGCTGCCATTTGCAGGGGTTGTAACTCCCATCTTATATACCTACTGGCGTAATCCTATAAGGGCGTCGTAGCTGCATCCTGCAATATAGTTAGGTATACCTTCTACGGTTAAGGCCTAGCCAAAACCTCTCCCGCCTAAGTAACTCCTATTTACTCCATAAGTACGTCTTACCGGTATACCGTCCTAGTGAAGCGAACGGTTCCGTCTATTAATGTACTAATACGCGTATCCGTTCTCTTAAGCCATATAGTAGTCTCTCCGGCCAGGACGTAATTTTACCTACCTATTAGGTGCACTAGGGGTCAGAGCCCAGCTAAGGGGTAAGGTCCCTAAAGCTAGCAGTGGCTACTACGTACTACGCCCCGCGGGAGGTTCCCGTTTCGCGTTGCCTGTAAGAGTCTCCTTATAACAGGCCGACCGTGTCTTGCAGAATAGGTTATAGACTAGGTCCCTGCCAGGCAACCTACCCTACCCTATTCTACTAACTAAGCTTATATCCCCCCCTTTTATAAGCTAGCCTATATCTCTAACTATCGAGTCCTCGTCCGACTAGCCTGTGTTTCCTTAGAGCCTCCCCCATATATATGCGTCAGGTTACGTGCACTACGCCTATTAAGACCCTCCTGTGAGTCACCTGTAGGTCAACCGTAGGTCGAACGCCATGGGGCCGTCGAAGCTGGCCTGTGTTTCCGCTGCCTAGAGCTTTGCCCGTGTTTCTACCTTGTTAAGCCGTCTGGTCGCCGTCGTGTTGCTATTATATCTGTTATCTAGGTTGCGCGCACCACGCCTATTAAGACCCTCTTCTAAGTCACCTAGGTGTCGGATACTAGATAGGCCCTCGTAGAGGGGGGCCTTAATAAGTTCTTTAGGTAGGGCCTTAACAAGTTCTTTGCGGTGGCCTTAGGGCCTTAATAAGTTTCGTACGAGGTGCCTGCGACGCGTTAACCTTAATAAGTTCTTATAAAAAAGAGGTTCCCTACGCCCTCGCCGCGTTCCTTTGCGATCTTAGAGCCAGTGCAAGCCTAAGGGTGTCCTGTTATACGCCTAGGACGCGTCCACGTTAACTAGCTATGATAAGACCAGTTTCGGGCCTGGCTATGAGCCAGGTAGTCGTACATCGGGTGGTTTTCGTATCCCAGTTTCCCTTAATAGGCCTCCCTAGGTGGTAGAGCAGGAGCCTTAAGCGGAGGCAGTAAGGCTCCTGGTGTTGTTGAGGGCGATGCTTTGTACGATAGTACGCGTCGCGAGCTCAACACCACAGAACCGCGACGACAGCGCACTGCATGCGCTGCGACGGCTCCCTACCATCGCCTCTGCACTTAGCCATCAAAAGGAACGATTTCCTGAT
>Ga0307515_10012478_pt1 | contig 15980 bp, 6 predicted proteins | sample 17_EM_MG_FD_194513 | JGI IMG/M metagenome (GOLD analysis project Ga0307515, IMG submission 194513) | Populus trichocarpa ectomycorrhiza microbial communities from riparian zone in the Pacific Northwest, United States - 17_EM | ecosystem: Host-associated > Plants > Roots > Unclassified | place...
CTGCGGCGCGTCGAGCCCGCGCCCGCAGGTCCGGCGCTGCGGGACTGGGCACCCCGCGGGAGCGTCCTCATCACCGGCGGCACGGGCTCCCTGGGCTCATGTGTCGCACGCTGGCTCGCGGCGAAAGGAGGCTGCTCCCTGGTGCTGATGTCCCGCCGCGGCATCGAGGCGCCCGGCGCCGCCGAGCTGGTGGCGGAGCTGGCAGCCGCGGGCGCGAAGGTCCGGGTCGAGGCGGTCGACGTGGCCGACGCGCCGCGCATGTCCGCCTTGGTCGCCGAACTCGCCGAGTCCGGTGAACCGGTGCGTGCGGTCTTCCACACCGCCGGAATCGGGCGGCACGCCGAGCTCGCCGAGACGACGGCGGAAGACTTCCAAGCCGTCACCTCCGGCAAGACCATCGGCGCCCAGGTACTCGACGAACTCTTCGGCGACGACACGGAACTCGACGCGTTCGTCCTGTTCTCCTCCATCTCCGGCGTCTGGGGCAGCGGTCGCCACGGTGCCTACGCGGCCGCGAACGCCTGCCTCGACGCGATCGCCGAGCAGCGTCGCGCACGGGGTCTGGCCGGCACGGCCGTCGCGTGGGGCGTGTGGGCGGATTCGGGGATGCTCGACGAGGACGGCGAGCGGCAGCTTCGCCGCCGGGGGCTGCTTCCCATGCCGCCCGACGACGGCGTCAGGCACCTCCAGCAGATCCTCGACCGGGACGAGAGCACCATCGCCGTCGCGGACATCGACTGGGAATCCTTCCTGGTCGGCTACACCGTGGCTCGGCCGCGCCCGCTCATCGAGGACCTGCCGCAGGTCAAGGCCCTGATGGCGAGCCAGCTGTCGGCTCCCCCCGGCGGTGGAGGGTACACGGGCCGCACCGTTGCGGAACTGACCGGTGCGGAACGGGAGTCGGTGCTCGGCGACCTGGTGCGCCGTGCCGTTGCCGAGGCGCTCGGGCACACCGACCCGGCAGTCATCACGGACGACCGGCACTTCGTCGAACTGGGTCTGGACTCCCTGTCCGCGGTCGAGATCCGGGGTCGGCTGAGCCTCACGACCGGGCTCACGCTTCCGGCGACGCTGGTCTTCGACCACCCGACCGTCCCGGACGTGTGCGCCTTCCTGATCCAGGCGCTCGACGACAACGGGTTCGAGAGGAATCCGGCGCGGGCCGAACAGACCGTCGCCGCCGACGACGAGTCGTTCGCGGCGGTCTACCGGTCCGTCGCCCGGCGCGGCCGGATGACCGAGGTGGAGGCGCTCCTGACCGGCGCGGCCGGGGTGCGTACCCGGTTCACCGATCCGGCGGAGGCGAGCACCGGTTCCGTCCGGCTCGCCACCGGGGAGGACGGGCCCGCCGTGATCAGCTTCCCGCCGTTCGCGCCGGTGGAGCAGTCGCTGCAGTTCGCCCGGCTCGCCATGTTCTTCCGTGACCGCAGGGATCTGTCGATGGTCCAGGTTCCGGGCTTCCTCCCGGACTCCGCCCTCGCGGACACCATCGACACGCTGGTGGGCGTGCTCACGGCGCAGACGCTGCGCTGTGCGGACGGCAAGCCGTTCGCGCTGCTCGGGTATTCCTCCAGCGGCTGGCTCGCGCAGGCCGTCGCGACGAGGCTGGAGGAGTCCGGCGAGCCGCCGCGCGGAGTAGTGCTGCTCGACACCTACCTGCCCGACAGCATGCCCCTGAGCCTGCGCCAGGCGATGAACTACGAGGTCAACGAGCGGCGTGCACGGTTCGCCACCATGAACTTCACCACGCTGACCGCCCTCGGCACCTACCGAGCCCTGTTCCGGGCGTGGACGCCCGCTCCGCTCAGCGCGCCCACCCTGTTCATCGCCCCCGAGGACTGCATTCCCGGCGACCCGGACGCGCCTGCGATCACCGAGGAGTGGCGGGCCCACTGGCCGCTGCCGCACACCGAGGTCAGAGTCCCCGGTGACCACTGCACCATCGTCGCGGAACACGCCGCTGAGACGGCCGCTGCCGTCCATGACTGGCTCGACAAAGTCTGACCGACGGACCTTCCGAACCGGGTACGGCAGCCCACGACCGTTGCCGCCGAACCCCGGGGATTTCTCACCGAACTGCGGAATGAGTTGATCATGGTCGATGAACACGAACTCATGGGCTATCTCAAGCGTGTCACCACGGAACTTCACGACGCCCGGAAGCGGCTCAAGGAGGCCGAGGCGGTCTCCGACGAACCCATCGCCATCGTCGCGATGGGCTGCCGCCTGCCCGGCGCCGTGGCCTCCCCCGAGGACCTGTGGCGCCTGGTGTCCGGCGGACACGACGCCATCGCGGAGTTCCCGGCCGACCGCGGCTGGGACACGGTCGGCCTCTACGACCCGGAATCGACACGGCCGGGCACGAGTTACGTCAACAGGGGCGGTTTCCTGGCGGATGCCACCGGGTTCGACGCCGAGTTCTTCGGTATCTCGCCACGTGAGGCGTTAGCCATGGATCCGCAGCAGCGTTTGCTCCTGGAGGTCGCCTGGGAGGCCCTCGAACGGCTGGCCGTCGACCCGGAATCGCTGCGCGGAAGCAGGACCGGTGTGTTCGTCGGCGCGGGAATGCAGGACTACGCCGAGCTGGTCAGGCCGGAGGCGGACGCCGCCGGGTATCTCGCCACGGGCAACGCGCTGTCCGTCCTCGCCGGTCGCATCTCCTACACCCTGGGGTTGGAAGGGCCGGCGATCACGGTGGACACGGCATGCTCGTCCTCGCTCGTAGCCCTGCACCAGGCGTGCCACGCTCTGCGGCATGGCGAGTGCACCCTCGCGCTCGCGGGCGGGGTGGCCGTGATGTCCACCCCGCAGGTGTTCGTCGAGTTCAGCAAGCAGCGGGGGCTGGCGCCCGACGGCCGGTCCAAGGCGTTCGCCGCCGCCGCGGACGGGACGAGCTGGGGCGAGGGCGTCGGCATGCTGGTGCTCGAACGGATCTCGGACGCTCGGCGCAACGGCCATGACGTGCTGGCGCTGGTGCGCGGTTCGGCGGTCAACCAGGATGGGGCGTCCAACGGCCTTACCGCACCCAATGGACCGGCCCAGCAGCAAGTCATCCGCCAGGCACTGGCCGATGCCCGTCTCTCTCAGACGCAGGTGGACGTGGTCGAAGCCCATGGCACCGGCACGGCGCTCGGCGACCCCGTCGAGGCCCAGGCCCTCCTGGCAACCTACGGGCAGGGCCGCCCCGCGGACCGGCCGCTGTGGCTGGGCTCGCTCAAATCCAACATCGGGCATGCCCAGGCGGCGGCAGGGGTCGCCGGAGTCATCAAGATGGTGATGGCCCTCCGGCACGGGACGCTGCCGAAGACCCTGCATGTCGACGAGGCCACACCGCACGTCGACTGGACGGCCGGGGCGGTGCCGCTGCTGACCGAGACACGTGAGTGGCCGACCGTCGGAGATCAGCCGAGGCGTGCCGGGGTGTCGTCCTTCGGCGTCAGCGGCACCAACGCCCACGTGATCCTGGAAGAGGCCCCCCGCCCACCGGCCGAACCCGTCTGCGAGGATCCCTCCTCCCTGCTCCCCTGGGTGGTGTCGGCGAGGACCGCGGAGGCACTGGAGGACCAGGCCGGCCAGCTGCTGTCGTTTGTGGAGAGCGCCGAGGGACACGAGGCCTCGACGCTCGACATCGGGTCCGCGCTGGTGGACACCAGGACTGTGTTCGGCCACCGGGCCGTCGTCCTCGGTGACAGCCGTGACGAACTGCGCGCCGGGCTGGCCTGCCTGGCCGGCACGGAGGACGGGACGACAGTCCGCACCACGGACCCGGTGTTCGGCGCCGCCGACGCCGGACACGGTGTCGTCTTCGTCTTTCCCGGCCAGGGAACCCAGTGGGACGGCATGGCGCAGGCACTGCTCGACTCGTCGCCGGTGTTCGCCTCCCGGCTGCAGCAGTGCGCCGACGTGCTCGACTCGATGACCGGCTGGTCCCTGCTCGACGTGCTGGCGGGGAAGCCGGAGGCACCCTCACTCGAACGGGTGGATGTGGTGCAGCCCGCTCTCTTCGCCGTGGGGGTGGCCCTGGCGGAGCTGTGGCGCTCGTGCGGAGTAGTGCCGTCCGTCGTCATGGGCCACTCCCAGGGGGAGATCGTCGCCGCGTGCGTGGCCGGGGCACTGTCCCTGGAAGACGCGGCCCGTGTGGTGGTCACCCGGTCCAAAGCGCTGCGGGTGCTGTCCGGGACCGGAGGCATGCTGTCCGTCTCCGCTTCCGCCGACATCGTCTCGCAGTGGCTGGAGAAGGAGGACGGAGAGCTCGCGCTGGCCTCTGTGCACGCCCGGGACACCACGGTCGTCTCCGGAGAGATCACCTCGTTGCGGCGCTTCGCGGCGGAACGCGAGGCCGCCGGGACGCAGGTGCGCTGGATCGCCGTGGACTACGGATCCCACTCGGCGCAGGTCGAGGCCGTGGCAGCCGAACTCGCTGCGGAACTGGCCGGAATCCGCCCCCAGAGGGCCTCGATTCCGATGTTCTCCACCGTCGACTGCGACTGGACCGACGGCACCGGACTCGACGCCGCCTACTGGTACCGCAATCTGCGCCAGACCGTGCTGTTCGCCCCCGCGATCCGGGAACTGGCGGAGCAGGGCCACGACACCTTCATCGAGGTCAGCCCGCATCCTGTGGTGAGTACGGGGATCGACGAGACGCTGCGGAGCGACGGACCGGCCAGGCCCGTCGCGGTGACCGGCACCCTCAGGCGGGGCCAGGGCGGCTGGGGCACCTTCCTGCGCTCGCTGGCCCAGGTATGGGTCCGGGGCGTGGACGTCGACTGGGCCGCCGTCCTGCCTGGCACCGGATCGCGCCGCGTCACGCTGCCCACCTACCCGTTCCAGCATCGCCGCTACTGGCCCGAGGGCACGGGCGGCGCGGGTGACGTGATGGCGGCCGGACTCGGCCGGGCCGACCACCGGCTGCTCGGCGCCCTGGTGGCATCGACCGACGGCAACGGTCTCCAGTGCGCCGGACGGTTGTCGCTGGCGAGCCACCCCTGGCTCGCCGAGCACGTCGTCGGCACGTCGGTGCTGCTTCCCGGCACGGCCTTCGTCGAACTCGTCCTGCACGCCGGCACGCTGGCCGACTGCCCCCGTATCGAGCAGCTCACCCTGCGGACCCCGCTGGACCTCACGGACGGTGCCGCACGCCAGATCCGCGTCAAGGTCGGACACCTCGACGAAGCCGGGCACCGGGCGGCCTCCGTGTGGTCGCGCGGGGAGGCCGATGCCGGCCAAACATGGACCCTGCACGCCGAAGGCCTGGTCGCCCCTGCCACGGTCACCCCTTCACCGGGCCTCGCGCAGTGGCCGCCCGCCGGAGCCACCCCCATGCACACGGATGATCTCTACTCCCGGTTCACCGACGCGGGAGTCATCTACGGGCCGTACTTCCAGGGGATACGCGCCGCCTGGTCGGCGGGCTCCGACCTGTACGCCGAGGTGATCCTGCCCGACACGACGGGCGTCGACGGGTTCGGCCTGCACCCGGCGCTGTTCGACGCGAGCCTGCACACCATCGCCCTCGGTACGCCCGCCGGAAACGAGCCCACCGCTCCCGACGTGCTGCTTCCCTTCCACTGGGAGGGTGTCACGCTGCACGCGGTCGGCGCGTCCGTGCTGCGTGTACGACTCTCCCGGACGGGCGACACCTCGTTCGCGCTGTGTCTGGCAGATCCGGCCGGCCGACCCGTGCTGTCGGTCGACTCCCTCACCGTGCGCCCGAGGTCCGTGGACGTGGACTCCCTTGCCCGTCCGGCCCTGCCCGACGACTTGTACCGCCTCACCTGGCTTCCTTCTCAGACCGCTGTCGCGCCCGAGGCGCCGGCGTCCGCCGTGTTCCTCGGCGGCGACTTGGCCGCCGAGTGGGCGGGCGGCGCGCTCGTCTACCCGAACCTGGACGCCCTCCTCGCACCCCGGCCCACCGACGGGCCCCTGCCCGACAACGTCGTGGCGTGCTGGGACAGCGATCAGGACACACCGGCCACGACGCTCGCGCTCGTCCAGGCCTGGCTGGCGGAGGAGCGGCTGGCCGGTTCCCGTCTGGTGGTCCTCACACGGGGTGCGGTCGCGGCCGGCCCAGGCCGACAGGCCGTCGATCCCGTGCAGGCCGCGGCGTGGGGGCTCGTGCGCTCGGCGCAGTCCGAGAACCCGGAGCGTTTCCTGCTCGTCGACGTGGACCACCACCCGGGCGACCGTACGGCACTTCACGCGGTCCTCGCGGCCGACGAGCCCCAGTACTCGATACGCGACGGTGTCGTCCACGTAGCGCGGCTGTTGCGGCCCGACGCACACGGTGAGCTGCTGCCCCCGCCGGACGCCCCGGCCTGGCGACTGGATCTGCGCGAGCACGGCACACTCGAGAGCCTGACGCTCGCCGAAGCCCCCGACGCCACGGCCCCGCTGGCTCCGGGGCAGGTGCGAATGGCGGTGCGCGCCGCCGGTTTGAACTTCCGGGACGTGCTGATCGCGCTCAACATGTACCCGGAGCCCGGCGTCCCCGGGAGCGAGGCGGCCGGTGTGGTCGTCGAGTGCGCCCCGGACGTCACACGGTTCCGTCCCGGGGACCGTGTCTTCGGCCTTGTGCCAAACGCCTTCGGGCAGCTGGCCGTCGCCGACCACCGCACCCTGGCGCCGATACCCGAGGGCTGGACGTTCACACAGGCCGCCGCCGTTCCGGTGGCGTACCTGACCGCCTACTACGCGCTCGTAGACCTGGCGCAGCTGCGTGCCGGGGACGCGGTGCTCGTCCACGCGGCGGCCGGCGGTGTGGGCATGGCCGCCGTACAGCTGGCCCGCCACCTCGGCGGGGAGGTCTTCGGAACGGCGAGTCCCGGCAAGTGGGACACGCTGCGCAAGGCCGGACTCGACGACGACCACATCGCCTCGTCGCGTACGACCGATTTCGCCGCGCAGTTCGGCCGCGTCACCGGTGGCCGGGGGATGGACGTCGTACTGAACGCGCTGGCCGGCGAATTCGTGGACGCGTCCCTCGGACTGTGCGCGGACGGCGCCCGGTTCGTGGAGATGGGCAAGAGGGACGTGCGCGACGCCGAGACCCTCGGTGAACTGGCCCTCACCTACCGGGCCTTCGATCTGTGGGAAGCCGGACCGGACCGTATCCGGCAGATGCTCGACACGATCAACGAGCTGTTCGCTGAGGGGGCGCTGAAACCCATGCCGGTCACGGTGTGGGACATCCGGCAGGCGCCCGAGGCGTTCCGGTATCTCGCCCAGGCCCGCCACATCGGCAAGGTGGTGCTCACCGTGCCGGCCGCGCCGGCGCCGGGCGGCACCGTGCTCATCACCGGTGGCACAGGCATGCTCGGCAGCCTGATCGCCCGCCGCCTCGTCACCGAGCACGGTGTACGGCGTCTGCTGCTGGTCAGCCGGAGCGGCGCCGCCGCGGCCGGTACGGATGAGCTCCGGAAGGAACTGACGGAACTGGGCGCCGATGTCGTCGTCGAGGCATGCGATGTCGCGGACCGCGGCGCGCTCCGGGGCGTACTGGGGCGCATTCCCGCCGAGCATCCGCTCACGGCGGTCGTCCACACGGCCGGTGTTCTTGATGACGGACTCGTGGGGGCACTGACCCCGAAACGGCTGGACCTCGTGATGGGCCCCAAGGCCGATGCCGCGTGGGCGCTCCACGAGGAGACGGCTGGAGCGGACCTGGCGGCCTTCATCACCTTCTCCTCGGCGGCGGGGCTGATGGGGGCACCGGGGCAGGGCAACTACGCCGCGGCGAACGCCTTCTTGGACGGGCTGGCCCAGCTCCGTAGGTCCCAAGGTCTGCCCGGGCTGTCCCTCGCGTGGGGATTCTGGGAAGAGGCCAGCGCCATGAGCGCGCACCTCAGCGATGCCGAACGGCAGCGGCTCGCCCGCAACGGGGTGCTGCCGATACCGTCCTCGCTGGGCGTCGAACTGTTCGACGCGGCACTCGCCGCGGACCACCACGGGGTGCTCGCACCGGTCCGGCTGAACCTGCCCGCGCTCCGCGCCCAGGCCGAGACAGGCATGCTGCCTCCGCTGTTCCACCGGCTCGCCGGAGTGGCCGGGCGCCGTGTCGCCGCGGGCGCGGCCGAGACGGACGGTACCGGGACGGCGCTGCTGCGGCGGCTCGCCGGGCTCGCGGCGGCACAGCGCCGGGAGACACTGCTGGACCTCGTCCGTCGCGAGGCAGCCACCGTCCTGGGACACGGAAGCAACACCACGGTCGAGACCGACCAGGCCTTCAGGGACCTCGGCTTCGACTCACTGACCGCCGTGGAACTGCGCAACAGGCTCAACCGAGCGACCGGTCTGCACCTGCCGGCCACACTGGTCTTCGACTTCCCCACCCCGCGGGCCCTTGCGGAGCAGCTCGACGCCGACCTGGCGCCGGACGGACCCGATGACCCCGGACGGCTGGATCAGGAGATCGACCGGCTGGAAGCATGGCTCGCCGCGTTGCCCGGCGACTTCACCGAGCACGACCGGATCGCCTCCCGGCTGCAGTCCTTGACGCAGCGGTGGAAGGACCGGCACCGCAGCTCGGCCGGAGCGGAGGCCGACGACAGCAGCGATATCGAGCTGGCGGACGACGAGGAGATCTTCAGCCTCATCGACCGCGAGCTCGGCACACCCTGACCGGTCCTCAAGGACAGTACCGGTCGCCTGGAGGTACGAGCCCTCGGCTCCGGGGCCCACGGTTCCGGAGCCGCAGAGGCCCGCCTGGTTCCGTATACGCCGGAAGGCGCGGGCATCCGTGCGGACATGCTGCCGAGTCGTAGCTGTGGCCGGACCCACCGGGTGGGTCCGGCCACAGCTACGACTCGCGGTCAGGCGTCACAACGTCCCGGCTGCCCCCAGGACAGCGTCAACCCTCGTGGACAGCGGAGATGCCGGGGTCTGGGACGCGGAAGCGGTTGATGGCGGACAGGTACCGCTCGCGCAACTGCTCGTCCCGGACTCCCAGTCCCTCCCGGGGCGACAGGCACAGCACCCCGACCTTGCCGGAGTGCCGGTTGTGGTGGACGTCCTGTGTCGCGGTGCCCACGGCGGACAAGGGGTACACCGTCGACAGGGTCGGATGGATCATCCCCTTGGCGACGAGGCGGTTGGCCGCCCACGCTTCCCGGTAGTTGGCGAAGTGGCTGCCCACGATGCGCTTGAGGGACATCCACAGATAGCGGTTGTCGTACTCGTGCCGGTACCCGGAGGTCGAGGCACAGGTAACCACGGTGCCGCCGCGCCGGGCCACGTACACGCTGGCCGCGAAGGTCTCCCGGCCGGGGTGCTCGACGACGATGTCCGCGTCGTCGCCACCGGTCAGTTCCCGGATGTGGGAGCCGAAGCGCTTCCATTCCCTGGGGTCGGGGGTGACCTCGTCCTTCCAGAACCGGTACTTCTCCTTCTCCCGGTCAATCACCAGCTCGGCGCCCATGGAGCGGACCAGTGCGGCCTTGCGCGGGCCGGACACGACGCAGACGGGGATCGCGCCGCCGTTGAGGGCCATCTGCGTGGCGTACGAGCCGAGGCCGCCCGCCGCGCCCCAGATGAGCGTCACGTCGCCCTGCTTCATCTGGGCGCCGTTGCGGGAGACGAGCTGCCGGTAGGCGGTGGAGTTGACCAGACCGGAGGCCGCTGCCTCCTCCCAGGTGAGGTGACGGGGCATCGGCATGAGCTGATTGCCCTTGACCACCGAAAGCTCGGCGAGTCCGCCGAAGTTGGTCTCGAAGCCCCAGATGCGCTGCTCCGGGTCGAGCAGAGTGTCGTCGTGCCCGTCCGGGGACTGTAGATCGACGGACAGACAGTGGGCCACGACCCGGTCGCCCGGCTTCCACCGGCGCACACCGGGCCCGGTGCGCAGCACGATGCCGGCCAGGTCCGAGCCGAGCACGTGGTACGGCTGGTCGTGCCGGGGCGCGAGGGGCGCGTCGGACCGCGCGTAGCGCTCCAGGAAGGTGAAAGTCGGGATCGGCTCGAAGATGGCGCTCCACACCGTGTTGTAGTTGACGGCGCTGGCCATCACCGCGATGAGCGCCTCATCGTCGGCGAGCTCGGGAGTCGGCACCTCGGACACGCGGAGGGACTTCGCCGGTTCCTTGTCCGCGGTGGCCATGCCGTGGAACATCTCGGACTCCTCCCGGCGGATGACCGCACCGCGGTAGGACTCCGGGACCGGCAGCGCGGCGAAATCCGCGCCGACCGCGTCGTCGGACAAGGCAGCACTGATGATTTCCCGCATGATGTGTCCTCCGAAGGTGTGATTCCAAGTGCGGATGGGGGCACAGCGTTTGCTGGGGACATACCAGGGCGCGGCGCCCCTGGGGGCCGTGGTTCCGGTCCTGCCGGGCCGCAGCCGCTGCGCGGAGGGGTGAGTCAGAGCCGGGGGGACCTCAGCCCCATGCCCTCTTTGCGTCCCAGGTGACCCGCCGCCACGAGCTGCTCAAGAGGGCGCGCGGGCGCGAGATGGGGCTCCCGGAACGTCCCGTGCAACGTGCGCTGGATGGCCAGGGAGACATCCAGGCCGATCACGTCCAGCAACTGGAGCGGACCCATCGGGAAGCCCTGCCCCACCGCCATGACCGTGTCGATGTCCTCGCCGGAGGCCCGTCCCTCCTCAAGCATCGCCACCGCGCTGTTCAGATAGGGGAACAGCAGGGCGTTGACGATGAACCCGGTACGGTCCCGGCAGTCCACCGCCTGCTTGCCGAGCGCGGTGGTGAGCGTGTGTGCCACATCGAGCGTCTCGCGCGAGGTCAGCACGGTGTGCACCACTTCCACCAGCCGCATCACCGGCGCCGGATTGAAGAAGTGCAGGCCGAGGACCGCCTCCGGCCTCCCGGTCGCCATGGCGCACTCGATGACCGGCAGACTCGAAGTCGTGGTCGCCAGCACGGCGCCAGGCCGGCACAGAGCGTCCAGTTTCGTGAACACCGCCCGCTTGACAGCGATGTCCTCCGCGACGGCCTCGATCACCACGTCGCACTCGGCGAGTCCTTCGAGGCCGTCCACCCCGGTCAGCCGATCCAGCGACGGGCCGACGAGTTCCGGCGCCAGCTTGCCCCGGCTCACCCCCCGGTTCAGTGAGTGCTCTACGACCGCGCGCACCTCCTTCGCCCGGAACTCGCTGCGCGCCGCGACCGTCGTCTCGTACCCGGAGCGCACACAGACCTCCGCGATACCGCCGGCCATCGTCCCCGAGCCGACGATGCCGATGCTGCGCACCGCGTGGGCCGACGCGGGCGTACCGCCCGCCTTCCCGGTGCCGTTGTCGTCGGCAGGGGCACGGTGGTCGTAGAAGCCGCGCCCGGTCTTGAGTCCGAGGAGTCCCGCGGCGACCATGTGGGTCAGGATCGGGGCAGGCAGATAACGCCGGTCACCGGTCCGCTCGTAGAGCGCCTCCAAGGTGTTCAGCGCGGTGTCCAGGCCGATCGCGTCGAGTTGGGCGAGCGGTCCCCGCGGAAGCCCGCAGCCCAGCCTCATGGCCGTGTCGATGCTGTCGCACGACGCGTAGCCCTGCTCGTACATGGCTGCGGCGCTGTTGAGATAGGCCATCGTCAGGGCCCCGCCGACGAAGCCCGGTTGGTCGGACACGCAGACCGGGACCTGCCCGAGTTCGCGCATCAGTGACCGGACGTCCGCCGCCGGCGATTCACTGGTCACCGGGGTGCTGACGACCTCCACGGTGGTCTGCGGGCTCCTGAGCCCCGGCGGGAACAAGTGCAATCCGACCGTCCGGTCCACCCTCCCGGACCCGAAGGCGATCTCGGCCACCGACAGCCCGGTGGTCGTAGTGGCGAACACGGCGTCCGGCGCGCACACGCTGTGAGCGCGCCGGAGCACGTCGCACTTGGCCTGTAACCGCTCCTCGACCGCTTCGATCACCAGGTCCGCCGACGCGACGTCGGCCGGCCGTGTGGTGAGGTCGACCGCGGCCGACCCCGTGTCGGCCAGGGAGGCGCGGGCCCTGTCCAGAGCCGCTCTGTCGTGGTCGACGGCGATCACCCGGCGACCGCCGCGGGCGATGATCCCCGCGAGCGCCGACCCGGTGGTGCCGAGGCCGATCACCGCGATGGTGGAGAAACGCTGAGCCATGTCGTCATTCCTTTCAGTGGCCGCCTATTCACCGGCCGCCTGTTCCGTCGGGGCGGAGGCCCGGTGACCGCCGCTGTCCCCGTCCTGCCACCTGACGAGCGCGGTCCCGAGGGACATGCCGCCCCCGAAGCCGGCCAGCAGCAGTAACTCCCCGTCGCGGAAGGCGCCTTGCCGCCGGGCCACGTCGACCGCGAGCGGAATGGAGGCGGCGCTGGTGTTGCCGTGCTCGGCAACAGTCAGATGGACCCGTGCCCGGGACAGTCCGAGACCCGACACGGCCTTGCGCAGCAGGACGCCGTTGGCCTGATGCGGGACGAAATGGTCGACGCTGTCGGCCGCCACACCATGGGTGTCGAGCACCGCGCTTACCGCGTGGGGCAGTTCGGACAGCACGTAGTCGCTGACGGCCCGGCCGTTCATACGGAAGAAGTGCCTTCCGTCGGCCACGGTCTTCTCCGAGGCCGGTTCCCGGCTGCCGCCGGCCGGTACGTGGATCAGATCGTGCCGGTCGCCGTGGCTAACCAGATGGGCACCGATCAGCCCGCGGCCCGCTGGTACCGGACCGAGCAGGAAGGCTCCGGCGCCATCGCCGAACAGCACGGCGGTGCGCCGGTCGGTGGGGTCGATGATGCGGGAGTACACATCCGCTCCGATCACCAGCGCGTACGGGCGATCGGCAGGGCAGTCCTGCGCGGAGGACAGGAGTCGGGCCGCGGCGATCAGGGCGAACACGAAGCCGCTGCACACCGAGTTGATGTCGAAGGATGCGGCGCCCCACGCGCCGATCCGGTGCTGGACGAGACAGGCCGTGGCGGGCTGAGGATGGTCCGGGGTGGAGGTGGCCACCACGATCCAGCCGAGTTCCTCGGCGGTGATGCCGCCTGCGGCGAGCGCGGCTCGTGCGGCCTCGGTGGCGAGGTCGGAGGTGGCCTCGTTCTCGGCCGCGTAACGGCGGCTGTGAATGCCCGTCTTGGCCACGATCCACTCCGGGGACACGCCGGCGCGTTCGGCCACAGGGTGATTGCCGACGATGTTGGCGGGAAGATACGAGCCAGTGCCGATGATTCCTACGGTGGTCTGTTCATCCCGGCCGCTGGTCATGCCGCCGCCGTTGTCCGGGGCACGCTGCTGTGGACAGTGGAAGACAAGAGTCCATACCTCCGGTTCCGTACCAGGGCCCCGACATTACGGATCTCGTTCGGTGCGGAGAAACCCCTAATTCCCCTAGGGCACCCCCCTGGGCTTGACTCAACGCCTCCGCTCACGCTGCGCGACCAACCCGCCGGAAGCCGACGAGAGGCGCACCCCCACTGAATTCGAAGACCCGCTTTGTCAGGAAGTGGACTCCCGAGCAGTAACCGGATTCCGCGGTCCGGTCCTCGGGCGAACGCCTGAGGAAAGCGACGAAATAGGGGGGTCGGGATGCACGGCTGGACACACTAGGGGGTTGAATCCCGTCCGGCACGAATGTGATTCTCGGCGGTGCCCGGTCCAGGCCGTGCCCTGAGGGGAGGCGGCCGGAGCGGGACAGGACCGGCGTACGGGGAGTCAGGCGCCGGTCGGCCGAATGCAGGGGAAGCCGAGTGCGGGAGAACAGGGGCGATGCGATCGTGGAACCGGTAACCGAGTTCGACCTGTGGGTCCACCGCTACCAGCCGGGGCCCCCGCAGGAGGTCCAGCTCGTCTTCTTTCCCCACGCGGGGGGCTCCGCCAGTTTCTATCGGCCTTACTGCATGGCCCTGTCCGACCGGTTCGACACGTACGCCCTGCAGTATCCGGGGCGTCAGGACCGCCATACCGAGCCGTGCGTGACGGACCTGCACGAACTCGCCGACCTCCTGTTCACCCAGTTGCGGAGGGTCGCGGATCGGCCGTTCGCGTTCTTCGGGCACAGCATGGGCGCACTACTGGCCTTCGAGGTGGCGCGTCGCTTCGAGCAGAGCCTCGGCACCTCGCCGGTGCGGCTCTTCGTCTCCGGCCGGCGTGCTCCATCCCGCCCGCGGGACGACAAGGTGGAACTGACCGGCGACCAGGGCTTGATCGCCGAGGTGAGGGAGCTGAGCGGCACCGATCCCAGACTGCTCGGGGACGAGGAGATGCTCAGGCTGATCCTGGACCCGCTGCGCGCCGACTACCGGGCCCTTCAGGCGCACCGGTTCGCTCCCGAACCGCGCCTTCACTGCCCGGTCACCGCCCTGACGGGCACGGCCGACCCCCGCACGTCCTACGACGAGGCGGCGGGCTGGCGGGATCACACGACCGGCGACTTCGCCCTACAGGCGTTCCCGGGCGGTCACTTCTTCATCAGTGAGAACGTCGACGACGTCAGCTGTCTGGTCGCCGAGCAGTTGTCCGCCGTGCACCACCCCTCCTGAGGATCATTGAATCCCGCACATCACACCTGGAGTTGGGGCAACCTGCAGTACGCGTAAACGACGATTGGAGAATCATGCCAGTTTTTGATCCCCTCCCCGACGCCCCTGTCGACGACGAACTGCCACTTCATTTCTGGGCGGAAAACGGCCTGACCGTTGTGCCATGGCCTGAAGAAACCTGGCAGATCGGATACAATTCGCACACCTGGCTGCTCGAAGCAGAGGGCGAGCGAAGGGTCCTGAAGGCCGTACCGAGGGAGCAGGGCACGAAATTTGCCTCTGGTCTGCGCGCGGCGGAAACAGTACAGCGCCGAGGAATCCCCTCCGGAGCGCCACGCCGGACCCGCGAAGGTGACATTGTCGCCGAGGAAGGCGCCTGGTGCTGGGCGCTACTGGAGTACGTCGATGGCAGGCCCACCGATCTCGACAATCCGGCGGAACTTGCTCAGGTCGGCCGGACCCTCGGCAACATTCATGCGGCCTTGCGTGACGTACCTCCACTGCCGCAGACAATGGTCTGGACCCAGATGGACTGGGTGTTCGAGGAGCAACCGTTCCTGAAGGAGCACGAATGGATTCAGCAGGCCCTCCGTGAAGGGTTCGCGGCCATACATGAGAATCTGTCGGACGGAATAATTCACTGTGACCCACGGCTCACTGAATTCCGCTTCGATGGAGATTCGGTAGGCCTCCTTGACTGGGGTGAGGTGATGCATGGTCCGCATGTGTTCGATGTCGCGGCCACGTTGAGCTTCGTTGAAGACGACGTCGACCCCACTCCTTTTGTCGCCGGCTATGTGGAGACTTCGCCGGCAAGCTCGGAAGAGCTTATTTATCTGCCGACCATGCTCAAGATGAGAGCGGCACTGGAGGGGTGGATATATGCGCGTCGACTTCACTTCGGAGTCGATCTGGGGCAGATCGCCGAGTACAACAACGCCAACCTGATCGAACGATCCCGGGAGAATGCCCTGACCGCCGATGCGCTGCCCAAGGACTTCTATCTTCCCTGACCGCGGATTGACCGCGATCGTAGGCCGCATCCCCTGCCGCCCGAGCTGTCTCGGCGGCATCCTTCACCTCGATCATTGTCTCGGCCGTCGCAAGGCCTGCTTGGATGTGACGGTTTCGGCGGCGCAGCCGCGCCGACGCCGTGCGCGGGACACCGGCGAGGGTGGCCGCGGACTCCGGCAGCGAAACGCACGGCTCGCGCTCAAGCCCGGGAACATGTCTGGCGATTGGCCGGCGAGGCGGCACCTGATGGGGCGGGCAGGTACGCGTGGTCCTGGACGGGGATCTGGTCCACACGCAAGGGGTGGCAGCCGGGCCACAGCCACGCCCGTACTCAACCCGAACAGCCGAAACCGGCCGCCGGAAGATCCGACGGACCGTCATGAAATGCCGATGTCAGGGGCTATTGGTGTCTCGTGATCCTGATTGCGTTGTTTCGAGTCATTACTGACTAGTTTCTTCGCTACTGGTCCGGACGAGATGGAAGTGGACGTGCGGTTCTTCGCCGGCCATGCCTTCACG